>Ga0194061_1000206_pt1 | contig 36049 bp, 35 predicted proteins | sample SepL2221m_MetaG_FD_163423 | JGI IMG/M metagenome (GOLD analysis project Ga0194061, IMG submission 163423) | Anoxic zone freshwater microbial communities from boreal shield lake in IISD Experimental Lakes Area, Ontario, Canada - Sep2016-L224-21m | ecosystem: Environmental > Aquatic > Freshwater >... | reverse complement strand
TGTTGTTGTGCTTTCGGAAAGTATCCCTGCGGAAGAGAGCGACATGCCAGCAGGCAGAGCCGGTACGACGCTCCAAGTATAAGTATGTGAAGCATCTCCGGTACTTAGCTGAACGTTATAAGTTGGGTTGGCAGCTCCCGTAGAAGATTGAACAATAATTACTGCTGGGAGTTGACGAGAATCGATCGCACTAACTTGTAATGGGGAAGCCACGCTTCCGACCGACAATGGATAAGGCATGATCCCCGCTGCAGCATCGGAATAACAAGGAACGAAATTGCCCTGATTTACACTTTCAGCAACAGCATGAAGGGCTGAAATCGCGTCGCCATTGGCATTCATCTTGTCCGAAAGACTTGGAAGCATGATGATCGAGGAGACGATGGTTAAACCCAAAAGTCCCATAATCATGATGGCAATCAAGACCTCCACGAGTGAGTCCCCGCGATCGCGGTGCTGTTTTACCTTTTGAATCACTACTTCACCCCGTTGTAGATACCGTACATAGCTGAAACCAAAGCAACGGCTACAAAACCTACGCCGCCACCGATAAAGAGAAGAGTTGCTGGTTCGATCAAGGCGGTGAAGTTCTTCATGCGGTGATCGAGCTCGTCAGAATAGAAACTGGCTGCTTGCGAAAGTTGAGATTGCAACTGACCAGATTCTTCGCCGATGCGGAAAATTTGAATCGCAGCTACCGGGAAAATGGTGTATTCCGAAAGCGGTTCGGCCAAACCTTCGCCATTTAGAACTCGTCTGCGTGCATCCATGATGGCATTTTTGAAAACCATATTTCCGCAGGCACTACCAGCAAGCTCGAGAGCGTCGGGAAGTGGTACTTGGGTCTTTACCAACGTGGATAACACGCGACAGAAGCGCTCGAGTGCAACTAAACGGGCTAAGCCACCGAAAAGGGGAATAGAAAGAGCGATGCGGTCGATGTAAACGCGAGTCTTTGGATTTCGGGCTGCGACTACAAAAATAATGATGACCGAAAGCGTTACGCCCAAGATGGCATACCAATAAGTGGCGACAAAGTGCGTTGAAGTAAGCAGTGCCTGAGTTGTGGCAGGAAGCTTGGTATTTAAAGAGTGGAAGAAGATCTGGAAACGCGGAAGGACTACAACCGAAAGGACCACGACCGCGACCAAAGTAAGAGCAACCAGAACGATCGGATAGATCATTGCGGACCGAACCGCACGACGAGAACGAAGGTCGCGCTCGAGGTAACTATTCAAAATTTCTAGCGCTTCAACCAAGTTTCCGCTGCGCTCAGCTGCACCCAAAATTGTTGGGTAATACTGTGGGAAGACATGTGGATGGCGAGATACGGATTCGCTGAGAGTCGCTCCGCCTTCAATATCTTGAACGAGCTCGACCAAAACCTGCTTCATCTTTGCGTGTTCGGTTGTCTTCGAAAGAATAGAGATACCGCGAGCAGCGGTTATGCCAGCTTGAGAGAATGAGGCCAGTTGGCGCGTTACCTGAAGAAGTTCATCAAGGGGAACGGTCTTGCCAAATTCTAAGTTGTACCAGGGTTGAAAAGATTTGATTGAAAGAGCGGTCAGACCCTCGGTCTGCAAGCGATATTGCGCTTCGCCATAGGTTGCGGCCTTAGCTATACCTGACTTCTTCTCACCGGTAGGAAGCGTGCCAGAGTACTTATAGTTATTGATTACCTGCTTGGCTTCTTTTTTTGCCTTCTTATTAAAGAGCGGCTTGCCAGAAAGAAATGCCGAAGTACCGGACTTCTTCTCACCTTTGACTTTCGCTTTCTTTGCCTTTGGTTCCGCCAATTTCTTTTCTAGCTCTTCGGTAGGCAATGCAATCTCTACCTCGTGAGTTGGTTCGAAATGGAAGGCCTCTTCAAATTTCTCATCCGCAGATTGAGTTTCGGGATTCACAATTAGATCACTCACTGGACACCATTAACGTTAAGGCTTCATCGAGCGACGTGATTCCCTCGGCAGCAAGGCGCACAGCCTCGTGATCCATGGTGGTCATTCCAGAGTCGGCGGCGTACTTGCGAAATTCGTTTGGCTCTGGGCGGCTGACAATTAGGTCGCTGAGAGCTTCAGTCATTTCAAGAATTTGATAGGTAGCGATTCGATCGCGAAAGCCCGAGCCACCGCATAGCGTGCAGCCGGCGCCGCGAACCAAAGTTGCCGCTTTCAAACCAAAAGCTTCGAGCGTTTTTGCTTCGGCGGCGGTTGTCTTATACGAAGTAGCGCAGAAGCGACAGTTTCGGCGAATCAAACGCTGAGAAACAACGCCTCGGAGTGAGGACGCGACTAGGTGTGGCTCAATATCCATTTGAAGTAAGCGATATACCGCACCAACTGAGTCGGTAGCGTGAATCGAACTGAAAACTAAGTGACCTGTAAGGGCTGCTTGAACTGAAATACGTGCAGTCTCAGCGTCTCGAGTTTCGCCGACCAAAATAATGTCTGGGTCTTGACGAAGAACTGCGCGAAGTTGAACTGCGAAACCGGCGTTTGCTGGATCAATAATTGGAATCTGCGTGATACCTGGAACCACATATTCAACCGGATCTTCAATTGTTACAACATTCTTCCAAGATACTGATACTGCTTTGATACCGCTATGAAGGGTGGTGGTCTTGCCGCTACCTGTAGGACCGGCAACCAGAATCAAACCATTGGTGGCGCGGATCATTCGAGAGAATTGTTCTAGTTGTAGACCAGACATACCAAGCTCTTCGAGCGAGACAGATTGCTTGCGAGCATCATGAAGTCGAAGCACAATCTTTTCACCGTGGACGGTGGTGACTGATGCAACGCGAATATCAATATGACGATCGCCAACCGTTGTAGAAAACTGGCCATCTTGGGGACGTCGACGTTCAACAATATTCATTTGCGATAGCACTTTTATGCGGCTGGTTACGGCCGGAGCTAACCTTGAAGGCAGCGAGACCAACAATCGAAGTCGACCATCAATGCGCACGCGTACCAGTAAGTCCTCTTTATATGGTTCGAAGTGGATATCGCTGGCGCGTTCGAGAACGGCGCGCTCAACGATTTGCTGAACCAAAGCGGAGATCGGCGCTTCACCAACCTCGGAGACTTCAATATCAAAAGAGTTGTTCTTTGATCTGGCAATAGTTTGCGTCAGCGAGATCGCCTCGCGAATTTCATGCTCGCCAGCATCAATCAATTTTATTTTTAACTTTACGCTCTTCGCGTACTCTTCTATTTTCGGCCAATTTGTCTTCGGCGCACCGATAACCAAAATATCACCGTCGAAGCGAAGACCAAGGCAATCAAATTTAGCGATTAGCTCTTGTGGCAGCGCAGTGTGGGCAGATGCGAATGGATCGGTGGTCAGGCCTTGCGTCGAATCTTCAGCGAAACTTTCTTCACCAATATGTTCTGCGATTAATTTGTGATCTTCACGCAATACTTCTATCGTCGACATGTTCCCATCCACCTCCTTTCCCTTATAAGTAGCGACATACCTGTCGTCTACATCTGCAATATATGACTGCACACTCACAAATCTAGGCTCGGCAGTGAGTGCCACCTCGCATTTTACTGTCACCTCCGACACGCGGTCTAACGAGACTCTCAACTATTGGTTGAACCTTTGCTATTGTTCTCGTTTGTAGACCGTGAGTCAATAGTGAGAAATAACGTTGTAAAGCGAAAACCGTTTGAAAGATGTTACCTAAGTCATTGAATTACAAGGTTTTATACTAGCGGTTTAATCCCACTCTGCCAAAATTTGGGACCGTTATTTGTCCGCTATGTCAGGATAAATGTCAAATAAATCTCGCCTGAAGGTGACAGCACCCCGGTTTTCCATGCTTTGGGTCTAAGACCGCTAACCTTGGCCTGTTAGAAATCTGCTATTCGCCCAGTTTTATAGGAAGGCGCGCTATGACCGCCGAAAGCCCCAACCCATCCTCAAGCCCAGAGACCGATACTTCTGTGCCTAAATTCAAGCTCGGCATCCTCTGGTTTCGTCGCCCTTATTTTTTAGATAACTTTTTTGGCTTCATCCTCTTCGCAGTAGGCGCACTGCTGCTCTCTAAGGCGATTTATGTGGCCAACCAAGGCCAAATTGATCTCTCATCGCAGTCAATCGTCTCCGGTACCGAGCGTGTGCTCATCGCTTACCATCTCTCCTTCCTTTTGCTTTGGTTAATTGCACTCTACTTCCTAATCAAGCGCAGTAAGGCTGACAAAAAATTAGTTTCGGAATTCGAATCGACACTTGCCCCTAGAGAAGATGGCAAACCAGCACGCTGGAAGATTTCGCGCCCGCCCTATTATGTGCGCGCTGGTCGACAAATCTTCTTCGTCGCACCTTTGATTGCAGCAGTTGCCATCATTGGCTACTCCAGCTACGTAAGCCAGAAAACAACAAAAGAGTTGAATGCCACTTTTACCACCGTCAACGGTTTGATTGTTGAATGGAATGGCGAGGTAGACACAATTTCAAAACTAGTCACGTACCTGTCGCGAACTGTCTCGCCGGCGCAGTACAACAAAGATGTCAACGATGCAAAGGTAGTTCTGGCATGGGATACACCTCAGATTCAAGCAACCGAAGTTAAGTTGCAGAATCAATGTGATCATCTCAAGCGCACGACAACCGGTCATAATCATGAAGCTGAATATCGAGCGATCGTTGTCGGGTCAATCTTAAGCACATGTCAAAGTCTGCCAATACAATCTCGTGAACTGTTGACCATCGTTCAACTTCAAATATCCAAATCTTCCAATGCGGAAATTCAAAAGCACCAAGATCTGTTCAGCGCCGCCTATAACGCACGAGCAGCAAATCTAAAAGAGGTTCTCCGTATTTCTGGCGAACTAACTCATCGGCGCAAGATCACAACAACTATAAATATTTTCTCCGTTTTATCACCGATTTAATCCATTTAATTTAAAAGACTCGAACCCTTATCTGTCAGGGTTCGAGTCTTTTCTGCTTTAAAGCTATTGCTACTTAATGGTTTTTAACTCGCAGAAGCCAGAACGCAGGAAGTGCCATCGGCTTTTGCCACGTTATTCGAGAGCCAGTTGCGCTGGATCAAATACTTCAATGAACCTGCGGTGTAGTTATATGAATAACCAGAAAGCGAAGTAGTAGTTCCGAAGGTCCAAGCGCACTTATCTGCATTCTCGGCACCCTTTGCGTCGTACCAAGCATTTAGGAATGGATCGGTAAGCGTTTCATCAATTTCGTGCACAAGGACGCTGGCCATCGCATCAACATATAGATCACCATTTGGGCTGGCTTTGGTTTGTACCGAACAAGCAGAGAGATAATTGCTGGTGAAGTCTTGAATCGCAATGTAAGTAATCTTGGTGGTGCCAATCGTTCCCCAACTGTGCCAGCCACAGTACTTCGTTCCGAATCCACTGGACAGGTATGTGTTATTCGCGCCAAGGTATAGATAGATCGGTTGGTTTCCACCTGAGGTTGTTGGAGATGGAACCAAATTTTGCGCTAGTGCAGTTGATAAATAACCTGCAACTTGAGCATCGGTTACATTTCCGTTTGCCGCCACGCTTGCAGTAGGCGTGGCCGCCTGAGGCCAAAGCAATGTCGGTGCAACCAGCGCACGCGAGGTGAAATAAGTTTGGTTGGTTGCAAAAACTTGATTTGCAGTTGCGGTGTTAGAAGTTGCAGTACCCAGTGCCGTAACCAAGTTACTCAGCACTTTGTTCCAAAGTGTCTTACGCGCCGCGGTCCAAGTTCCGACCCAAACTGGATAAATCGCAACGTTGCCGGCATAGAGCGCGCCACCGGTGTGATACAAAATTGGATTAGTAACGGTTGCTCGTCCAGATGGCGTCGCGAACGAACCGGCCCAGGCAGGTGCTGCTGATTGATCATCATTTGCCATTGCCGGAGAGTCGTTGAGCGCCCCATTGGCTGATGTTGTCGCACCCAATACTGGGGCGCCAAAGGAGCGAACTCCAGATGCTTGTATTGAACTCGAACTAATCGGAGCTTCGCGCCGCTCGCTGGCGGTGGCTGGTCCAGAGAGGCCGACCATTACGGCGCCTATAAGGGTGGTGGCCAAAAGCAAGGCAATTTTCGGGCGGGAGAGGCTGGAACGGTTTCGCATAGGGAAGGTGCGTCCTTTCAAGGATTTCCGAGCCGCAGGGGGCGGCACGCTAGTCCGTGAGTTTAAAGTGACTCTAAAGTTAACGTTGAGAGTTAGGGTTCGTGTCGCGCGATTTTTCTTCGATATTTTCGCCCCCGCCACGAAATTTGTGCTTGGCCGGGGTGAAATTGAGCCATGATTGGCTCGTGAGTGAACTTCGCCGACAGGCTCCGTTAGTAGCTGCCTACCTTTCCTACCTCGAAAGCGAGCGCCTGCCTTTCACAATCCCTGGCCATAAGCAACGGACCACCCTCATTGACCCCGATTTAGGCAAGATCGTCGATTCTGATGTCCCGCTTTATGGCGGCCTAGATGAGATCAAACTGACCAATCAGACGCTAACAATGGCCGAAACCTTGGCAGCCACACTTTGGGGGGCGGATTGGGCCAGATTTAGCACCGGTGGTTCCACCCATGCCAATCAGGCAATTATTTTGGCGCTGGGAAAGCCCGGCGACAAAGTGGCGCTCTCGCGAACTGCACACCGCTCGGTTTTAAGCGCGCTGGTTTTGGCCGGACTGGAGCCAATTTGGCTCTCGCCCGAAATCGATTTAGCAACTGGCGTACCTACCGGAATCCCAATCAGCGAATTGGTACGTGCCCTAGCTGAAAAACCAATTGCGCTATTGCTCACCGAACCTGGATACCTGGGAACAATTTCTAATATCGCACCCTTGATTGAACTCGCTCACGAAAATCAAATTCCCGTAATTGTCGATGCTGCTTGGGGCGGCCACTTTGGCTTCCATCCGGAATTTCCACTCCATGTGATGCAACTAGGTGCCGACGCGCTTATCACTAGCGTTCATAAAGCTTTGCCTGGCTATAGCGCTTCAGCTCTCCTGTTAGCGCAAACCAAATTTTTAGATCGAACCAGATTGGATCAAGCATTCGAAACTACCAACACCACTTCACCGGCAGGCGCTCCCCTGGCTTCCATTGATGGTGTTCGGGCCCTTCTTCAATTTCGCGGCGCGGAACTACTGGAACGGTTGTTAATAAACATCACGAATTTCAAGAATGAATTGCAATCGCACTTTGAAATTCCAATTTTCTTAAACGCAGCAGATTTTCCTGCTGGTCGCTTCGATCCAGTAAAACTAGTGCTGCGCGCAAATCAATTGGGCGCTTCAGGCGTGGAAATTGAACGAGCGCTCCAGCAACACGGAATTCGAGTTGAGATGGCAGATCGAGATACCGTCGTTTTCTTGGCAACTTTGGCCGATGATCAAAGTACGCTTTCAACGCTAGGCACAACCTTGCTCCCCATTTTAAAATCGGTACAACAAGAAGTCCGCCCAAGCGCCACTGCTCTTAGTTGGTCAGTGAAGCCAAAAGTGGGAATTTCTATGCGGGAAGCCTATTTCGCCGCCACCGAACTGGTTGCGCTATCAAATGCAATCGGGCGAATCTCCGCAGACCTGATCGCTCCGTATCCACCTGGAGTCGCCGTTCTTGCCCCCGGTGAAATTATCACCGCTGAAATTCTTGACGGCTTAATCGCTGCTAAAGAAGCGGGCGTTCGTATTGCCTATGCTTCTGATCCAACGCTAGAAACTTTTCGAGTAACTAAATAGCCATCAGTTATAGAAGTTCGGCAATCCCTGAAATTAATCGCTCCACATCTTCCTGGGTGCTGTACGGCGCCAAACCAGCGCGCAGTGCGCCTTGCTCGCCCAAACCAAGTGCCAGGGAAGATTCCAGCGCGTAAAAATTGCTGGCGGGTGCGTTCACTAGTTTGGTAGCCAAATGACGATAGACGGCACCGGAATCAAGACCTTTGAAATTAAAGAAGAGCGTTGGAGTCCGATTGGCAGCGTGGCCGTAACTAGTGACGCCGGGAAGCGCCAGAATTCCGCGTTGTAACTCTTCGAATAAGTTAACTTCGTACTCTTCCAGAACCTTCATTGAGTTAACGATTCGACCTCTTCGGGAAGCTGAAGCTCCTGGTGCTAAATCTGCTATGAAATCAATCGCAGCAGTAACTCCCGCCATCAATTCATAGGGCAAGGTTCCGAATTCAAACCGCTCGGGCACCACCATTGTTGATGGTCGCAACTTATCGTTCTTGATAGTTTCCAATAGTTCGGGCGCTGCAACCAGCGCAGCACAGTGTGGACCAAATATTTTATAGGCAGAGAAACCATAGAAATCGGCGCCAAATTCGCGCATGCTTACCGGTGCGTGAGGCGTTAGATGAACCCCATCAACATAAAAAAGCGCAGAACTTTGGTGAACCAATTTCGAGATGGCAGCTAAATTCGGACGCGTCCCCAAGACATTTGAGGCACCTGTGACGGCAACTAATTTGGTCTTATCCGATAACAAGTTACCGATCACCTCTGGGGTCAGTTCAGTGCTTTCCAAATCAAATTCGGCAAACTTAACAACCGCGCCGACCTTTTCAGCTGCTTGAATCCAGGGGCGAATATTTGAATCATGATCCAAGCGCGAAACAATAATTTCATCGCCCTGCGACCATTGCTTGGAAAGGTTGCGAGAAAAATCGTAAGTTAATTGCGTCCAGCTCCGACCATAAACAACGCCCGCAGGATCCCCGTCTACTAGATCAGCCACCGCGCTGCGAAAGCCATTAACAATGGCCTCAGCATTTTGCTCAGATTTAGTAATAGTGCCGCGATTAGAGATCGGCGCCGTAATCGCAGCTGCAATCGCCTCCCCTACCTGCCTGGGCACTTGGCTGCCGCCTGGTCCATCGAAGAAAGCAATGCCAGAACTAAGAGCTGGAAAATGGGAGCGAACTTCTTCGACGTTGTAACTCATAAGACGGATCGTACTAGGAAGAAATTATGAAAATCAGGCTCCAGCAAGTTCTAACTCCGCCGCCAAACGAATCGCAAGCGCGGGTGAAAAACCCCATTCCGAAATGAGTTGCTGGTACTTTGCTATCTCGCTCGATTCTGGTTGGGCGCCAGTCTTCACCGCGCGAATCATCAAGTTTCGTGGCGTATGTTCCCCGCCAATGAATTCCACGGTCTCAACTCGATAGCCCAAGATTTTAAGAATCTGCACTCTGATCGCATCGGTAAGAATGTCGCCTAAGCGCTCCTTTAGTAGCCCTTGTCTAGTAACCAACCCCCAGGGCTCCGGAATCGCCTTCATCTGAGTTTGCAGATCGTGATGGCAACAGGGGGCAGCCAAAATTAGCGGCGCGCCATTCTTTACCGCCCACGCCAAAGCATCATCCGTTGCCGTGTCGCAGGCGTGCAACGCGATCGCCACATCTACCTCGGTCGCCTTCGTTTGGGCAATCTCTTCAGCCCGGAATTCGATGCTGTTGTTGATACCAAGTTTCTGCGCAATCGAAGTGTTGCGCTGCCTGGACTCTTCACGCACGTCAATGCCCAAGACGTGAACCGGCAGAGCTTGGCTAGCTAAGTACTGATGGGCAGCGAAAGTTAAGTAGGCATGCCCACAACCCAAGTCAACGATGCGGATCGGATTTGATTCGCTGACCTTATGAATCTGACCAGCAGAAATTGCCGCCGTCAAAGTGGGCGACAATAAACGTAAGAATTCTTCAACTTGTAAGAACTTATCTTGGCGCGAAGGCTTCACCTTGCCCTGCAAGTCCGAGATTCCAATTTCGATTAAATATGGATCGGAAGCTGGAAGCAGACGCGACTTTACTCGATCATGATTTAGTTCCTGTTGCTTTGCGACTCGCTCCTCGTGAATGAGCGGACGATCCTTCTTCGTGAATCGAACTGAATAAACGGAATCAACGCTCTCGACGAGAAAATTAGCGAAACCAGAGTTAAGAAGTTCAATAATATTAAGTTCGCTTGGCGCATAATTCTTAGTGGTGGTTCGCACGCCATCATTGGACATCACCTGAAGAAGCACTGAATCCTTTATAAGCACTGGACGAATTTCAATTCGCTCGACATCGAGCTGGTAATTGCGCCGGCGGCCTGAAAGCACCGCACGCACCAACGAATCAGCGTTCAATATTCGGACGCCGATCTCGTTAAATGTCGCCGCCAATTCCATTTCTTAAGCCTATCTAGCCGCGCCTTTTGACCCAATTCACAGGCTATGGCCATCTCCTGAGGGGCGCTGGCGAATTGCTTCGGGTTAGAATTAAGGCTTTCCACTTATCGTTAGGGCAATCTCCCACATGAATTCCTTAGGTCGCTTCGCATTTCGCAAAAAATACACGGTTATCGCCATCTGGTTAATCGCCTTCATCGCAATTACTGGCCTATCTCAGGTTATTGGCTCCAAGTTCAGCGATTCTTTCTCCCTACCTGGGACAGATTCTTCGAAAGCTCTGGCGCTTCTGGGTAAGGCTTTTCCAAAGCAGGCGGGCGATAGCGAATCCATAGTTTTTCATGTTAAAACTGGGAGCGTTAATGACCCCGCGATTAAGAACACCATGCAACAAGTGTTCACAAAGGTTTCTGCTATTCCTTCGGTCGGCGCAGTTAAATCTCCCTACGATGCCACCGGTTTCATGCAAATTAGCCGCGATGGCAAGACGGCGTATGCCTCGGTTGTCTATTCCGTGTTCGGGCGCGCGCTAAAAGATGCCGATGTCAAAGCAATGGTTGCTGCTGGAAAAAGTGCACGAACTGCAAATCTACAAGTTGAGTTCGGTGGTCAAGGAGTAGGGCAACTAGATAAGCCCAAGGGCAATCCCGGTGAAGTAATCGGAATCGTCGCCGCTGGAATTATTCTCTTTATCTCTTTTGGTTCTTTCCTATCCATGCTGCTTCCACTCGGTGTTGCGCTTCTTGCCTTAGGAACCGCCTCCGGCTTGGTAACACTCTTGACTCACGCGATTGGCATTGCCAGCTTTGCACCGATCCTCGGTTCTTTGATTGGCCTTGGAGTAGGAATCGACTACGCCCTATTTATTGTTAGCCGATATCGTCGCGAAATCTCGCATGGCCGAGATCCCGAAGATGCCGCCGCTACCGCAGTAAACACCTCCGGCCGAGCAGTCTTATTCGCGGGCGCAACTGTCTGCATCGCTTTGCTTGGGTTATTTGTACTTCAACTTTCATTCTTAAATGGTGTTGCAATCGCGGCATCTTTAACGGTCTTGGTCACCATGATCGCATCATTGACTTTGCTCCCTGCACTCTTTGGCGTCTTGGGCCGCAAGGTTTACAACAAGCGCGGGCGGCACAGCATTGATTCCGGAACTCAAAAAGATCTCAATGCCAGCCTTTGGTCTCGCTGGGCCAGGTTTGTATCTCGTCGCCCGATTCCATTGGCGCTCATTGCAATTGCCGCCGTGGCGGCTTTATCAATTCCATTCTTCTCCCTGCATTTGGGTTCTTCAGATCAGGGTAATAATCCATCCGGATCAACGACTAGAAAAGCCTACGACCTATTAGCTACTGGATTTGGTCCAGGTACTAATGGCCCGCTACAGGTTATCGCTGAAGTTAAATCCCCCGTTGATCACGCCGCCTTTGCCCAGGTTGCCGCAGCACTCGCAACTGAACCAGGTGTGGCCCAAGTAAGTCCAGTGATCACGAGCCCGATGGGCGACATTGCCTTTGTCCAAGTGATACCAACTACTGGCCCACAAGATATTAAGACCAGTAATTTGATTATCGATATCCGAAATAATCTAGTACCAAAGGCGCTCGGAGCTTCGGGAACTAAGGTTTACGTTGGCGGGGCAACCGCAATCTTTGATGACTTTGCCACCGTGATCAGCGGAAAGCTGCCACTCTTCATCGGCGTAATAATTCTCCTAGGCTGCTTGCTCTTACTTTTGGCCTTCCGCAGTTTGGTGATTCCATTGACTGCTGGTGTTATGAATTTAGTAGCCGCTGGCGCATCATTCGGAATAGTTGTCGCAATGTTCCAATGGGGCTGGGGTCAGAAATTAATAAATGTTGGCGCGGGCCCGATTGAATCCTTCTTGCCGGTCATCATGCTAGCGATCCTGTTCGGACTTTCGATGGACTACCAAGTATTCCTAGTCAGCAGAATGCATGAAGAATGGGTCCACACCCAAGACAACACCAAATCAGTAATTACTGGTCAAGCTGATACCGGACGAATCATCACCTCTGCGGCTTTGATCATGATCACCGTCTTTGGCTCTTTCGTCTTCGGTGGCGAAAAGGTAATCAAGGAGTTCGGAATCGGATTGTCGGCTGCCGTATTTATTGATGCCTTCATTCTTCGAACCATCTTGGTTCCGGCCTTGATGCACTTGATGGGCAAGGCCAACTGGTGGTTGCCAAAATCTGTCGACAAAGCGCTGCCGCAGTTATCAATCGAAGTCAGCGAATAACTACCCCGCCCAAACCCAGTAGATTTAACAGGTGCTTGGTAGCTATGTAACGATCTTTAAGACCCCGGGAGCGCTGCGCTTTTCGTTCGCGGGGTTTATTGGTCGAATGCCCATTTCGATGGAGGGGCTATCGCTAATCTTCTTCATTGTTGCAAAGACACATAAATATTCGATCGCGGGTGCGATGACGGCAATGGCTTCGATTGTTGTTGCGATTGCATCGCCGATCTGGTCTCGCTTGGCAGATCAATTTGGCCAACGAAAAATATTGCTCTTGGTTGCGCCAGTTCGAATTATCTTGGTAATAGTTCTTATTTTGGCGGTAGACCACAACGCTCCCAAATGGAGCTGGTTCCTGTTAGTAATGATCGCTGAAATACCGGCAATAAATGTTGGCGGTTTGGTTCGCCGAAGATGGATTCACGTCTTGGAACGTCGGGGCGATGATCACTCCAAAGATCCTGATGCCGCTCGAGATTTGATCAATACGGCCTATTCATATGAAGCACTAATGGATGAAATAGTCTTTATCTTTGGACCTCTGATTGCAACTGCGTGCGCCACCTTGATTTCGCCCCCGGCCGGTCTAATTGCTGCCATGATCTTCCTTGGAATTGGATTACCGATCTTGGCGCTGCAAACCAGTTCAGAACCACCTGCGGTGCCAAAGAATAAAGTTGATCCTCATCCTGCCGTAATTAGAAACCGAACTATCCAAGCGATCATTTTGCCCGCCACCTTTATTGGTGGCTTCTTCGGAGCCGTTTCACTAACGGTTGTGGGATTCGCGGAATATCACAACGCGGCGAAGCGAACCGGATTGTTGCTGGCCATCTGGGCGTTGGGTAGTGCGACTTCGGCAGTAATTAATGGTGCGATCAAATGGCGAACGACTTATGCAAAGCGATTCTTAATTGCCTTGGTAGTTCTCCTTCTTTTCTCCACACCTTTTATCTTTGCGCGCAACATTCCAATGATGGCAGCTGCGCTATTCATTAATGGACTGGCAATCTCGCCACTAATTGTCACCGCATATGGCGTGGCTGAAACCGCGGTTCCTGCGTCACAAATTACTGAAGCGTTGGCATGGGTGATCGCTGGAATGCCATTAGGCGGGGCGCTTGCTAGCGCGATAACTGGTGTTGTAATTGATCACTACGGCGCGACAACGGGTTTATTAATTCCAACTCTATTTCTTTGCGGCAGTTTGTTAACCGTATTGCCATATCGAAATTCTTGGCGCCTGCTGTTAAATAACCACTAAAAAGGAGAGCGACCAGAGATTTCGCTCTGACCGCTCTCCATTTTCTGCTCGAGGTGAGTCGAATTAATTAGCCCGCTGTGGTTGGAGCAACAGGTGTGGCTAGAGTGGAAGTTCCACCCATTCCCATTCCTGGACCGCGGCCATGACCGCGACCGCCCATACCTGCTCCCATTCCCATTCCGGAACCGCCAACAGTATTAACAGCGGTGGTTACCAAAGCTGGAAGCCCGGTAATTAGAGTTTGCGCCTGTGCCGCAGTTAAACGTCCCGCAGTAACCTGAGCATTTATTTGCGTGGTTTCGTAAGCAACTATTGCACTGATGAGTGCTGCAGTCTTTGCTCCAGCTAGAGAAGCTAGTGTTTTGCCAGCTTGCTCATTGGCTTCGAGATTTGCTTGGGTAATTCCAAGAGTCGTGATGATTACATTATCAAGGCCGCTCATTTGGCCACCCATTCCACCCTTACCAGCGAAACCACCCATACCTATTGGTGGCGTTGGCCTGGCCGCATCGAAAGCGGCAATGATTGCGCTCTCTTGAGCCGCCGTGATGGTGCCTTTAGCGACTAGCACATCTAAAACAGTTTTCTCGTTGTTAGCAGCTGGCAAGCCACGAGCTACAACTTTCGTAGCTGTCGTAGAACTCTTCGCAACCACATGCTTACCTTGGGCCGCTTCGGCGATCTGGACCGTGCCAGCGGTGAGGGCTAAAGCTAGAACAGTTGAGCCGATTTTTGTACTTCTCTTCATAAGAATCCTTCTCTCTTTTGAATCGTCTTCTTATCTTTCGGTCCAAGTACTTTCTGTACCTGATGACAGTAGATAACTCCCGAAGTCTGAGAGATGAGACGATTCCCACTGGAAATGGTGACCTAATTGGCTGAGAAGTTGCTTAGTTCTGAACATTTCCGTTCATCTATGGGCGCTAACATCCGCTACCAATCAAAGTTGACCGAAATGTGAGCCGAATATGAAAACCAAGATCTTTTTGCTGGGAATTGATGGCTTAGTGCTAAGTACTGCCCTTTCGTCTGGCCGCGCTCCTGCGCTTGCAAACTTAAAGTCCAGCGCTTTGTTTCGAGAATTCCAGATGGCAGCGCCCACATGGTCCGGTCCAGGTTGGTCCACGATTTTGACTGGCTCATCTCATGCTCAACACGGCGTCACCGATAATCGATTTATGGGGCATCAACTTCTGCATCGCCCTGATCTTCTCAGCCGTGCTTACTACCAGGATCAAAGCACCACAACTTTTGCCGCCGCCGGCTGGCCACCGCTGGTAGATCCATCTGGTTTGGCGCCCGTTATTCATGAACGCCGAGAACAACAACTGGCATATCGACATCGAGTAATTGTTCGCGACGGTGAAACCCACGGATATAAGACAGTTGATGCTGAAATTGCCGACGCCGCAAATTACGCATTGGCGATGGCTGGCCCCGATGTAAGTTTCGTCTACTTTTGTGGCGCCGATGAAGCTGGACACGTGTATGGAATTTTAGGCGAGCAATACTTAGCCGCGATCGAACGTATTGATGGCTACGTAAACCAAATCACTACTGCGATTGAAAAGCGGACAGCCGAAAATAATGAGTCTTGGTTGCTAGTCTTAACAACTGATCATGGCCATCGAGATGAAGGTGGACACGGTGGTGACAGCGAACAAGAGCGTGCATCCTTTGTGATTGCCAAAGGAATTGGCAGAGTCAATCCGGCTTGGCCCACAGAGATTCAACCTGAAGATTTAGTCGAATTACTTTTGAAAGAGCGCGCTTAGGGAGCCAGCGTTTACTTAGTTACTGTTACCTCAACAGTCGCAACTTCTTTTCCAGATTGACTTAGAACTACTGTCGTACTTCCGACTGTCAACGGTTGCAAACCAGGATTCGCTACCCATGTTCCTTTGTTGCCGCCTAGAGTAAACGTGGCGACGGTTGGATCTGCAACAACTGCGCTCCAGTTAGCCGGATCTGGAACTAGAAATACAACGACATTGCTCAGACGCACGCTAACGGAAGCAGTGGTAAGTGGGTTGATCATGATCGGCGGAAGAACCATGGTTCCGCCAGTGCCTTGCGTTACGGAATTTCGATCAGCCGGTAAATAGCCGGTTGCAAACTTCTTCAGCGAAGCGGCGGTAATTCCACCACTCCCCCACAGTTGGATTACTGTAGCTTTGAAAATCTTTAGTGGCACCAATTTGCTGGTGAACACAACCGCCTTCTTAGACGCGATGAGCGCCTTATTAGTGCACTTTGCGGCGGCCGCTCTTTCAATTAGAACAACCTTCATTGCACCTTTTGTATAAGTGGCAAAAATTGCCGCATCGGTACCAGTCGAGCAGGGCAGAAGCGAAATTTTGGCGAACGCAAGTCCCAAAGTATTAGTTGGCTCATAAACGCCGTAAGTTAAACCAGTTTGCGCATCAACGAACGGATTGCCGGAACCCATCGCGAGCGCCGGCGCTGAAATGGCAATAGTCGAAGTTGCCACGACTGCGACCAACGCCATATTTTTGAGCCAAAATTTCATAATTCGATGGTACTTAACAAATCTCAAATTACGCGGTGGACTTTGTGGTTAGCCGCTTGCGCAACCGGGCGAATAACTAACGAATCAATATTCACATGAGCCGGCAGTGTGACCGACCAACGAATCGCCTCAGCAATATCTTCGGCAACCAAAGGTTCTGCGACACCTTCATATACCTTCGCCGCGCGCTCTTTGTCGCCGCCGACTCGGACCATGGCAAATTCATCAGTCTTAACCATTCCCGGTGCAATCTCCGTGATGCGAATCGGCTGACCATTTAGTTCTAATCGAAGCGTTCTTGCAAGCGAAGTTTCCGCGAATTTGCTGGCTACGTAAGAGCCACCATTTTCGTAGGCCACATGCCCGGCAGTTGAAGACATGATGACGATATGACCGCGACCTAATTTCTGCATTATCGGAGTAATGGCTTTAACCATTCGAACTGAGCCAACGACATTTACATCGAAAGATTTCTTCCATATCTCTGGGTCCGAACTTTGAACCGTTGCGGCATCAAAAGCGCCGCCGGCATTATTTACCAAAATGGCGATTGGCAGATCAGCGATTTGTTCCATGAACCGATCGATGCTCGTTTGATCGGTGACATCTAATTCGAAGGCGTGGATATTGGGATTCTCGGCCGCGAGCTCTTTTAAACGATCAATACGCCGAGCTGCTGCAATTACATGGAAACCAGTTGCAGCCAAAACCCTCGCTGTGGCAGCGCCAATTCCGCTGCTGGCCCCGGTAACTATTGCGTAATCTGCTGGAGTGTCAATCATGCGCTGATTCTAGGCATTAGAGCGGGCATCGTTAGACTGGCGCAATGCTAGAACGGTGGACGCGCCTGGTTCTTCGTCACCGAACTGTCGTAATAGGCCTCTGGTTGATTCTTGCCTTGCTCGGCGCCTTTGCCGGAACCCGTTTAAATGGCCATCTGACTACCTCGCTGGCAGTGCCTGGCAGCGACTCGGCAAAGGCCGATGAGATCCTCACCAACCATTTCAAAGACAATATCGAAGGTAGTTTTACCGTTCTATATAAATTCAAGAACGCTACCAAAGCTGAAATTGCGGTTATGAAGGGCCAGGTGGCTTCCGCTGCCAAGGTAATTCCCGGAGCCAGAATCACCCAAGAGAAAGCCTTAGGCGGCGTGCTTTTCGCCAGTGTCGGAACGACCTTTAAGTTGACCGATGCCGCCGCTTACACGGTAAGACTGCGTGAATCCTTACATGCGGTGGGTCTTACCCAAGCTTTGGTAACCGGACCGCCGGCGATCAATCATGACGTTACACCGGTACTTGCACTTGATCTCCAATTAGGACAGATCGTCGCCTTGGGCTTAGCGCTGCTTCTTCTTTTGCTCATGCTCGGCACTTCGTTGGTGGTCTTTGTGCCGCTGATCTTCGCCGGCGCCTCGATCTCGCTCGCACTTGGAGTTGTCTACTTACTGGCACAAAAGTTCTTGATGGTCCTCTATATCCCCAACATCATCGAGCTAATTGGTCTGGGACTATCTATCGACTACGCCTTGCTGATAGTTCATCGCTTTCGCCGCGAACTTATAGATCAACCCGAGATTGAAATCGAAGCGGCAATCATCAGAACGATGAAGACTGCGGGCCGTACCGTCATCCTCTCGGGGTTTAGCGTTTCAGTGGGGCTGGCAACGTTGCTACTTGTGCCAATTCCGTTTGTGCGTTCACTCGGTGCCGCTGGGCTAGTTGTGCCGATCGTTGCGATGGCCACCGCCATCTGCCTGCTTCCGGCGATCTTGTCGGTTCTGGGACATAAGGGCGTTACCCCTAAAGGATTCCAAGGGCTAATGGGGCGCAAAGACCTGATGACCGGTATTTTTGCGCGGGTTTCCCGGATTGTGATTAAACGCCCGATTTCGATCTTTATCTTTTCACTTACCGCGCTAGCGATTGCCGCCGCCTCAGTTTTGTGGCTACAGGTCACACCGAGCTCGTTAACTGCAATCCCTGCCAATTTGGAATCATCGCGCGCGTTAGCGATGATCACCGATCAAGCTGGATTGGGCATTATTACCCCCAATCAAATTGTCGTGGATTTAGGTGCGTCAGGAATGGCAACCGACCCGGCAGTAGTTGCAGCCCGGACCCAACTGACATCAGCCATCTCTAAAAATCCAGAAGCCTTTGTTGTGGCCGCAGGCGCCAAGACACCTTATGTCGATTCAACTGGGCGCTACTTACGGATGTTTATCATCGGGCATCACGATTTTGGCTCGAAGATTGAGCAGCAGTTTGTAAAGGTATTGCGCAACACCTATATTCCCAAATCCACCTTCCCGAGCGGAACCAAAATATATTTGGGTGGCGCGCCAGCGCAAGGCGTTGACCTGCTGGATCGAATCCTGCACTCCTTCCCTAAAACCGTTGCGCTAGTTCTATTTATTGCTTACCTGGTTTTGCTCCGGGCCTTTAGATCATTGATCTTGCCGCTCAAAGCAATTCTCATGGACTTGATTTCAATTGCAGTAGCTTATGCATCGTTAGTTGTGGTTTTCAGGTTTGGTGCCGGTACAAAAATCCTTGGCACCTACCACTTACCGCAAATCGAAGCCTGGATCATTCTCTTTCTCTTTGCTGTGCTATTTGGCATGTCTATGGATTACGAAGTCTTTATCGTCTCCAGAATGCGCGAGGCTTGGGATCGCGGTGAATCAAATGAAGATTCGATCGTAGAAGGATTGGCGCACACCGGAGGCGTTGTAACAGCCGCTGCCATCATCTTGGTTGGTGCCCTGAGCGGTCTGGTTTATGGCCACTTCGCCGGTCTGCAACAACTCGGAGTTGGATTAGCTTTCGGCGTTTTGGTTGATGCCACATTGATTCGTGGATTACTACTTCCAAGCGCCATGGTGTTATTAGGTAGATGGAATTGGTGGCTACCCGCCCCATTAGCAACTTTGCTAAAGACTAAAGCCTCGCCTCTCCGGGAAAAGGAGGCGAGGCTTTAGTAAGTCAGTTATTACTTAACGATTGTGATCGCAAAGTGGATTGATGGAATCTGATATCCAAGTGCTAACCCTGGGAAGTCGCGGTCTGATGAAAGTACCGGAACCATGCCATATGGTGTGTTAGCAAATGATGGTTGCTGGGTATAGAGCAATGGGTGCAGGTCAATGATGTGAGTTCCTGGCGCACCAGTTGCTCGGATATGCACGACCATGTAGCCATTTGAGTTGAAGCCGCAGCCATAACCAACATAACTGTTGTCATAGGTGAAGGCGAGCGTGTTATCTAACTGAGTCCAACCAACGCCCTTAATGCTGACGGTGATCTCTTCGCCGGCCTTAAACTTATTAGTTGGCGTTCCAGCTCCACCAGTTGCGATCGCCTGCAAGGAACCAGAGTTGTCAGCCTTTGCTAGACCCATTCCGATTACTTTTCCGGCCTTGTCGTAGAAAGGCATGATGCTTTCTTTAACGTAGAACGGAACCTGAGCTTCGATTACATCGCCTTGCTTGACCTGGATCACGTGCCAACCACCTAAATTGTCAGGAATTGTTACCTCTTTGGTGATTGAACCATTGACCACATCCGCGGTTCCTAGCGGAATCGACGAATAGGCCCAGCAAGTTCCGGTGCAGTTAACTCGGTTACCGACAACCGATGCCCAAACTAATTGGTGGGTTCCGGTAGTAGTCAAGCCAGTTACATTAACTGTCGTCTTTGTAAGGATCGGTCCACTTGTTTTAGATAAAGTTGCAACAGCCTTGGTGTTTGGATCTAAACCAGCAGTAGCGATGGTCGTGCGCTGCGTAACAGTTGGCTCGACCTGAGCTGGATAAGTTATATAAGGTGCCGTTGGTCCGTTATCTTTTGTGACCTTAAATGGCAAGATGCCACCGTTTGCGTAAGGCACTGGTGACTGCAATATATTTAAATAGGCAAAGGTAAGTGCATCCTTAACTTCGACGTAGTGGATTCCAACTGGTCCTGCTGCACGAATGACAACCTGTCCAGTTCCACGGGTCCAAAGGGCATGCATTTCACCGGCATAACTACTGTCCCAGTGAACCGCGCCGCCACCCGTATACAGGCTGGCACCAAGACCGGTGTAGGTAACAGTAATTGGCGTACCAATTGGTCCGCTCTTTGGGGAAATGGTTACAGTGCGAAGGATCTGATAGCCAGCGTGTGCAATGGCAACGCCATTTGAAACGGCGTAAATATCGTGAACGCCGCCGAAGTCATGTGGAACTTTTGCCTTAAAGGAGAAGGCTCCCGTGGCATCAGTCGTGACAGCCGCAATATCTACGTTGTACTTGGTGTATTTGATACCCAAATAATTGACGCTGTTTGGTTGAATATCAGTAACCCACGTTCCATCTGAAGTCGACCACGTCAAAGTCAGAGGGGTACTGGCAGTTAATCCCTTGCCACTCACAGTGAAGGAATCATCGTAATAACCCTGAACTGAACTCATATCTAGATTGAGCATGGTTTCAGGCGTTGTGAAATTTGCCGACTTATTGGCCGTGAATGGCAACGGCGAAACATCTGGGATGCCAGCTGGCTGTACTAAGTTGATTGGAACTACTGGGTTGGTATCTGCGGCACGTGCTGGCGCTAGAAGTGCGACCGGCATGATTGATACAACTGCAATTCGTAGGAGCAGGCTTGCCCCCTTGTTAGACATAATTCGTTTCATTTCAATTCCTATTCTCTCCGAGGTAAAACTTCTAAATCTGTTTATTTCCTTCTAACCTGAGCTGAATTTGTTTTAGCAGATTCAGCTCAGATGCCTAGAAGGAGAGCTCTAATTACTTAGCTACTGGTACTGCGTATACCGTTACTTGAGATGCCGCCATGAAGTTAGAGGCCCAAGTTCCCGTCGCACCCTTAAGTGCTGGACTGACTGGAACGCTCTTGAAGTAAGCAACGCGGTTATAGATTTGAACTCCATTTGCATCGCGAACTCGAGCACCAGCTGCGTCGCGCTGTGCGACTAACTTAGTTGCTGGGACCATCATGGTTGAGACATCTTTGGCAATCAGGGTGACCTTGAAACTAACTAATCCGAGGGTGTTGTAAAGCGGTGCAGCTCCGGTCTTGAGAACTCCAGTCCAGAATGCAACGCCACTGTGGTTTCCGTATGTCATAGGAATTGGATCTTTGATTCCGGCAACTTCGATGTAAGCCTTGGCAGTGTTTGATGAGTCCATAACGGCGCCACCAAGTTGCTCATTATTGGCATATACCCGCCATACGATGGTTTGACCCAAGATGAATTCGCTGGTTACTGCGCAGCTGACACCAAAACGAGGTGCAAGTGCACCTGAGGTTCCGCTGGCCAAAACCTGGTCAACGAAGATATGAATTGGTGAAACGACACCTTGTACTGGTACGCCAACCTTTGCGGTGAAAGGAGCAGCATCAACAGGTGTAAATGCGACTGCGTCAGTTGGGGTGAAACTTCCCGTTAGGGCCGTTGGACCGCTAGCTGCTGGAAGCCACATGCACTTTGCTACGAATGGGGTGACAGTTGTGGTTGGAACTGCTTCGCATCCCTTGATGACAACGCCAACAGCGGAGAATTTTACAACTCCGGCGTTATTAGCAGTTCCAACAATTGCAACTGGATCTAACCCGAATACTGCACTGCCTCCTGATAGCACCAACGTCGAAGGAGTTGCTGCGGATGCAGGTGTACCTCCGATGGCCGCGCCACCAACAAGCGCAAGAGCACCAATCGCGATGCTCGAGATAATTCGCTTCATATTCTTTCTCCTTCTAGTTTTTTGCTCGTGTATTACTTTTAATTATTTGGTAACGATTGATCCGGTAAGTGTTAACGAAAGTGCTTGGCTCTCTTTGGTGCCAGCGTCAGTTGCGTTAACCGCGAACGTGCCGGTTACTTTCAATGTTCCAGTAGCGCCGGCATATTTTCCGGTACCGCCATTAATAACTGCATTACCTGTGACTGTTACAACTGTTGGAGCGGTACTTTCCGCCGCACAGCCCTTGGAAGCGGTATCGAAACTGATTTTGAGGGTATTTCCGCCACCGCTGATAGTTCCGGACCCGGCAATCGATTCACATTGGCTCGAAGGCGAGGAAGAACCGAGACCAGTTAGTGAGTCCATTCCCAAAACTGTTCCCGTACCCGTTGCAGTCACAGTGGCTGTAACTCCACTGTCGCTCCAGACCGTCGCAATTTTGCCTTTGTAAGTTCCTGTGAACGCAGTGCCGTTTGCTACTGGTTTCGTTGGTGTGGATGCGACCGACTTAGCTGGAGCTGGCTTAACTGGCGCTGGCTTCTTGGTTGAATAACCGGTTGGGCACTTTGGCGCAGCAGCTGTAACTTTCTTAACAGTGGTTCCTTTGTAGCAAACGATCGTTTTTGTTGCGGCGTTTGCTAAAGGAGTAGTAGTGGCTACTAAACCAAAGGCAGCAATTGCAACTACTATCAACTTACTTAAGGACTTTGAACTTTGCTTCATTTTCATTTCCCATCTCTCCATGGTTTCGCACTTCTTGCTTACAACGGAATCTTTTCACCGATGGGAGACTCGAAGTTCATTTACTTGGGGGCTGGCACTAACCTGCATATTCGCTGTGTCACATTCAATTTTGTGAGGAAGTTGCACGTAATATTCCCTAGATCACATCTAGTTGCGGAAACTATTGTTCAGATCACAAAGTTGTGCATTCTCGAAGGGCTAGCACTCACGCAATCCAAAATGTAACAAAATTGGCGGATAAAAGAGTGGCGTAGTACACATTCCGTTCACCTAAATGCCAAACAAAGGCAGCCTCTAATTATTGCAATAGCGGCGAAAGCGTGCGCCAAAGTGGCACTTCAAGGGTTTTGGCAAATGTTGCTGTCAGGTGCCCGGCATCTCGATAGATCAAGTATTTTCCAAACATTGGACTGCATGGATCTGTTGTACAAATCCAATTAGTGGGATCTAACCAAATTAAGTTTAAGGAAAGCGCGGCATTGTGTTCTTCGGTTAACCAATTTGTATTGAATGATTTCGTTAACGGAGTAGAACATTTTGCAATGCTGTCTTTATTTAACTCTAGACAATCTGCGGGATCGTATTGCGAATGTGGAGTGTCACCAAGAACCACCACGCGTGGAGATGCTGTCTTCAAAATTGTAAGTGTTCTTGCAATACCGGCACGCCATACTTGAGTTTTAGCATCACCCGTTAACACTTTTCCAGTTGAATCCACCGTAGCGAATCCGCCAGTGCCAGAAACAAAAATTATATTTGGTTTGATTCGAGAAATTTTTGCCAGCGTTGACTTTCGCCAAATCGTGCAGTTCGTCATCAATTTATTGGTCGTGGAATTCCAAGCGGGAATATCAGCTGGCCAGCATGAACTCATCGTTAACGAAAGTAATTTCCAATCCTTAGCTATTGCCAATTTTTCTATTGCCGGAAACCATGAAAGTGCATGGCTGTCCCCGAATAGCACCACTGTGGTTTTTGATTTCAAATTTCCATATTCGCAGGCAGCTAAAGAAGCGGTCAGATTCTGTTGAGTATGGCAACGATCAGCATAAGGTTTTGGATAATCTAGCGGCGCCTTCTCCAATGATGGGGAGAGATTGGCTGGAACTTCCTGATCGACCATGGGTGGCAAAATATAGGTAGGGGTGTAAGGAATTATCGTTGGGGTGGCTGTTGGAGTGCTTGTTGGTGTTGGTTGATCCAGAGCTGATGGGGAGGTGCTTGGCGAAGGACTAATGTCATCGCCCATGGCCGAGGTAAAAGTCAGCGAGATGAACCCTGCCAGGGCAGCAAAGAGAATAAACCTGCGCACCTACTAATTCTGTCAGCGATTTGTTGGATTGCGGGCTCAGGCATCAAATCCACAGGAAACTCACTGTTCTAAATTGTATTTGTTAGCCTCAGAACATGGCGATCACTATCAGACCCGTATCCAACGCAGATAAGGCAGAGTGGCTACGGGCGCCCGATTAAGCCTTCGTTACAGACCCATCGAATCTGAATAAAAAACCGCTCTAAGGTATTTGTTGGCTGCATTCACTCGATGATTGGTGGCCGGTGAAGATGGTTCCACGTCAAGTAACTTCGAAGCAGCGGAAATTGTACGCTCAACTGCCTTTTCGGATATTTTGCACTCGGAAGCAATCTCGTGGTTGGAACCGCCCATCGCCATCAGGCGCATCACTCGATGTTGTTGTGGCGAGAGCCGGCCGTAGTAAGCCGTCTCTGAAACTGTCGCCTCGAGGAACGAGGGATGAATCTGCTGTAAACCATTGTAAGCGCGCAAAATCTCCGACAGCACGATAGAAGGATTTCGTGTTGGTTCATTCAACCAAAAAGCGCGGTACCAAAGTGCCGAAATCAAGCCTTCGCGAACCAAAATCGGATTCGCACTCTCTGCCATAAAGATGATGAATTGATCTGGAAAAAGCTTTCGAATTTCTAGCGCCGTATTTAGCGCATCAATTTTACGCATTGAGTCCATATCAAAAATAACCACGTCGGGTTTAAATTCGGCAACGTGAGGAATCGCATTTGCGAAATCAACTACTTTCGTCTCGAGACTGGAATTCGTATCTTCGCTAAATCCTTTAGAAATGAAGAATCCCATTCCCGGGTGAAAACTATTCTCAAAAATAGTTAGCCGAGTTAAATCAGTTATAACGCTTTCTTCTTCTCTTGCCACGAGATCCAGCGATCTCTCTTTTTAGGAGTTTGAGTGCTTTCAAACTTGAGGCACTAACTTCACTATAACCACTTTATTTCGTTAAAGGGGGCTAACCCTCATATTGAGCCTAATTGGATAAATAATCTGGGGTTAACACCCATCATTTTATACTTTATGTATTGGACAACAAGTCTAGGTTCAATAAAAAAGATTCAAACTTCTTTTAACAAACCGTTGGGTTACAGTGCACTGTGATGAACCGCGTGTTAACAGCAATCAATGTTCCGTGGGAATCCATACTGATGAAATCTCATTTTCGCGCAATTGGTCTTGGCGTCATCGAAGTAAAGAACTTTAAAACATTTGATAGTAAAGCTGTAATGGAATTTAACCCTGATGTTGCGGTAATTTCTCTCAGTTTTGATCGCCTTGCCGGTGTTGTCTTCGCCGACAAATTGCGATTGCTTTTTCCTTCAATCGGTTTAGTCTTCATATCCGATGCGCCAAAAGTGCAAATGTATGGGCTCGTTGAAAAGGAAATGCCGTTTGGTTCGAAAGTTATTTTAAAGAATTCAGTAACAGACATATTTATTCTTCAAGATGCACTTCATTCGTCAGTTGATGCAGTTGCTAATCGAGAGAAACTTTCTTGGGTACAAAATCAAACCTCAACCGATTTGCAGGCTTGGGAGAGCGAATTCGATTCCCTTTCTGCGATTCAGCTTGAAACCTATCGCCTTCTTGCTACTGGGCTTAGCAATGCCGAAATTGCACGAGTACGAGAAGTAAGCGAAAAATCGGTGGAACATATCATCGGCAGAATTGCTGTAACTATGGGAATTGCTTCTAGTCCAAAGATAAATCAGCGAGTGAAATTGGCCAGGGAATTCTTTAGAGTTTCTGGCGCGCCAATTAATTAGTTACTGGTAAAGATCCGCAACAACAATTTTAGACATCTTCATCATGGCCCCCATGGCATGACCGGCTATGGCCGGGTCGGAGTTACCTAGACACTCCCCCAATTGCTTGGGAATGATCTGCCAAGATAAGCCAAATTTGTCCTTTAGCCAGCCGCAGCGGCCCGCTTCGCCGCCATCGGAAATGAGCGCGTTCCAATACTTATCCACTTCCTCTTGGCCATCGACTGAAACAAATATTGAAATTGACTCGTTGAATTTAAAGGCCGGCCCGCCATTTAGACCAATGTATTTCTCGCCAAGTAGCTCAAAATCTATGGTGAAGGCCTTCCCATCTGGGCCTCGAGCTACGCTATTTATCTTGCCATCGCCAAATACGGATAGATAGAAACTCGCAGCTTCCTCGGCCTGATTATCGAACCAAAGCATGTGGCTAATTGTGGGCATTGCGCGAATATACCGATACCGGCTAAAGAACACTTCTATTTAAGCTCGCAATTTTCTCGGCAAGATCCGCCTATGCACGGGATTATCCGGGAGGTATGCAGTTGGTAGTGAAGTGACTCTGGATGAATTTCACGAAGTAGCGCATCTTCAAATCTGGCCTTAAAATTAAGATCAATCACCAAGATCCCCGCCATGACCCAAGCAAGAGCCGAGTCAGTAAATCCTGCTAATCCAACGCCAATTAGGATCACGCCCAAATACATTGGATGACGAACATATTTATAAATTCCAACTGCGATTAAAGGAGAATCAGCCTTTGGAATGGGCGATATCCGAAGAGATGGGCGTAAATATTTTCCAGCGCTTGCAATTACAGCACCACCTATGAGAACCAATGCCGCTTCAAAAGCCAAATAGCTGTGATTCTTGTCAGTGATATTTAACAGCGCCGTTATCCCAAGCAATCCCAAAATCAAGAATTGGATTCCAACTAGGACTTTTGCTATTCCTTCTCTTCTTGCTCTTGAGAGCTTGGATATGTTCACTTAAAGAACATTACTTCGAATTGCGCACCATATGAACATAGAAGCGATCGGGCTGCCTCGCACTTGGTTGTATCTCGCCGGCAAATTCAAAGCCCAAAGCCTTATATGCACCGATGGCTTCGGAATTATCCGCCCAAACGCCAAGCCCTTGACGCTCCCAGCCTTTTGAAGGCGCATTTACATCCAAAAACTCAAAAAGTCGGCGAAAAGCACCAGTGCCTCGATATTTCGGATCGCTCCAACATCCACCTATCCAGCAAGTGGCGCCATGGTCACCTTCTAAAACTTCGACAGACATTAGTGCAACAGCTAGGCCATCAACTGACGCGATTAGCCAATCCGATTTAGCGATTCGAGCCTGCCAGTCCTCTTGAGTTAACAAATTCTCGCTTTCGAACTTGCCACCAAAAGCATCCGGATCGACAAGCAACGAACGCAACCTAATATCTCGAAGCCGTTCCCATTCACTAGCATCGATTACCGAAACTCGAGCCAAATTATTACTCATTCAGCCCTTTGCCAGCGAGGATCCCCGGGGTGCACTTCGCGATTCTGGCCTCAAGTGTCTTTAGTTGTTTCGCACTTGAAAAGTGAAGAACATATGCTCGTTGCCGTCCAGGCGTCAGCTTTTTAAATGCGACGCTCAACCCAGGAATCTTCTTTATTTGGACGGAGATCTCTTTTGGGATTTCGAAATCCGCTGGCTTTTTAAACTCGACTTTCAAACCAGCTTCTTCGATTTTGATCGCTTCTGTCAGATATGACTTAATGATTTTCTTTGCTTTTGTAATTTCAGCCAATGATTTAAATCTAAGTTGTCGGCTGGATTGCACATTTTCGGTTTGCTGAATCAAGATTCCCTTCGGATCCTTCATAAGTGCACCCTTGAAAAATAGGATCGCACAATATTCCTTGAAGCCATGAATCAGGTAGATATTGGCACCATCCAAGGTGTAGCAAGGTTGGCCCCACTTTAAATCTTCAGTGAGGCCAGTTTCCAATGCAATTGCCCGCAACGTTTCAAACTCTTCGCGCCATTTGGTTTCCTTGCTTAAGAAGGTATCAACTCGGCGGTTCATTGGGGTTACTCCAATCGATCTGCGTTCATGACCTTTGACCATGCGGCAATAAAGTCTTCAATAAACTTTAGTTTATTATCATCTTGAGCGTAAACCTCGACATATGAGCGCAGGATCGAGTTCGACCCAAAGACTAGGTCAACTCGGGTGGCGGTAAATTTTACCGCCCCGATTTCGCGATCCCGAAGGTTGTAAAGATTCTCGGCGGTCGGCTCCCAGATATATTTCATATCAGTCAGAGCAACAAAGAAGTCAGTGCTCAATTCGCCAACCCGATCCGAGAAGACGCCATGTTTTGTGCCAGCGTGGTTAGTGCCGATAACTCGCATGCCGCCTATCAGGACCGTCATCTCTGGAGCGGTGAGCCCCATTAACTGAGCGCGGTCCAGCAGAAGTTCTTCTGGCTTGACCTGGTAATCCTGCTTGAGCCAGTTTCGGAAGCCATCATGAATCGGTTCTAACGGTGCAAAAGAGGCAGCATCGGTATTTTCTGAGGTGGCATCGCCCCGGCCCGGAGTAAATGGAACCGAAACTTCAAATCCTGCAGCCTTGGCAGCCTTTTCGACTCCAATATTTCCAGCTAACACAATTACATCGGCAAGGCTGGCGCCAGTCGCTTCGGAAATTGGAGTTAAGACCGAAAGGACGCGAGCCAATCGCTCTGGTTCGTTGCCTGCCCAGTCTTTTTGCGGCGCCAAGCGAATGCGAGCGCCGTTTGTGCCGCCACGTCGGTCTGAACTTCGGAAAGTTCTGGCACTATCCCAAGCAGTTGTGACCAGATCTGAGGTTGAAAGATCGGTTGCTGCAATCTTGGCCTTCAAATCTGAAATGTTGTAATCGGTACGACCAGCAGCGATTGGATCCTGCCAAATCAGATCTTCTTCTGGAACATCCGGACCTACATAGCGCGCTTTTGGACCAAGATCGCGGTGAGTTAGTTTGAACCAAGCTCGAGCAAAGACTTCGCTGAAATATGCTGGATCTTTGTGGAAGCGCTCTGAGATTTCGCGGTAAATCGGATCTTTGATCATGGCCATATCGGCATCAGTCATAATTGGGTTCAAACTGATCGATGGATCTTCAACGTCAACTGGCTTATCTTCTTCTTTAATATTGATTGGTTCCCACTGAGTGGCTCCAGCTGGGGACTTCTTTAGCTCCCAGTCATAGGTAAACAAGAGATGGAAGTAACCGTTATCCCAAACCGTTGGATTGGTGGTCCAAGCACCTTCGATGCCGCTTGAAACCGTATCGCGGCCGATCCCACGGGTTTCGTGATTCATCCAACCCAATCCGGCTTCTTCGACATCGGCGCCTTCCGGTGAAGGTCCAAGAATCTTGGCATCGCCATTTCCGTGAGCCTTGCCCACAGTGTGTCCGCCAGCAGTCAGCGCAACAGTCTCTTCATCATTCATCGCCATGCGAGCAAATGTTTCGCGAACCTGCAACGCGGTCTTCAACGGATCTGACTTTCCGTTTACGCCTTCTGGGTTTACATAAATCAAACCCATCTGAACTGCGGCAAGCGGATTCTCCATCGTGGCCGGGTTAGCTAGATCGTCGTAGCGAGAATCGCTAGGAGCAAGCCATTCTTTTTCCGCACCCCAATAAATATCAATCTCTGGATGCCAAATATCTTCGCGGCCAAATCCAAATCCGAAAGTTTTCAAGCCCATGGATTCATAAGCAATTGTTCCGGCAAGAACCAATAAATCCGCCCAACTGACCTTGTTGCCATACTTCTTCTTTATAGGCCAAAGCAGGCGACGAGCTTTATCTAGGTTTACATTGTCCGGCCAGGAATTCAGGGGGGCAAAACGTTGATTGCCAGTTCCGCCACCACCGCGGCCATCGGAGATGCGGTAGGTACCAGCCGCATGCCAAGACATTCGGATCATTAAGCCGCCGTAATGTCCCCAGTCCGCCGGCCACCATGTTTGGCTATTGGTCATCAGGTCTCGGAGATCTTGCTTAAGCGCGGCAACATCTAACTTCTTTAGCTCTTCGCGGTAGTTGAAATCTTTGCCAAGCGGATTAGTTTTTGTGTCGTGTTGATGCAGAATATCAAGGTTCAGGGTGTTTGGCCACCATTCGGTATTTGAAGAACCGACCGTCGCATTCGCTCCGTGAACAACTGGACACTTTCCTGAATTCTCAGCCACTTTAATCCCCTATGTATTAGAAATCGATTGAATCAGCCCCGAGCGGGTTATCTCGATATTTAACATCTGAATTCTCTCACGGTAGCGCAAATGTTGAATGACTGAAACTTGAATCCCCATCTCATAGGGCTATTCGCACTCGCACTTTGGACATGGCGGCAATTCGGTCATATTTCCAGTATTTCGATTCGCTAACCTTGCCTAATGAACGAGTTCGATGATGAAGTTCGTGAGCGGTGGGGAGATACTCCGGAGTTCGCGCAGTCTGCGCGGCGAACAGCGAAATACTCAAAGTCGGATTTTGCGGCTGCAAAGATCGACCAAGAAGCTGCAACAGAATTGTTTGTTTACGCCTTCGGGAATAGCCTGCCTATAAATTCCGAAAAGGCACAAGCTGCAGTGGTAGCCCACCGTGCCGCTATAACGAAATGGTTTTATGACTGCTCTGTGGAGATGCAAAAGCAATTGGCGGTGATGTACTTGGCCGATCCGCGATTTAAAGAATATTACGATGGCCGCGTTCGGGGACTTTCAAAATACGTCCACGATGCCATCCTGGCTCAGCCTTAGTTGCCAATTTCGCCAAAATATCCGCCCTACTCTGGCTTGTAATTAGCAGTTTTGGGTAACATTTCGGCATGACATTTTCCGGGCTAAATCTTTGGGGTGTATTACTCGCCTTCGTCGTTTCCTTCATAAGCGGTGCCATCTGGTTTGGCCCTAAGACTTTTTATCCTGTCTGGATGAAAGCACGCGGCAATACTTCAGGCCAATTGGGCGCAGACCATAAGCCTGCTGTCCTCTTTGGCGGCACTGCCGTTGCTCTTGCAATCCAAACGCTAACCGTAGGGTTGATCGTAAATTCGCTTCAAAAGCACCTTCCCAATTTTGGAATTGTCGATGGAGCTGGAGTGGGATTTGCTTTGGGAGTTGGTATTGCAATGTGTGCCTCATTATCTCACCGGCTATTTGCTGGCGAGAATTTTAAAGTTTGGATAATCGAAACGGCGAATGATGCGATTAACTTAACGATCGCCGGCGCTATCATCGCCTTTCTGAACTAGTTAGCCGAGCAGAGGTCTTAGCTCCACTTTTCGATTACAACTCTTTGAACCTTCGGCCGCCAGTACAAGCGCTGTCTCTAAATCTTCGGCATCGATAATCCAAAAGCCACTGAAGAATTCTTTGGATTCGATAAACGGGCCACTCTGCAAAATATTCACCCCACCACGGTTGTCTAAAACCGTTGCGGTTGCCGGGGCGTCCAGCCCGCCGGCGAAAATTCTCTGACCAGCCGCCACAATTTTGTCGTTGAAATCATCGATTGCTTTCCGCTCTTCTGGCGAATGAGGCGATCGAGTTTTGTCATCTATTACCGATACCAGAAATTTCATCTAACCCGATCTCCCTTGTTTAAGTCTCCCAAGTGCGTGTGCTTAAAACTCGAGTCGTACTTTAAGCCATACCCCAGGAGGCGATCCCAACCGATATGTCCCAGCCATATGACCCCAATCGCGATCGCCAATTTATTCTCTGCCTGCCATGACAGCAAAATCATCAAGGCTGGAGCAAAGTAACTGTGCCCCAGATTGTAGAAAAAGGCACCGAGCTTGGTGTTCGCCAAGTATCCCAGCATAAAAATGTCGGGTACAAGGAGAAGTACCGGGTAGAGCCACCACTTCTGGTGCTGCCCCGCGAATAACATAATGGTGGCAATCAAAAGAACTAGGCCCTCTATGCGTAGCCATAACTTCGGTTTTCCAGTGACAAACATTGCAGCTCCTCGCCTGTTTCAAAGGAACAAAAATACTGCCAACTTCAACGGGTTTCTAGATCTAGCGCGGGCGTCGCAGGAAAAATTCCATCCTTTATTGGTTTAAATACTTGATTGCCGCCAGAACTCTTCTGTGGCTTGTCTCTTCATTTACGAGTCCGAGCTTGTTCATAATATTCGAGATGTGTTTTCGACCGATCCTTCAGTAATGAAAATCGTTGAAGCGATTCCTAGAACTGAACTTTCTCAGCAACTACGACATCCACTCGGCTATCGGGCAGGTCATAGTCAGAACACGCGCGGTTGAGTTCGGCAATAATCATTTCGGCGGGAATTTGCACGCCGTTCCACGACTCATCCATTGTCGTATGACCATCTTCAACCAGGGTGATATCCAACCCGCGTTCAATTGCCGCATGTACGGTGTGCCGAACGCAGTAATTACTTTGAGCCCCGGTGACTACTAAGTGATCGACTTTGAGCTCTTCTAGCACATCCTCAAGTTCGGTCTCTTCAAATGAACTGCGCCAAAGTTTATGAATAATGCGTTCGCCTTTTAAAGGTTTCAACTCCGGAACAATTTGCCAATATTCACCATCGATCGGCATATCATCTTCGGAATGTTGCACCCATAAAACATCCACTTTGGCCGCACGTGCTCGTTCGACAAGTGTTGCAATTCGAGCAACAGTGGCATCCCTTTTCCAGGCGAAATCAACGACGCCATTTTGGACATCGATCACGATCAAAGCTTGCTTGTCCCGATCATCGTATGCGCTCATAATCTTCCTTCATTCTGTTTTTGCACGTGCAGCAGTTAGGCCGAATTCTAACTACCGAATCCAATAGCGACGTTTCAAACTTCCTTCGAACTCAACGCGATTCTCCAAAACTCCGCCTTGGGACTCAATCACTTTATACGAACCAACGTTGTCGTCATCGCAAGTAACCAGGACCTCGGTAACCCCAAGTTCAGATAGGAGTTCCAGAGACTGTCTCAGGATTTCAGTTGCAAATCCTCTGCGGCGAAAGGCTGGTCGAACTCCATAACCGATGTGACCGCCAACGTTGAATAGAAAATCGTTTAGTGCATGGCGAATGGATGATCTGCCGATTAACTGACCGTCATGTTCAGCGATTAAAAAGGTGGCCGGCACTTTTCCAACTGGGAGGTTTCTGCCCAGTCTTTGGTCGTCCAAGATTTCCAGGTATTCGCTCCAAGGCATATCAGGCTCATAGTTGAGCAAAAAACCCCAATCTTCCAGAGCGAGTTCCTGATCTCCAGCAAGCGCTTCTGCCTCATCGGACATGTTGAGCGGTCGTAAAATCATGTTTTCAAAACTTATTCGCCGGCACCATCGGTGTAAGCCCAAAGATCAAAATCATCCAAATTTATCGAAGTGAATCCGCGAGATTCTAGCGCCGCTACCAGCTGCGCCCGATGCTCGGTGGCATGATGAACTGATTGTGAAAGAATCGTGGAGCGAGCCCGCACCAGTGTCTTGCCATCTACTTCCCTCGTTATCAACACTTCTGGAACCTTGCTTGCCCGAAGCAATCGATCATCGAAAACTGAAGCCATTCGAGCGAACTCAACCATTTCGCTTGCCGATTTAGGTTGAACAAACTCCATGTGCATTTCGCCGGTTAGCCGAAATCCATACCAATCAGCCGAGGAGAGAATGTGTCGGATTATTTCCGCAACGGTCCATTCTGGATTTACCAGATATGCCTGAAATGCATCATTTGGTAGCTCACCAAGCTTGTGAATGATTTGTTGGTTGGCCCAGCCCATATGTTTGATCAGTTTTTCAATTCCAATTTCGGCGCTCATTGGAAAAGGGTACTATTTTGGGCATGACTCAGGCTTTTCTTTACGCGGTCGAACGCGAATTTCCAGTCAAAATTGAGCCTCTTTGGTCCGCATGGACAGACGCCGCCTCGCTTGAAAGCTGGTATCACCCGCATGACCTACGGGCAGTTACTGGCGCAACCGTTTCTGACCTACAGGTCGGCGGCCTGTGGGCATGCGGCGTAGATGTTCCAGCCCATAATTTCGCCGCCTATTTCTACGGTCAATATTTGAAGATCGTCAAATTCGAATTAATAGAACATACGATGCACTACACCGAATCGAAGGAAGAATTCGAAGTCAAGGATTTGAACACGCCGTCGCACTTAGTAGTGATAAATCTTGAAGCCCGAGGTGAAAATTCGTGGGTGAAGTTCAGCCATTTCGGCGAGCTGCCGGAAGGTGAAGAGAAACGGGCTCAGGCAGGTATGGAAAGCTACTTTGATTCTTTATACAATTTTTTATCCAAATAAGTAAAGAGAGAGTCACCCATGATTTCAATTGAGACTTCTATTAAACACTTGGCATGGTCAAACCAGAAATTTTTCTCTTACTTTCTGACTCAGCCTCAAGAAATTTTTTCATTGCGCGCTGCTGATGGTGAGTGGACAATCGGTACCTTGCTTTCCCACATCGCCAATAGCGAGGCGTGGTTTCGCTACTGCTTGATAGGAGAAGATTGGACAGATTTTAAGGAAATTACGGACGGGCTTATGATTCCCGAATTCCGGCAGATTTTGGCAGGACTCGATTCCATCCTCCTCGGCGAAACGGGCAAGTCCGATGGCGCATTGGAGATTAAAACTGGCGAAAATGTCATTCACGCAACTCGCTCACTCATACTTTCGCAAGCGGTTATGCATGCCGCAGAACATAAAGGTCAGATTGCAACAATCCTTAAGCAATATGGTCATCACATTGATTTAGATGACCTGGATGTGTGGCAGTTTATTTCCGAAAGCAAGATTTAAGTAGGCATTGCCTTCTATCGTTTAGTCGAGAAATTAACAGATCGCATGAAAGAGCAGATCGAAGAACTATAAGAAGAGTCGCCCAATAAGCCGGATGCTTCTTTACATTCCTTGGACAAAGACAAGACTGCCAGAATCGGTGAGCTCATTCATTCTCATGTCTCTGTATGGAGCATAGTCATCTGAGTCGTACCACTCCTCTGCCAAGGCCATGCTGGGGAAGCGCAGAACCGCTGACCAATTTCCTTTAAAAGTTCCTTCTTTGGTGACTGGAGTGTCAGATCCTGCAATCATTTCGATACCCCATTTTGCGAGGATAGGAAAGACGTGCTGGGCATAGCGCTCCATGAACTCTGCTTGATTTGTAATGTTTATTTGAACTAAGCCATAGGCAGGCTTTATCTCTTCACTCATTTTCCGTATCTCCATCTGTGCGAATTGCAGGAAGCTGGAACAGTATGCTAATCACTTGCATTTTGCAAGTGATGGTGTATCTTTAAAACCTGACGTCACTTACCCACAGGTCGAAGGAGTTATCTCATGGCAAAAAGAGTTTTGGTTACTGGAATCACCGGATATATCGGACAGCATGTCGCAGCTGAACTTCTGCGCCAGAAATATGAAGTTGTTGGAACAGTTCGCTCGCTAGCAAAAGCTGAGAGTACAAAGTCTGCTCTCTCCTCGCTGCCCGGTGCATCTAATGTGAAATATATTCAAGCAGACGTACTTTCAGATTCTGGTTGGGCCGAAGCTATGAATGGATGCGACTTTGTCATTCACCTTGCTTCCCCATTTCTCTTGGCTGAACCAAAAGACGAAAATGTCATGATCACTCCTGCTGTTGAAGGTACAAAGCGAGTGATTAAGGCTGCAATAAAAGCAGGCATTAAGAGAGTCGTACTCACATCATCTGTTGTTTCAATGACCTCGGGTCGACCAAGTGGAACGTACGGGCCCGACTCATGGTCGGATGTAAATCAAAATATTGGCGCTTACGCAAAAAGCAAGACCCTGGCAGAGAAAGCCGCATGGGAAACCGTTAAGGGAAGTTCAATGGAGCTTGTAGCCATCAATCCTGGTTTTGTACTTGGACCCTCTTTAGGTACCGCTGGTGACGGCACAAGTGAAGCAATGATTGCTAACCTCATCGGAGGCAAGATGCCAGCAATTCCTGATATCGCTATGGGGATGGTTGATGTGCGAGATATTGCGCGTCTACATGTTGCCGCCCTTGAAGCTCCGAAAGCAGCTGGGAAGAGATTTATTGCTGCCAGTTCACAACCAGTTGCCATGTCACATTTGGCCGAAACGCTCAAAAATGCGGGTTACAAAAAGGTGCCATCACGTAAGGCTCCTAACTTCGCAATCAAGCTCATGGCTCTCTTTGATCGTGAGGCGAAGGGAATGGTTCCAAATCTCGGCG
>Ga0194061_1000205_pt1 | contig 36164 bp, 42 predicted proteins | sample SepL2221m_MetaG_FD_163423 | JGI IMG/M metagenome (GOLD analysis project Ga0194061, IMG submission 163423) | Anoxic zone freshwater microbial communities from boreal shield lake in IISD Experimental Lakes Area, Ontario, Canada - Sep2016-L224-21m | ecosystem: Environmental > Aquatic > Freshwater >... | reverse complement strand
CCTTATGCGACCCCGCCCACATCGCCTCTTTTATTCGATTGAAAATCTCTGCAATGGCTGAATGTCCATTTAATAACATTCTGGGAGTATATGTGTGCGTCACTTGCCTTTTGTGATGAATGCATTGGGGATAGGCCCCCAAAATGCAAAAAGCCCAACCGCGATGGCTGGGCTAAGTGCAGGAAATGCTACAAAAACCGGGTTGCTCCTCGACCTGGACTCTAACCAGGGACCTGCGGATTAACAGTCACTGCATCTTGAGATCCTCACTGCGGCATCAGGTACTTTTAGCCCTAGTGTAGAATTCTCGACATGAAGACGTGCAAAAGCGACGGCAGAAACGACGGTATCTGCGAGTCTATAAGGCCTCTAGATCGAGCACTGGGGCTATTCTCCTGGCTGCTAGCGACGATCGAGTGGGAATGACCGCAGGGTGATCATGAACCAGCGTGAACACGACGTCGCATTTATGCGCGAAGCCTTGGCCATGGCGGCGAAGGCCGGGACCATCGGCGAGGTGCCCGTCGGCGCAATCGTCGTCAAGGACGGGTTGATCGTCGGACGAGGCTGGAACCAGCCGATCTCCGCTCACGACCCGACCGGCCATGCCGAGATCCGGGCGCTGCGGGATGCCGCCACACACCTGGACAATTACCGGCTGTCGGGCTGTGAGCTTTACGTCACGCTCGAACCCTGCACCATGTGCGCCGGGGCCATCATGCACGCCCGCATTTCACGGCTGGTGTTTGGCGCCACAGACCCCAAAACCGGTGTGTGCGGCAGTGTTGTCGACCTGTTTGGCGAGCCGCGCCTGAACCACCACTGCAGCGTCGCCGGCGGCCTGCTCGCCACCGAATGCGGCGGATTGTTGTCGGATTTTTTCATCAGTCGGCGCAGTCATGCAGCAAATTGAGATTTCGATTCCCGCGCAAACCTTGCTGTTGCGCGACGGCGACGGTGTCATCTTGAAATCGTTTCAGGTCTCCACGGCAAAAAACGGCTCCGGCGAGCTGTACGGCAGTTTTTGCACGCCACGCGGAAACCACATCGTGCGCGCAAAAATCGGCGCCGGCCAGCCGGTCAATACCGTCTTTGTCAGGCGCCGGCCCACCGGAGTGGTGTGGTCACCGGAACTTGGCGCGCAATTTCCCGGGCGCGATTGGATCCTGACCCGCATTCTCTGGCTGTCAGGCTGTGACGTCGGATTCAACCGCTTGGGCAAGGTCGATACCATGCGCCGCTACATCTATATTCACGGCAGCCCGGACACGGTCGCGATGGGCAATCCCGGCTCCATCGGCTGCATTCGCATGCGCAACCAGGACTTGCTGGGGTTATTCGACCGCGTTGAGGCAGGAACGCCCGTACTTATCAGCGCCTAGCAAGACGTCTCCGGGAGACGCCGGGCACCCGTGAGACAACTCAACAATAGCTGGAAAGCCGCGCCAATAGGGCGTTTCCAGGCGATTTCATTGCCTGGAAGGGAGCTTTCAATGTCCGATTAGTTGCGCTATTTGCGCCTCATCCGGCGTGCGGATGATGCCGCGCTCGGTAATCAGCGCGGTAATCAGGTCCGCCGGGGTGACATCAAAGGCCGGATTGCTCACCATTACGCCGTGCGGCGCCCAACGCGTATCGCCATAGCCGGTCACCTCGTCGGCGTGCCGTTGTTCGATCGGGATATGAGTGCCATCGGGTATCGCCAAATCAAAGGTCGAAACCGGGGCGGCGACGTAAAACGGAATCTTGTGGCGGGCCGCCAATACCGCCAGCGTGTACGTGCCGATCTTGTTCGCGGTATCGCCATTGGCGGCAATGCGGTCGGCCCCGACCACGATCAAATCGACTTTTCCCTGCTGCATCAGGTGGCCGGCCATGTTGTCGGTGATCAGGGTCACCGGAATGTTTTCCCGCACCATCTCCCAGGCGGTCAGCCGCGCGCCCTGCAGGTAGGGCCGGGTCTCGTTGGCGATCACCGATACGGACTTGCCGGCGTCCCGCGCCGAGCGGATCACTCCCAGCGCCGTTCCGTGCCCCGCGGTGGCGAGGGCGCCGGCGTTGCAATGGGTCATCACCGACGCACCATCGGCAATAAGGCTCGCACCAAAGCCGCCCATTGCGCGGTTGATGGCGATATCCTCCTCAAAAATGGCAATCGCTTCGGCGTCGGCGCGATGCCCGGCGGCAATTGCGTTACGCATACGGTTGAGTGCCCAAAACAGGTTGACCGCGGTGGGTCGGCTGGCTGCGAGCACCTCGTAGGCCTTCTCCATGCTGCCGCCATTGGCCGCCTCCAGGGCGACGCCGAATGCCGCGGCACAGCCTATGGCAGGTGCGCCGCGCACCACCATGTCGCGGATGGCAACGGCGGTCTGCTGCGCATCCCGGCAGGAAACATAGACCGCCTCATGGGGCAGACGGCGCTGGTCGATCAGTTCGAGCAGGCCGTCCGTCCAACGCATCGTCTCGACATGTCCTGTGTTAGATGACACGCTCGTTGCCTCCGTCCACCGGCAACTGCGCGCCGGTTGTTTTCGCGAATAGCGGCCCGCACATTTCGGCGGCAAGTTCCGCCACATCGCGGCTGGTGACCTCGGTTTTAAGCACGTTGTTGGTTTTGTACTCGGCCACGCTCATGCCGTAGTGCTTGGCCCGCTGTTCCAGCACCGCCTCGGTCCACAACGCCGTGTCAAAAACCGCGTTCGGGTGCAGGGTGTTGACGCGTATGCCGTCGGCACCCCATTCGAGCGCGGCCACGCGTGCCAGTTGCGTCAGCGCCGCCTTGGATGCGGAATAGGCCGCTGCCCCCGGCCCCGGGGCCGGGACGTTTTTCGATCCGATGACCACCACGCGCCCGCCACGCGGTGCAAGTTTGAGAAAGGGGTGGCAGGTTCGCAGCAAGGAAAGGTTGCCATCGAGATTGACGTCCATCACACGGCGCCACTCGTCGCTTTGCAGTTCACTTACCCTGCGGTTGGCCGAGAAAATACCGGCATTCAGGATGAGCATATCAATGCCGCCGAAGGTCGCTATGGCGCGGTACAGTGCCGCCTGGATCTGTGCGTCGTCGGTGACGTCGCACACCAGGCCAAGATAGTCTGTTCGTGTCCACGCCGACCTGACCTCCGGACTGACATCGAGCGCAACCACGGCGGCACCGCGCTCGAGCAGCGAGGCCACGCAGGCTTTGCCGATACCGGAAACCGTGCCGGTTACGATCGCCACCTCGCCGGTAAATACCGGCGGCTTGCCGGATTTTCGCAGTTTGGCCTGTTCCAGATCCCAGTACTCAAGCTCAAAAATATCACGGGCGGGCAGGGCCCGATAGCCGCCAAGCGCATGGGCGCGCAGCATCACGTCTATGGTGTGCTCATAGAGTTCCTCGACAATGGCGGCGTCCTTGGCACTGCGACCGACCACGGCCATGCCAAAGGACGGATCGATAACCACACGTGGCGCCGGGTCGAGCATCGCCTTACGTTCCCTGGCTTGCGGCTCGTGCAGGGCGAAATAGGCCTGATAGTCGCGCACGTAGCCGTCCACATCGGTGCCCAGCATGGGCAGGCGCTTGGTCCGGATGACGTGGTCGGGCGTAATCGGCCCCTGTGCGCACAATGCCGCCACATCGGGGTGACGTGCGAACGCATGCGTCCTCGTATTCGGACAGGCTTTGACGATCATGGGCACTTTCGCGGCACGCGAAATGGCATGGCGCAATTCCGCCTGCGCCCTGGTATCAAACCGCGGCAGCGGTCCCATAGGTGCGCGCATCGATTCAGCCTGACGCCGTGCGGCAAGATAGTCCTCGGCGCGAGTAACCAGGTCGATCATGCGCTCGTAGGATTCGCGCGCCGTTGCACCAAAGGAAAAAATACCATGCTGCAGCAGCACCATGCCTATGGTCTGGCGGCCGGCCTGGCGGGGAAACTCCCTGGCACAGTATTGCGCCAGGTCAAAACCGGGCATCAGATAGGGAATGACTACCACGCTGTCGCCATAAATTTCCCGTATGCGTGCCTCGCCATCCGCGGTATCGCTTACGGCCAGCACGGCATCCGAATGCGTATGATCGACATACTTGAACGGCAGGCAGGCGTGCAGGATGGTCTCGACCGACGGCGCCGGGGAGGATGCGCGCAGCAGGTGGGTGGCCATTTCATTGACCATTTGCGGATCGGACAGGGCGTCGAGCCCGGCAAGTTGACGCAGGTGGGCCAGCCTGACCGGTGCGAAACCGGCTTCCTCTATGGTTTCAAGGTCCCAGCCGCTGCCTTTGACATGGAGGATTTCCTCCTCCACACCAAAAATGTCTTTCTCGGTGATCTTGACCGAAGTGTTGCCGCCGCCATGCATTACCAGGGATTTGTCGCGACCGAGCAGCCGCGAGGTGTAGACGCGCAAGCCAAGCTCACCCTTGAAGGTGGCGGCGTCCTGATCATTCCATAAACTGTGCATCGTGACTACCCGTAAAATGGACGCCCGCCATTATAGCGTTCACATGCAAGCCGCCTTATGTCGCCGGGTACCCCAGCCTTTATCATTCGCGTCCTGCCTTGGGACGAAGCGAGAAACTTGGCGCGTCCGCTGCGCGAGGCGGTGTTTGTTCACGAACAAGGCGTCCCCATCGAGCAGGAATGGGATGAGCTGGATGCCTGCTCCGACCATGCCATTGCGCTGACACCCACGGGCGAAGCCATTGGCACCGCCAGGCTGTTGCCAGAGACCGGTTCCGCCTGCGTGTTTCGCATCGGCCGCATGGCGGTGCTCAAGCCATGGCGCGGGCGCGGTGTCGGCGCGGCTCTTTTGAACGCGCTGCTTGAACGCGCGGCGGGCTGCGGCGCACGCAGCATAGTGCTTCACGCGCAGACCCATGCGTCCGGGTTCTACCAGCGCTTCGGATTTAGCGCCGAGGGTGGGGAATATCTTGAGGCCGGGATACCGCACTTCACTATGCGGCTCAGGCTGGTGAATCCCCCAGCCTGAGCCGAAACGACGCCGTTTCAGCGATTCCGCCATCTTCGAGAAACGTGCGCTCGATAAACTCGGTTTCGCCATTTGGCCTGACCAGCAGCACCGTTGAGCAACGCGTTCCGTAGCCCGGACCGACAATGCGGGCCGCCGACAACTTGCGTTCGCGTTCCAGCCCGATTCCCGTATCCGGCATCACATCGTCTGCTGCGATGCTGGTGTCGTCCAGAAGGCCGAGTATTTCTGTGGGGTCGAATTCCCGACGCATCAATTGCCGCAATCTCGCCTTGCCCGTCTCGACTTTTGGCCATGTGGTGTTGAGAAGGTGATTGGACAGGCCATGTACGCCGGGAGCAATTGCCTCGGCGGCACCACCGCGATTGGAGTAGTGCCAGAGCGTGCGCCGGTCCGACACGAGCAGGTTAAAGCCGTTGTACTGCAGGTCACTTGCCGCCAGCCCGTCGAGGTAGGATTCAGTCGGCTGGGACGTGTCGAGAAGTTCGCTAACCAGCAGCCCGCGCGAGGGCGCAGCGGCATTGCGTTCAGCGGGGTTGCGAAAATTGGTAAGCGCGGCAATGCGCCCGCGCGTATCCACGCCCAGCCAGGTGCCGTTTTGCTCCAGGTCGCGACCGGCAAGAATGTGCGGTCGGTCCGGCCAGAAGTGCGCCGGCGCGGCCGGGCGGTGGAAATACTCATCCCGATTGGCGGCAATAACCAGCGAGTACTCCGGATGCGCTTGCCAGGCAAAAAGAATCAGACACATCGCTGCGTCGCACGCTGGCCGGATGAAGCAAATCGCTCGCAGGCGTGGTGGTTCACCGTCAGGCCAAGGAGTAAGGCAGCACCTGAAAGGTGAGTACCGGGCCTTGCGGCGAACCGAGATGCACAACAGACGTCTCCACACTGGATGTTTGCGTCACGGCGAGCAGGTCAAAGCCTCCATTGGGCGAGGTCTGTGCGTTGACCACCATGCCGCTCGCCTGTTCACCAAGGTCATCACTGTAGAGTTCGGTTCCCGGCACGGGTGCGGCGTCGGTGGCCGCCATGCTCGCCAGGTACATGCGCCGCTTGAGCTTGCCCAGGTACTGGGTGCGCGCGACGATTTCCTGACCGGGATAGCAGCCTTTTTGGAAACTGACCCCGCCGATCAATTCCAGATTGATCATTTGCGGTACAAACTGCTCCTGCGTCGCCTGTGTGATCCAGGCCAGGCCGGCGCGAATATCCAGCCAGGACCATGCGGCCGCACCGACCGGCTTGGATGCGCTCGCCAGACCGGCCCAGATCCGGGTGGCCGCCGTCCCGTCACCGATCCAGAGCAGGCGTGTTTCCGAGACGCGCAGCAACAGTCCGTTTTGCTCGCGCACGCCGCGATGAATCTCTGCCGGCACCGCATCAAAATGCCCGGCGAGCGCGCCGCCGCCTTCCGCGAAAGACAGGCCAAGCAGGACGAGCTCGCTTGAAACATCGGCCAGTTTCACCTTGGCGCGCAGCACAAACATGGTCAACCGTTTCTGGATCGTCGCCAACACATCACGCGGCAAGGCCATGAAAAACCCCGAGTCACCGCGCCAGAGGAGAAAGGTCGCGAGCACGCGCCCTTTGGCGGTGCAGTAACTGCCGTAGGTGCTGGCATTGATAGCGACGGCACTGACATCGCATGACAACTGCCCCTGCAGGAAGCTGAGGGCATCATCACCGTGGATTGAGATCACGCCGAGCGGGGACAGGTCGGAAATCACCGCACTGCGCGATGCCGCGGCCAACTCCGAGGCCGCATCGCCGTAATGCCAGACGACACCGCCGTCGACCGTGGCACCTTGCCCCTCAAGAAAAGACTGCCATGCTGCGTTCATAAGCTCTATCTGGAAATTTCCCGGTACAGGTTCGAACAGAGAATGCCGCGGGGGAATTTTGTCGCCAGCGGCACCGTACGCAGCCGGTCCGATTGGCGCGCTGCGTGGCATAATCCGGGCCATTATAGCTGCACGAACCCCACCCAACCGAAGCAAACCAGGCACGCTGTGGGGCAGGATAAAAAACCTGCTCGCAACGCTGGCCCTGCTTGCCTTTGGCGGCCTAGCCTGGAGCGCCTGGTTCGCGCTAAGCCCGGTGAACCTCCCGTCCAAGCAGATCGATTTTTCCATCCAGCCGGGCAGCGGCCTGCGCAGCGCGGCGCGACAAATCGAGCAGGCCGGTGTCGACATGCCGGCCTGGAAATTCGCCCTGCTCGGGCGCGTCATGGGCAAGGCGACATCGATCAAGGCGGGCAGCTACGAAATTACCCGCGGTGTAACCCCGTGGCAATTGCTTGCCCAGGTCACCCAGGGCGATTTCTCCCAGTCCGAAATCGCTTTCATCGAGGGCTGGACTTTCAGCCAGATGCGCGCCGTGCTCGATGCCAGTCCGGAGCTAAAACACGACAGCACCGGCCTTTACAACGAGCAGATCATGGCGAGCATTGGCGCACCGCTGCAGCACCCAGAAGGCTGGTTCTTTCCCGACACCTATTTGTTCGCCAAAGGATCGAGCGACCTCGCAGTGCTCAAGCGAAGCCATGCCATGATGGAAAAGCAGTTGCAGGCAGCCTGGGCCCAGCGCTCGCCCCGGTCCTCCCTGAAAACCCCCTACGAAGCCCTGATTCTCGCCTCGATCATTGAAAAGGAAACCGGCCGCAAGGAAGAGCGTGCACGCATTGGCGCCGTGTTCAACAACCGCTTGCGCATTGGCATGCTGTTGCAGACCGACCCCACGGTCATCTACGGACTGGGCGATGAGTTCAAAGGCAACCTGAAAAAGGAACATTTGTTGCGGGATGGTCCGTTCAACACCTATACCCGCGGCGGCCTGCCACCACGGCCGATTGCCATGGCCGGAATGGGTTCGCTGCTGGCTGCGGTCAGTCCTGCCGAGGGGGATGAGCTTTACTTTGTTGCCCGCGGGGACGGCAGCAGCCAATTTTCCAGAACACTGGCCGAGCACAATCGCGCCGTGCAAAAATACCAGCTGTCGGGCAAACGATAAGCCCCCAGCCGGACACCCATGCTCTCACACCACGTCATGATCGGCCTTTGATGCGCGGCAAATTCATCACCCTGGAGGGCGTCGATGGCGCGGGCAAGAGCACCCATCTCGCCTGGATCGCCTCGCGCTTGAAGGAACTTGGTAAGGACGTCATCGTCACCCGCGAGCCGGGGGGCACCCCGATCGGCGAGTCGCTGCGCCAGTTGATCCTCACCCAACCCATGGCGCTCGAGACCGAAGCCTTGCTGGTTTTTGCCGCACGCAGCGAGCATCTGACCAAGGTCATACTGCCTGCGCTGGAAGAGGGGCGCTGGGTGCTGTCCGATCGCTTTACCGACGCCACCTTCGCCTATCAGGGTGGGGGCAGGGGGCTTGCCCGAGAGCGGATAGGCGAACTTGAGGAATGGGTGCAACACGGCCTGCAGCCTGACCTGACCCTGTTTTTCGATGTCCCCCTGGAAATTGCCCAAGCCCGCCTGCTGGCCCAACGCTCCGCCCTTGACCGATTTGAGCAGGAGAACCTGGCCTTTTTCGGCCGTGTTCGCGCCGCCTATCTCGACAGGGCGTCCAGCTATCCGCTGCGATTTCGACAAATCGATGGCACCCAAAGCCTTGCAGAAGTTAAACAACAGCTTGAAGACATTATTTCAATATACTGTTTATGAATATTTTTTCATGGCAGACTGATACTTGGTCACGACTGACCCTGCAGCGCTCCCGGCTCGCCCACGCCTTACTCATCCATGGACAGCAAGGTATAGGTAAATCCTCGCTCGCACGCCAATTCGCCTACGCGCTGCTGTGCCAGAGCCCTGTCGCGGGCGGTTTCGCCTGCGGCACCTGCAAGTCCTGCCATTGGCTAAGCCAAGGCGCACATCCCGATTTCTTGTTGGTTCAGCCCGAGAGCCTGGCGGAGGAGGGCGATGATGGCGCTGACGAGGCTGAAACGAAGAAATCCAAGCGCAAACCGAGCAAGCACATCCGCATTGAGCAGATCCGCAGCATGCAGGAAACCCTGGCGACGGGCAGCCACCAGGCCGGGTTGCGTGTAATCGTCATTGAACCGGCCGAGGCAATGCAGCCAGTGACGGCCAATGCGCTCCTGAAAAGCCTGGAAGAGCCGCCACCAGATACCCTGTTTCTTCTGGTTTCCGACCAAGCCAGCCGCCTTCTGCCGACCATTCGAAGCCGCTGCCAGCAAGTACCCCTGGCGCCGCCTGAGGGGAAAATCGCCCTGCAGTGGCTGCTTGATCAAGGCGTCAAGGACGCCGACGCACTGCTCGCCTATGCCGGCGGCGCACCTCTCAAGGCACTGGCGCTGGCCGAGACGGGAGACGTCAGGCGAGAATTCGCCCGGCGCATGGCCGAGCCCGGCGCAGACGCACTGGCACTCACCGATTTTTGCCAGAATCTCGATCCTCCCACGGTCGTGTCCTGGATACAGCAGTGGGCCTACGACATCGTGCGCGCTGCGATGACAGGTGAAGTCCGCTATCATCGTGCCCAACAACAGCGACTGGTCGCGATAAGCGCCAAGCTGGACATGCGCAAGTTGCACCGCTTCATGCGTGAACTATCCGACGCGCGCGCGTTGTCGCAGCACCCGCTGAATGCCAGGCTGTTTTTCGAGGCGATTTTCCTTTCTTACCGGAATCTTGGAGCCAACGCGAATGAGTGAGGACGTCAGGCAGGGCGCGCGCCCCAGCGTGCTGTCCCTTAACATCAAGGAAAAATCCGCGCTTTACGCCGCCTACATGCCCCATCTCAAGCGCGGTGGAATTTTCGTCCCCACCTCCCGGGAGTACAGGATCGGCGACGAGGTATTCATGCTGCTTAGCCTGATGCATGAACCGGGCAAGGTACCGGTCGCCGGGCAGGTGGTATGGGTCACCCCGCCCAATGTCCAGAGCAACAAGACGCAGGGTGTGGGCGTGCAATTCAGCGACGACGAAAGCGGGCGCAGCGCCCGCGGACGCATCGAGTCCCTGCTGGGCAGCCTGCTGCAATCGACCCGCCCGACCCATACCTACTGATTGCCCGGCGTCGCAAGCGCCTTGGGCACACCTATGTTTGTTGACTCCCACTGCCATATCGATTTTCCCGATTACCAGGGCAAATTGCCGGAGATATTTGGCGAAATGCACAAGGAGCGGGTGACCCACGCCCTTTGTATCAGCGTCAATCTTGAGGATTTTCCCGGAGTGCTTGCCATTGCCGAACAGCACGCCAATGCCTATGCCTCGGTCGGCGTGCACCCGGATCACCAGGATCAAGCGCCGGTCGATACGCAGCACCTGGTAGACCTGTCGCACCATCCGAAAATAGTGGCCATCGGTGAAACCGGCCTGGATTACTATCGCACCACCGGCGACACGGAGTGGCAGCGGGAACGATTCCGTTCCCATATCCGCGCCGCAAAGATTACCGGCAAGCCCCTGGTCATTCACACACGCGAAGCGGCGCATGACACCTTGCGACTGATGCGCGAGGAGGGTGCAGGCGAGGTCGGTGGCGTCATGCACTGCTTTACCGAATCGCTTGAGGTGGCGAAAGCCGCCATGGACCTGGACTTTTACATTTCGTTTTCCGGTATTGTTACCTTCAAGAATGCGCTCGCCATCAAGGAAGTGGCCAAGGCCGTTCCCCTTGAGCGAATGCTGATCGAAACCGACTCGCCTTACCTTGCGCCTGTGCCGCACCGCGGCCGCGTCAACCAGCCCGCTTGGGTCAGGCACATTGCGGAGGAGATTGCCCGCTTGAAGTCCGTTCCGCTCGACACCGTTGCCGACATCACCAGTGGTAATTTTTTCAAACTTTTCAAGATTCCCCGTCCGACATGACAAGATTCATTGCATTCTTGCGCCCGCTTGCGGCGATTTGCTTTCTCAGCATTCTGAGCGTTGCCCAGGCGCAGTCGCTTGAAGACATGTTCAAAGCCGTCAAATCCAACGACGCCTCGACTGTCGAACGGCTGCTACAACGCGGGATAGACGCTAATTCTACGGACACCCGCGGCGATACACTGTTGATGCAAGCCTCCCGCGAGGGGCACGAAGAAATCGTGGCCCGGTTGATAGCCGCGCGCGCCAAGATCAACGCCCGCAATGCTTCGGGCGAATCGGCGCTGATGCTGGCGGCGATCAAGGGGTATTTGCCCATTGTGACCAGACTGCAGGCGGCAGGCGCCGAAGTGAACGTCTCTGGCTGGAATCCCTTGCTCTACGCGGCTTTTGAGGGCAAGACCCCCGTGTGCAAGTTCTTGTTGGAAAAGGGCGCCGATATCGATGCACTTGCACCCAACGGCGCCACGGCGCTGATGCTTGCTTCCCGCCAAGGACACCTGGACACGGTCAAGCTATTGCTCTGGGAGCACGCCAACCCGCATATCAAGACCGCGGAGGACCTGACTGCGCTGAAGTGGGCGGCTAAAGCAGGGAACAGCGATATTGTGGCGCTGCTAAAGCAAGCGGGAGCGAAGGAATAACAAGAACTTAGGATGGCTTGGTCAGCCCCCGATATAATTTAACATAATACACATTCTACGATTTAACACGCTTCCGATCGTGCCCCAAAAGGCCGATACGCCCCCTAATTCCAGCGCCCCTTTGCCGGTATGGGCAAGGCATACACCGGGATTCCTTCTTCTCTAAGGGACTCGGATTCCTCGACGCTGGCCTGTCCGCGGATTCCACGGCTTGGAATCTCACGCGCATGCATGCGCCGTGCCTCGCGGGCAAATTCCTCGCCCACGTCTTCGGTGTTTAGCAGCACGTGGTCCAGGATCGCGGAAACATCCGCGGCAGATGGCGCCTGCGTACGGCCTTGCGCTGCGACGGACACCTGAGGGAGTTCCGCACGCCCGATCTTGGCCGTCAGGAGCTTTCTGACTTCAACTGATCCGCAGCTTGGGCATGCCAGAAGCCCACGCCCGTGTTGATCGTCAAAATCATCGGACGAAGTAAACCAGCCTTCAAAGCGGTGCTCAATGTCGCACACAAGTTCAAACACTATCATCAGATTATATCGCTGTCTTTATTTATATAATTCAACTAAGTAAGGACACTCTTTCATGCTATCTGTTAACTATTTGGTGCCCGGGGCCGGAATCGAACCGGCACGCCGCTTTCGCAGCGAGGGATTTTAAGTCCCTTGTGTCTACCAGTTTCACCACCCGGGCGGACCATAGCAAGAGGCTAATCAGCCCGGGATAATCGCATAGCGCAGGAATAGACCATTGACGAAGGATGAGGCGAAAAGTGTGATCCCAAGACTCCCATACATGGGGATACTTGTCCACGAACCCGCCGCGCTTTACCGCCCCCTGCCCCGGATGCACGGTTAATAGGGCAGGCCAACGTAATTCTCCGCCAGGGCGGTTGATGCCGCCTTGGAGCTGAACAGGTACTCGAGTTCGGCCGTCTGCATCTTTTCACCGAACGAGCCTGAATCGGGAAAACGGTGCATCAGCGAGGTCATCCACCAGGAGAAACGCTCTGCCATCCACACCCGCCGCAGACTGCGGGCCGAATAGCTGTCGAGTCCGTCCGACTTGTGCGTTGCGTAATATTCGATCAAGGCTGAGGAAAGATAGTAAATATCGCTGGCCGCCAGATTAAGGCCTTTGGCGCCAGTCGGCGGCACAATATGCGCCGCGTCACCGGCGAGGAACAAGGTGCCAAATCGCATCGGCTCGGCGACAAAACTGCGCAGCGGCGCAATGCTCTTTTCTATGGACGGCCCGGTGACAAGCGCATCGGCCGCCGTATCATCCAGCCTGCGGCGCAATTCATCCCAGAATTGCTGGTCCGACCAGGCTTCGACTTTCTCATCGAGCGCGCACTGGATGTAGTAGCGGCTGCGGCTGCGCGATCGCATGCTGCAAAGAGCAAATCCCCGCTCGTGCCTGGCGTAAATCAGCTCATGCGAGACCGGCGGCGTTTCCGAAAGCACTCCGAGCCAGCCAAACGGGTAAATGCGCTCATGCGTGGTAATCGCGGCGCTGGGGACACTATGGCGGCAAACCCCGTGGAAGCCGTCGCATCCGGCGATAAAATCGCAGGTGACCTCGTGGCTGACGCCCTCGCGCATATAGCGCACCGTGGGACTATTCCCGTCAAATCCCTGTACGCTGACCTGCTCCGCACCAAATACCAGCCTGGCGCCTGAGGCATGACGGGCGTCCATAAGGTCCCTGGTGAGCTCGGTCTGGCCATATACGGTGACATTCTTGCCGCCGGTAAGCTTGTTGAGATCGATCCGGTGGCGCGATCCGCCAAATGTGAGCTCGATGCCTCCGTGCACCAGACCTTCGGCGTGAAGGCGCGCGCCTACCCCCGCCTTGTCCAGAAGATCTACCGCGCCCTGCTCCAGCACCCCGGCGCGGACCCGGCCGAGAATATAGTCGCGGCTTTTGTTGTCGATGACGATCGCATCGATGCCGGCCAGATGCAGCAACTGCCCGAGCAGCAGGCCCGCAGGCCCGGCACCAATGATGGCCACTTGTACACGCATGTGTTTCGCCCCCGTCCCGTCAAGACCGAAGCGTAACGCTTCCGTGGAACATGTGCCAATCCGGCACGAAAACCCGGCAGGAAATGCCTGCACGGGGAGAACCGGCTGGACGGCGGTTGGAGGCGGGGGTCGGAATCGAACCGGCGTACACGGCTTTGCAGGCCGCTGCATGACCACTCTGCCACCCCGCCGGGTAATGGAATAGCGAAACAACACTACAGACAAATAAGGGAAGCAAGAACTCGCCGTCTTTGTGCAGGCCTGAAATCTCAGGCCATGCCCGCCGGAAGTCCCTACTTCCCTATGTTGTTCTGGAGCGGGAGAAGAGTCTCGAACTCTCGACCTCAACCTTGGCAAGGTTGCGCTCTACCAACTGAGCTACTCCCGCATTACAGTCGCGCATTTTAGCGTTTCCGCCCTTCCCGGTCAATCCTGCCTGGCCCGGTCTTTCGCCAGCGCCTGCGGCAAGGCCAGCTTCAGGTAATAGGCCATTGAGAGCAGCGTCAGGGCCGCGGCAAGCCAGATCAGCCAACCGCCGGCCTCTCTTGGCGCGAACGCGCCGATTGGATCGTGGTAGAGCAGCATCGGAATCGCCACCATTTGCGAAGCGGTCTTGATTTTCCCAAGAAAGTTGACCGCCACGCTTTTCGACGCACCGATTTGTGCCATCCATTCGCGCAGCGCCGAGATGGTGATTTCGCGGCCGATGATGATCACCGCCACAACCGCGCTGGCACGGTCGATTTCCACCAGCATGATGAGCGCGGCGGCGACCATCAATTTGTCCGCCACCGGGTCGAGAAAGGCGCCAAAAGAGGACTGCTGGTTGAGCCGACGCGCGAGCCAGCCGTCAAGCCAGTCGGTGAGCGCCGCCGCGGTGAACAAAACCGTCGCCCCAAGGTTTTTTTCGTGCAGCGTCAGCCAGTGTTCTGGCAGGTAGAAAATCCCGATAAACATCGGGATGGCGAGAATCCGCGTCCAGGTCAGCAGGTTGGGCAGCGTCAGCATCAGTGCAACTCAGCGTAAATTTTCTCGGCCATTTTTTTGCTTATTCCTTCAACCTTTGCCAGATCATCAATACTCGCATCAATAACCCCTTTCAGCCCGCCGAAACTTGCCAGCAGCTGCTGCCGCCGCTTTGCCCCGATCCCGGCGATGCTCTCCAGGCTGGAGGTTACCCTTGCCTTGCCGCGCCGCGCGCGGTGGCCGGTGATGGCGAACCGGTGTGCCTCGTCGCGAATCTGCTGTATGAGGTGCAATCCGGGGTTGTCCGCCGGCAGGTGCACAACCGTATCAGAAGCTGCGATGACGAGTTCCTCCATTCCGGCCTTGCGTTCCGGCCCCTTGGCCACGCCGATCAGCTGCACATCAGACAGGCCCAGTTCAGCGAGGATATCCTTTCCGGCACTTACCTGCCCTTTGCCACCGTCAAGGAGGATAACATCCGGCATGACGCCCTCCTCGCGTGATATTTTTTCGTAACGCCTCATCAGCACCGAGCGCATCGCGGCGTAATCGTCGCCGGGCGTGATGCCCTCGATGTTGTAGCGCCGGTACTCGTTGCGGCGCATATCCATGCGGTCATAAACAACGCAGGAGGCGACGGTCGCCTCGCCCTGGGTGTGGCTGATGTCAAAGCACTCGATACGTTTCACCGTTTCAGGCAGTGACAGAGCCTGGCGTAGCGCGACCAGACGTTTTTCCTGGTTGCCTTGTTCACGCAGCTTTTGCACCAGCGCCAGTCCGGCATTTTGCTGTGCCATTTCCGCCCAGACACGCCGTTCCCCCTGCGGCCGCAATACCACCTGGACGCGCCGCCCGGCGTGCTCTGAAAGCATTGCCGCGAGGTCCTCCGCATCCAGGCTGTCCTCGTCCAGTATCACCAGCGCGGGAATCGGCTGCAGCAGGTAATGCTGGTTGAGAAAGGCGAGCAACACATCGCCTGAAGTCTGGTCCTGTGCGTTTTGCGGGAAAAAACTCTTGTCCCCGACCTGGCGCCCGCCGCGCAACATTACAAGGTTGACACAGGCCGAGCCCGGCTTGATGGCGCAGGCGATGACATCGGCATCCAGCGCCTTGCCGCTGTCAATGTACTGCTTGGCCTTGACCGTGGCGAGCGACTGGATCTGGTCGCGAAAAACCGCGGCCTTCTCGAACAGGAGCTCGCCGGCGGCATCCTGCATGCGCGCGGCAAGCTCGGCCATGACATCGTCGGTGCGGCCGTCCATGAGCATTTGCGCCCGCGTCACATCGGCGGCGTAGGCTGCGGTGCCGATGAGGTCGACGCAAGGCGCCGAACAGCGGCGGATCTGGTGCAGCAGGCAGGGGCGCGAGCGGTTGGCGAACACCGAATCCTCGCAGGTGCGAAGGCGAAAGATCTTTTGCAGCAGCTGGATGCTGTCGCGCACGGCATTGCTGTCCGGCAAAGGTCCGAAGTAGCGGTTCGCTTTTTCCAATGTTCCGCGGTGAAACCCCAGACGCGGGAAATCACCGCCGGAAATCATCAGGTAGGGATAGGACTTGTCATCACGAAACAGGATGTTGTAGCGCGGGGTCAGCGACTTGATCAGGTTGTTTTCCAGGATCAGCGCTTCCGCCTCGGATCGCGTCACCGTGGTTTCCATGGCGGCCACCTGCGACAGCATGATTTGTATGCGCGGACTGTGGGCGGTTTTCTGGAAATACGAGGACACGCGCTTTTTCAGGTCGCGCGCCTTGCCGACGTAGAGAACATCGCCCGCGGCGCCGAGCATGCGGTAGACGCCGGGCAGATTGGGCAGGCCGCCGATCAGCGTTGCGCTGTCGAACGCCGGTGCACTGCCGCCTTTGTCTTGCCGCTCCCCCACCGCCTGTCCTTAGCTGCGACCGAGTTGTCTGGCTATGTCCGCAAAGACCTGGTGAAACATCGCTTCGGTCAGTCGTCGCGTGTTCGTATTATATCGGCTGCAATGGTAGCTATCGTGAAGGCTGAGGCCGACCGGCAATGCGGACGATGCCGGAATGTCGTGCCGTGCGCCATGACCGAAAGCAAAATCCCGCGGCCGCAAGCCCAGCGCCGTGACAGTCGCCTGGTGGGCGATGGTGCCCAGGGCGAGAATCGCCCGCGGCGGCTTGCGCGCCACCTCCGCGGCGAGAAAATGGTTGCACTGCCTGATTTCGCGCAGTTCGGGCTTGTTCTGCGGCGGCAGGCATTTCACCGCATTGGTAATGCGACAGCCCTTGAGTACCAATCCATCCTTGGGGTCGGCACTGCCGGCGTGGTTGGCATAGCCGAATTTATGCAGCGTCTGGTAGAGCAGGATGCCGGCGTGGTCGCCGGTAAACGGCCGCCCCGTCCGATTCGCCCCGTGCATTCCCGGCGCAAGGCCGACAATCAGCAAATCCGCCGCAGGGTCGCCGAACGCCGGCACCGGCAGCGCGTAGTAAGCCGGTTCGCGGGCGCGGACGTCGTCAAGAAAAACGGCCAGCCGCGGACAGGCGCGGCAACCTGCGTCAAAGGCTGCACTCATACCCGCACCGGCAACATCAAACGTCGCCCTTGCGTGCAGCCGGGAGTACACCGCCATCGGCGTCAAAATAGCCCCGGTAACGTGCCAGGGCGTCCTGGTAGGCGCGGTTGCCGGCCAGGGCTGCGCATGGCTTGCCGCGCATTTTTTCGGCGCGCAGCGGATTGACGGTGACGTGTTCCAGTCCGGCCAGCAGCTCCCGCGCCGCTTCCGGCGCGTTGCACACCAGGACCATGTCGCAACCGGCGCCCAAGGCGGCTTGCGCCCGTTCGACCATGGTGCCGGCGATGCTGGCCCCTTCCATGGACAAGTCATCGCTGAAAATCAGGCCGTCGAAGCCGAGGCGCTGGCGCAGGACGTCTTGCAGCCAGTGGCGGGAAAATCCGGCCGGCTGGTCGTCCACGGCCGGATAAACCACGTGCGCCGGCATCACGCCGGCGAGGTTGGCGAGGCGCTGGTAAGGCACCAAGTCGCAAGCGGTGATCTCTTCGTAGGGCCTGGCATCGACCGGAAGGGCAAGATGCGAGTCGGCGCGGACAAAACCATGTCCCGGGAAATGTTTACCGACGCTGCCCATGCCGGCCTTGGCTAGTCCCTTGATGAGTGCACCCGCCAGCGCGGCGATGACCTCCGGGTCGGCCGAAAAAGCGCGATCCCCGATGACGCCACTTTCGCCAAAGTCGATGTCCAGTACCGGCGTGAAGCTCAGGTCGATGCCGATCACCCGCAACTCGGCGGCGAGAATCACGCCGATATCCTCGGCCAGGCCGAGGGCGTGCGCGCGGTCTGCCGCCCACGCCTCGCCCAGGCGGCGCATTGGCGGCAGGCGGGTAAAGCCGTCGCGAAAACGCTGCACCCTGCCCCCTTCGTGGTCGACGGCGACAAGAAGGCAGGGCTGGCGGATGGAACGGATTTCGGCGGTCAGCCGGGCAATTTGCTGCGCGGACTCGAAGTTCCGGCTGAACAGAATCAGCCCGCCAACCAGCGGGTGTGCCAGCATGTCGCGCTCATCTGCAGTCAGTTGCGTCCCGGCGATATCGAGCATCACCGGTCCGAGCGGCAGTTGTTTCATATGGTTTCTCCAGTCGCCAAGCCTGGAGGACCGGCCGCGCGCAAAATAGAAAGTGCTGCCCCGGGACCACTCCCAATGAGGGCAATCGGCTGGAAATGCCCGACTGGCGCGGGTTTCCGGGCATATGCATTCATTTTTCCGGGCCGCCTTCGAGCACGACAAAAGCACAGGCGATGTTAATCTCGTCGGTCAGACTCACATGCGCGCTGGTAATGCCGCGCTGGCGCATGAGTGAGGCGAGCGGGTCGGAGTAGCGCAGCACCGGCTTGCCCGATCGCGCATTCTCCACGCTGACGTTGTGCCAGTTCACCGGAAAGCGGATCCCCGTTCCCATCGCCTTGGAGAAGGCTTCTTTCGCGGCAAAGCGCTTGGCCAGCCAGGCCGCCGGTTTGACGTGCCGGCGGAAACGCTCGAGTTCATGATCAACCAGTATGCGTTGCGCAAAGCGCTCGCCAAAGCGCGCCAGGGCTTTTTCAATGCGCCCGATTTCCACCAGGTCGGTGCCTATGCCGACAATCATGCGTAAGCCCTTCGTATCGCCGCAAGGTAAAGCCGCACCGTCTCGGCCAGGCCGAACTCCAACGCATCGGCAATGAGCGCGTGCCCTATCGACACCTCCAGCACGCCGGGCACCGCACGCAGGAATCCGGGCAGGTTTTCACGGTTCAAGTCATGACCGGCATTGACACCCAGTCCGCACCGCACCGCCGCCGCGGCCGCGTCGGCATAGCGCGCGAGCACCTGCGGCGCTTCAGGTTTGCCGAAACTGCCCGCATAAGGCTCGGTATAGAGTTCCACGCGGTCGGCTCCCAGGGCTTTTGCCAGCGGCATGGCCGCCGCATCCGGATCCATGAACAGGCTCACGCGGACACCAAGTGAGCGCAATTCACCCACCAGGGGTCGAAGGCGGTCCGCGTTCCTTGCCAGGTCCCAGCCGTGATCGGAGGTGAACGCACCGGTTTCGTCGGGTACGAGGGTGCACTGTTGCGGCCGCACCTCGCGCACAAAATCGAGCAGGCCGTGGAAGGGATTGCCCTCGATATTGAACTCCGCGCCTGGCCATTCGGCCACAACCGCGGCCAGTTCACCCACGTCGTGCGCGCGCACATGGCGGCCATCAGGCCGGGGGTGGACGGTGATGCCTTGCGCGCCGGCGCCAAGGGCAATGCGCGCCGCCCTGACAAGACTGGGAATACCCAGCGCACGCGTGTTGCGCACCAGTGCAATTTTGTTGACATTGACGCTAAGCGATGTCCGGACGGCTGCCATGTGAAAGCCTTAAAGTTCCTGCAAATCGCGAAAAATCTGCCGGCTGTTCAACGATTGCCGGCCCAGGCGATGGTTGATCAGCGTGCGCATCAAGGCCTTGCTGTGCTGTTGCACCGACGCGTCGCGATAATCATCGCGCGACATCGCCAGCAGCGCTCCGCCGGGCATCACCGGGCCGTCCGCTTCGTGCCGGCGGGCGCCGTTCATCTCGAGCACGCCGCGGTCCGGTTCGTAGGTATAAAGGCGGTCGGCCTCGACGCTGGCGCCGGTGACGCTTTCGCGCTCCAGGTCCAGGGCATACCCAAGCTCCTTCAGCATTTGCTTCTCGAAACTGCGCAGCACCGGGGCCGAGTCGGCCTCCATGGCAAGCCGTTTCAAGGCCTCCTGGTAATTGTCGTACAGTTTTTCGTGGGCATCTTCACGCGGCAGCAGCTTGATCATCAGTTCATTGAGGTAAAAGCCGCACAGCAATGCATCGCCCGACAATAGCGGCTGTCCGCCCTGCCACTCCACGCCATGCAGGCTGCGCACCTCGCCACGGCCCGACCAGGCCAGCAGCAAGGGCTGGAAGGCCAGCAGGCTGCCGCGCATGGCCGAACGCGGACGGCGTGCTCCACGCGCCACCACCACCAGCCTGCCGTGCCTGCGGCTGAAGACCTCCACCAGCAGGCTGGTTTCGCGATACGGGTAACTGTGCAGCACAAATGCCGGCTGCTGCACCTGGCGCTGCTTGTCCTGGCTCATGGCCGATCAAAAATCACCGAACCCGAGCGTGCGCAGGGCGCGCTCGTCGTCGGTCCAGCCGCTTTTGACCTTGACCCAGACCTGCAGGAAAACCTTGCCGTCAAACAGCTTTTCCATGTCCAGTCGCGCCGCCGTGGCTATTTCCTTGAGCTTGGCGCCCTTGTTGCCGATGACCATCGCCTTGTGCGAGTCTTTTTCGACAATGATCGCGGCGTGGATGCGCCGCATTCGGCCCTCTTCTTCGTATTTTTCTATCGTCACGCTGCTGCCATAGGGCAATTCGTCGCCGGTCAGCCTGAACAGTTTTTCGCGCAACAATTCGGCGGCCAGAAAGCGTTCGCTGCGGTCGGTAAGGTCATCGGCGGCATAAACGGCCGGCTGGACCGGCAGGTGGGCGCGCAGCGTCTTCAGCAACTCGGCTATGTTCTTGCCAAGGCGCGCACTGACCGGCACCAGTTCGGCCCGCGGGCACAGTTCGGCAACGCTGCGCAGGAAATCGAGCAGCGGGCCGTTTCCGACCAGCTTGTCGATCTTGTTGACGGCGATCACCAGCGGCGTGTCGGCGGAAATGACGGCAAGCGCATCGCGATCCTCTTTCTCCAGATGCCCGGCGTCGAGGACCAGCAAGGCCACGTCGATCTCGCGCAGCGAGTCGGTGACAGTGCGGTTCATCGCCCGGTTGAGCGCACTCTTGTGCCGCATCTGGTACCCCGGGGTGTCGACGAAAATGTATTGCGCGTCGGCGCGGGTAAGGATGCCGTTCAGGCGGTAACGAGTCGTCTGCGGCTTGCGCGAGGTGATACTCAATTTTTGTCCGACCAGGCGGTTGAGCAGCGTCGACTTGCCGACGTTGGGCCGGCCGACGATTGCAATGGTGCCGCAACGAAAGCCGTTCATGGTTGGATTTGTTGCAATGCCAGCATCGCCGCCTCTTGTTCTGCCAGACGCCGGCTGCTGCCGCATCCCAGCGTTTTTACCTGCAACGCCTCGATGAGGCATTCGACTTCAAAGGATTGGCTGTGCGCGGCACCCTGTGTCGCCACCACCGTGTAGGCGGGCAGCGTCATGTGGCGGCCTTGCAACAATTCCTGCAGCTGCGTCTTGGCATCCTTGCCGTGCAGCTTGGGGTCGAGCGTCTCGATCTGCGCCCGCAAAAGGTGGCGGATGAGTTGCTGCGCTCCTTCAAATCCGCCGTCGAGAAACGCCGCGCCAACCAGCGCCTCCAGCGTATCGGCGAGGATGGACGGGCGGTTGAAACCGCCGCTTTTTATCTCGCCCTCGCCCAGTTGCAAGAAATCACCCAGGCCCAGGTTCTGTGCCACAAGGTGCAGCGACTCCTGGCGTACCAGGTGTGCACGCAGACGCGAAAGATCGCCCTCCTTCAGCGCTCCAAACCCGCGGTAGAGCTCGTCTGCGATGACGCAGTTGAGCACGCCGTCGCCCAGGAATTCGAGCCTTTCGTTGTGGGGCGCACTGTGACTGCGATGCGTCAGCGCCTGCTGCAGCAGCTCCGGTCGCCCGAAGCGATAGCCAATGCGGCCCTCAAGGACGGAACTGTCCATTCGCCCCTATTTGGCCCCGCCCGCACCGCTGCTACCGGCGTAATCGATCAGTATGCTGACATTGCCGAACAGCGGAATCTTCTTCGGATAGGAGAAGGAAATGACGATGTCCGAACCGTCCTTGCTGACCTCCAGGTCGCCCCCGGTGATCACCTCGATGCTGTCGACCTGGGCGCGCTTGTCAAACGCCTTGCGCACGTCGGCCACGGTTGCGCTGCGCATTTCACCGCTGATGCCGGTCACGGCCTTTTTAATCGAGCTGTACTCAATGTACGAGGGTGCGACCTTCATCCCCAGCACCGCCACGAGCACCAGCACGACGCATCCCATCATCAAGCCCATAAGGCTCACACCACGTTGCCGCTTGATCATAAATCCCCCGCTACTGGAAGGTGCCGAAGCGCCTCAGTTCGTTGAAGTTGAACCAGATAAAAAACGCCTTCCCGACAATATTCTCCTCCGGCACGAATCCCCAGACACGGCTGTCGCTTGAGTTGTCGCGATTGTCACCCATCATGAAATAGTGGCCGGGCGGAACCGTGCAGGTAACACCGCTGCTATTGTAAATGCAATTGTCGCGAAAGCGGAATGCGGTGGCGAACGGAACGCCTGGCGGCGCGTCCTGGTCAACCAGGATTGTATGGTCCCTGCCGCCGAACGTTTCGGCGAACTGCCTGGAGTAGGAAATGCGTTCCTTGTGCAGGTAATCGTCCATCGCTTTCACCGGCACCTCCTGGCCGTTGACCGTAAGGCGCTTGTTGACGTAGGCAATCTTGTCACCGGGCAGGCCGACCACGCGCTTGATGTAATCGAGCGATGTGTCCTCCGGAAACCGGAACACCATCACGTCGCCGCGTTGGGGCGAGTTGATGTCGACGATCTTCTTGTTGATCACCGGCAGGCGGATGCCGTAGGTGAATTTATTGACCAGGATGAAGTCGCCGATGAGCAGGGTCGGGATCATCGAGCCGGAGGGGATCTTGAACGGCTCGAACAGGAAGGAGCGCAGCACGAACACAATGAGGATCACCGGGAAAAAACTCTTCGGGTATTCGATCCACCACGGCTCGCGTGCATCCTTGGCGCGCCGCCTGGCAAACACCAGGCGGTCGGCCAGCGTGACCAACCCGGTGACAACCAGCAGGGAAAACAGCACCAGGGCGAAGTTCATTTTCCGCCCACCTGCAAAATGGCGAGGAAGGCTTCCTGCGGAATTTCCACCGAACCGACCTGCTTCATGCGTTTCTTGCCCGCCTTCTGCTTTTCCAGCAGTTTTCTCTTGCGTGAAATATCACCGCCGTAGCACTTGGCCAGCACGTTCTTGCGCAATGCCTTGACCGTTTCGCGGGAAATGATATGCGCGCCGATCGCCGCCTGCACCGCGACGTCGAACATCTGCCGGGGAATCAGTTCGCGCATTTTCGAAACAAGTTCGCGGCCACGGTACTGCGAATTGGCGCGGTGAACCATCAGCGAAAGGGCATCGACGCGCTCGGCATTGATCAGCACGTCGAGTTTGACCATGTCCGCGGCACGATACTCCTTGAATTCATAATCGAGCGAGGCGTAACCGCGGGTCGCCGACTTGAGCCGGTCGAAAAAGTCCATGACCACCTCGTTGAGGGGCATCTCGTAGGTCAGCATCACCTGGCGGCCGACGTACTGCAGGTTCTTTTGTGTTCCGCGCTTGCCGATGCACAACGCGATAACCGCACCGAGGTAATCATTCGGCACAAAAATTGTTGTGGTGATGATCGGTTCGCGTATTTCCTCGATCTTTGAGGGGTCGGGCATTTTCGCCGGGTTCTCGACGCGCATTTCAGTACCGTCGCGCAACAGCACCTCGTAGACCACGGTCGGTGCCGTGGTGATAAGGTTCATGTCGTATTCGCGCTCCAGCCGCTCCTGCACAATATCCATGTGCAGCAGGCCAAGAAAGCCGCAACGGAAACCAAAGCCCAGGGCCTGCGACACTTCCGGCTCGTAGTGCAGCGATGCATCGTTGAGCTTGAGTTTTTCAAGCGCGTCCCTGAGGCCTTCGTACTGGTTCGCCTCGACCGGGTAAAGACCGGCAAACACCTGCGGCTTGATTTCCTTGAATCCGGGCAAGGCGGTCGCGGCCGGACGGTCTACAAGGGTCACCGTGTCACCCACGCGCGCGGCCTGCAGTTCCTTGATGCCGGAGATGATGAAGCCGACCTCGCCCGCCGAAAGGTGCTTGCGGCCCTGCGATTTTGGCGTGAACACCCCGACCTGTTCGCACAGGAAGTTGCTGTTGCTCGACATCAGGAGAATGCGGTCCTTTGGCTTGAGCACGCCATCGACCACCCTGACCAGCATCACCACACCGACGTAATTGTCGAACCATGAGTCGATGATCAGTGCCTTGAGCGGCGCATCCGGGTCGCCCTTGGGTGGCGGAATGCGCACGATCACCGCCTCGAGGATGTCCTGCACCCCGACGCCTGTCTTGGCGCTGGCACGAATAGCGTCCTTGGCATCTATGCCAATAACGTCTTCGATCTCGCGAATCGCCTGCTCGGGATCGGCGTTGGGCAGGTCGATCTTGTTAAGGACCGGAACCACCTCGACGCCCTGCTCGATGGCCGTATAACAGTTGGCGACGGTCTGCGCCTCGACGCCCTGGCTGGCATCAACGACCAGCACCGCGCCTTCGCAAGCGGCAAGCGAACGGCTGACTTCGTAGGAAAAGTCGACATGCCCCGGCGTGTCGATGAGGTTCAGGTTGTAGATTTCACCACTGCGCGACTTGTATTGCAGCGCCGCGGTCTGTGCCTTGATGGTAATGCCGCGCTCACGCTCGAGGTCCATGGAGTCAAGAACCTGCGCCTCCATTTCCCGGTCGGAGAGCCCGCCGCACAACTGGATAAAGCGATCTGCAAGCGTCGACTTGCCGTGATCAATGTGGGCGATTATGGAGAAATTTCGAATATGCTGCATTGCGGGGGATGGTGTAAAAAAGGGTGCCTCTAGCACCCTTTCTTTTTGCGCGGAAAGGATTGAATTTTAGCGGATTTTTGCCAAATAAGCACGCAATGCTTGCGCCTCCAGGCGATGGTGGGCCAATTCACGCTCGCCATGCATCAGCACCGGGACCAGTTCGTTGTAGCGTGCCTCAAGTTCCGCATCGGCGTCCACGTCAAGCACCACCAGTTCAAGCCCGAACTCAGGCTTGAGCGCCTCAACCTGCTCCTGCATGACATGACAGAGGTGGCAGTACTGCCTGCTGTAAAGCGTCAGCCGGATCACTTGGCCTCGCCGTTGGCCTTAATGGTAATGAACAGGTTGGTGTCGCCGCGGCGAACCTGCAGCGTCAAGGTAGTGTTCTTGTCGAGCTTGGCCAGTGACTGGTTGAACTGCTCCACTGTCTTCGCCTCGGTCGTCACACCTTTCGCAGTCAGCGACAGGACGATGTCCCCGGGGCGAATATCGCCGGTTGCCGTCCCTTTGTTGTCCTCGACCAGCAACCCGCCGCTTATTTTCAGGTCGCGACGCTGCTCTGCAGTGGGATCAGCCAAAACCAGTCCGAGGCGGTTGGCCACCGCTTCCGGGGCCGGCTTGCTGCCACGCTTGGTGTCGCGGGTCGCGACGCGATCCTCTGGAATCTCTCCGACACTGACCGTCAGATCCCTGCTGGCGCCCTTGCGCCAGACCTGGACAAGGGCTTTCGCGCCCGGCCGCGTCGCACCGACCACCCGCGGCAGGTCGTTGGATGTAGCGATGGATTTGCCGTCAAATTTCAGGATGATGTCCCCCGCCTCTACCCCGGCCTTGTCCGCCGGGCCGCCCTTTTCTACGGCGTTTACAAGCGCGCCGGCGGGCGTTTTCAAGCCGAAGGATTCGGCCAGTTCTTTGGACACTTCCTGGATGACCACACCGATACGGCCGCGGCTGATCTTGCCGGTGGTGCGCAACTGGTTCTGGATATCCATCGCCACATCAATCGGGATGGCAAAGGAGAGGCCCATGAAACCGCCGGTGCGGCTGTAGATCTGCGAGTTGATACCGACCACCTCACCGCGCATGTTGAACAATGGCCCGCCGGAGTTGCCCGGGTTGATGGCGACGTCGGTCTGGATGAAGGGAACAAAATTTTCCGACGGCAGGTTGCGCCCCTTGGCGCTGACAATGCCTGCGGTGACAGAGGCTTCGAACCCGAACGGCGAACCGATTGCGAGCACCCATTCACCCACCTTGAGCTTGGCCGGGTCGCCAAAGCGCACCGCCGGCAGGCCGGTCGCCTCGATCTTGATAAGCGCGACATCGGTACGTTTGTCGGCGCCTATCACTTTGGCCTTGAATTCACGTTTGTCAGTCAGCTTGACGGTAATCTCATCGGCGGCCTCGACCACGTGGGCGTTGGTCAGCAGGTAACCGTCTGCGCTGATGATAAAACCGGAGCCCAGTGAACGACTCTCAAACTGGCGTGGCGACGGTTGCCCCGGCTGCCCAGGTTGGCCCGGCTGGCCCGGCTGGCCGCGCGGGATGAAACGGCGGAAAAACTCGTAAAAAGGGTCGTCCTCGTCCAGTTGCGGCACCTGCGGCGCGCCGCGCCGCTGCGCCGCCTGTGTCGTGGTGCTGATATTCACCACCGTCGGCCCCTGCTTTTCGACCAGCTCGGTGAAATCGGGCAAGCCCTGCGCGCTGGCGCCAAAGGAAATACACAACAATGCGGCTAACAGGATGCGGGACATGGCGGCTCGATGGTTATGGGGTTATGGAGTTTCAGAATGATAAGCAAGCGAGGGGAAACTTCAAGCCTTTGCGCAAGGCTATTTCCCCGACTCAGTTGGGTTTGCGGTACTCGACCGCATTGGCAATGGCTTTGACGCTTTCGGCCGGTGCCTCGCCGACAACGGTGACAAGGTGATCACCGACCTGCCTGACGTAGACGTTGGTGGCACCCTGGTGCGACAGGCCGGACCGCACCGCGCCCGGCTTGGCCGGGTGCGGTGCGATAAAAACCGACACCGCCGCAAGGCCGTCCGACAACACCATGTGTCCCACGGCAGGCGTGCCGCCCAGAGAGCGTTTCATTTCGGTGATTTTGCGAAAACCCGGAAGCGGGCTTTTGACGCTCCAGCCGGTCTGGGCGAGATCGGCTTCGGTCACGCCCGAATCCTCCACCCGCCAGTCCCGCCTCTTGCCGGAAAACCGCGAGCGCAGCAGTTCGCGATCGACATTGCCGATCTTCAATTGCAAAAAGGTGAATTGCTCGACCAGGTCGTTTTCTTCATTGAAGGTTCGCACCTTCAACAGCATACCGGTGCCCCGGTCGACACAAAGCTTGTAGCCGTAGCGCATCTTGTCCCTGGGCTCAAGGACGATGCCCTGGCAATCATGGCCGGCGATACGGCCCGCCTCGCCCAGCTTGACGCTGTAGTACCCGGTCAGTTCCTTGAATTGTTCCGGAAGGATATCCGGGAAGGACAGCTTCTGGCTTGAGCGACGGTCTATTTTCACCGTCATGCTGGCCGGGAGATAGCAGGTCACCAAGTCGTTGTCGCGGATGATTTCAGTCGGCGTGCCGTCCTGTGTTTCAAGCCGCTCGTGCGTGCCGCTGGCGTCCACCAGGCGTGCGATGCGTGACGTTTCCGACTGCGAACCCTGCTGATAGACAAACACCCCGCTGTAACTGAGCCTCTTGGTCCCGGCGTAAATTTTTTGCAGCCACTGCAGCGCATCATTGTTCGTCCCGGCTTGCGCAAAAACGAAGGAGGCTTGCGTTGCCAGCAGCAGAAACGCCAGCAACCTCATCGGCCGTCGCCCTTGCGCTCGGCTGACACGGTGCGGACATAAGGCGCCACACCCTGGATGCGACTCACCGGCGAAAACCGCTGGTGCGCCAACAGATAGTCCTCGACGCCGACTGCGACCGGTACGCCCGTTCCTGCCGGCACGCGCTGGGGGGTGGTTGCGATCTGCGGATTGACGGGGCTGGGCGCGCCTGGTGCCGTTGCCACAGGGCCGGCATCGGTGCCCACCTGCGGCACAGCTATCCACGCCGCGAACGCCACCACTGCGACACCTGCCGCGGCAGACAAGGCCGGCATCCAGCGCGAATTGTAGGCCGCAACAGCAGGCTTTGGCGCGAGCACCGTCGGTTCAGCCTCAAGGCGCCGGGCAAAGCTGGCGCTGAGCGCGCGCCCGGTTTCGCCGCGCAAGGCATCCCCGATCAAATGGTAGTCATCCCAGGACTGACGCAGACGCTCATCCTGCTGCAGGCGCTGCAGGCAGCGCTGCATGGCGTCCTGATCAAGTTCACCATCCACAAATGCCGAGATCTCAGTCTTCATGCGCAATCCTCTTCAAAACTACCAGCGTTTGTCCTTGTTCGCATCCAGCAGGGGGCGCAATTTCTCCGAAATCGCTTCACGCGCCCTGAAAATCCTCGACCTGACCGTCCCGATGGGACAGTTCATGATCACCGCGATGTCCTCGTAACTCATGCCCTCGATTTCCCGCAAGGTTATCGCCGTACGCAGATCCTCGGTCAACTGCGCCACGCTCTCATTGACGGTGTCCCCGATCTGCCGCGTCATCATCAGGCTTTCCGGCGTGTTGATGTCCCGCAACTGATCCGCATCCTCAAAACCCTCGGCCTCCTCGGCATCGAACTGTGTGCTCGTCGGCGCCCTTCTGCCCATCGTGACCAGGTAATTCTTCGCCGTATTGATGCCTATGCGGTACAACCATGTGTAAAACGCGCTGTCACCGCGAAACGAAGGCAGCGCGCGATAGGCCTTTATGAACGCTTCCTGGCAAACATCTTCCACTTCGGCCGGATCGCGTATAAAACGCGACAACAGCCGCCCCAGCTTTCTCTGGTATTTCGACACCAATAACTCAAACGCACGCTTGTCGCCGCGCTGTGCGCGCTCAACCAACTGCTGGTCCAGCTCTCGGTCACTCATCTGGCAATCCCTGATACGCGGCTAATTTTTCTTTTTTCAAGCACTTACCGCGATAAGCCAGCAGTATATCCGAGCCCGCCGCAGCAGCCGCGTCACGCCCTGCTCTACAGACCGGGGGGGCCTGGAATAGTTCACTCGTAGGCATGGTTATTCGCTATTTCGCCGCTGAACGGTCGCCATCGCGGGCTTTTTGCCCCCACTGCAACCAGACGCGCAAGCGGCGCAGGTCGTCCCCTGCGGCCGAATCGGCCAGCAATACAACCGTATGGCGGCCGCCCGAAGGCGCATCAAGGGGCAGTATGACCAGCCAGGCTGTGGCAAATGCGTGGCCTGCAAGTACCACCCCGTGCCAGCCGCCGTTGGGGTCCCGAATCTGTACCTGGCCATCGGCGGCGACATGCAATGCCCTAACTGAGCCAGGTCGCGCCAGACGCGCGACCTGGAGTTGCCCGAGCAGGGAGAGCGCCAGCGCTGCGGACAGAATGGCTGCGGGAATTACCGGCAATCCGGCGATTGCCGCAAGGATGGCGGCAACATGGGCAACGACCAGAAAAACGAGCAAGCGGCGCGATGGGCGCAACTCGATCACCAGGGGATGGGTCAAATCTTGGTGAATACCAGCGTACCGTTGGTCCCGCCAAATCCAAACGAATTGGACAGGGCGACATCAATACTCATCGGGCGCGCCACGTTGGCGACATAGTCAAGGTCGCAGCCTTCGCTCGCATCAACTAGGTTGATGGTCGGAGGCGACACCTGGTCATGAACCGCCATTACCGAGAACACCGCCTCTATGCCGCCGGCCGCGCCGAGCAGGTGCCCGGTCATGGATTTGGTGGAGTTCATCGCCAGGCGCTTCGCATGCTCGCCAAAGCAGCGCTTGACCGCGATGGTTTCGGCAAGGTCGCCCAGCGGCGTCGACGTGCCATGGGCGTTGAGGTATTGCACCTGGTCGATATTGCGTTTTGCGTTGCGCAAGGCATTCCCCATGCATCGCGCCGCGCCCTCGCCGTCTTCGCACGGCGCGGTAATATGATTGGCATCGGCGCTCATGCCATAGCCGGCCAGTTCGCAGTAAATCCTGGCGCCGCGCTTTTTCGCGTGCTCATACTCTTCGAGCACCAATACACCGGCACCCTCCCCCAATACGAAACCGTCACGCCCCTTGTCCCAGGGACGGCTCGCCGAGGCCGGGTCGTCATTGCGGGTAGACAATGCACGGGCGGCGCAAAACCCGCCGATCCCCAGGGGCGACAGCGCCGACTCGGCGCCGCCGGCGATCATCACGTCGGCATCGCCATACTCGATCAGGCGCCCGGCCTCGCCGATGCTGTGGTTTGCCGTGGTGCAGGCACTGACCGCGGCAAAGTTCGGGCCCTTCAGCCCGTACATGATCGACAACTGCCCGGAAATCATGTTGATGATGCTGCCGGGAACAAAAAACGGCGAAATCTTGCGCGCCCCGCCGCTCAAATAACTGTCGTGCGTCTCCTCAATCAGCGGCAGTCCGCCGATGCCCGACCCGATGCAGGCGCCGACCTGGTTGCGATCGACCTTGTCAAGGTCAAGCCCGGAGTCCTTGAGGGCCTCAACCGAGGCCGCCAGCCCGAAGTGGATGAACGTGTCAAAGCGCCGTACTTCCTTGGCGGACATGTACGCGGTCGGGTCGAATCCCTTCACCTCACCGGCGATCTGCGAAGTAAAGGAAGACGCGTCAAAGCGGGTGATACGGGTGATGCCCGAACGGCCGGCGAGGATGTTGGCCCAAGCCTCCTTCAGGGTGTTTCCCACCGGGCTGATGATGCCAAGTCCGGTGACGACTACTCTGCGGCGGGTCAATGTGACTCCCGAATGGTGATGTACTGGCACCCGCCGGGAGTCGGTCCCGGCAGGCTATGCTTGCTGTTCAAATGCGACGGCAATCCGCCCAGGTCAGGCCTTCTTGTCGTGGGCATTCACGTAATCGATGGCTTGCTGCACGGTGGTGATCTTCTCCGCGTCTTCATCGGGAATCTCGGTTTCGAATTCCTCTTCGAGCGCCATCACCAGTTCGACCGTGTCGAGCGAGTCCGCGCCCAGATCATCAACGAACGATGACTCGTTCTTGATTTCAGCTTCGTTGACACCAAGCTGCTCAGCGACGATCTTTTTAACGCGTTGTTCGATATTTTCCATGTTTCCAGTTCCTTCCCTTTTTCCGGTTCGGTGCGAACCTAGAGTTGTAATTTTATCAGATTCAAAGGCGTATTCAGAAAGCGGTGTCAATTCATGTACATCCCGCCATTTACATGCAAAGTGCTGCCCGTCACATAGGCGGCTGCGGGTGAGGCCAGGAACAATACCGCCGAAGCGATGTCCTCGGGCAGGCCGAGCCGCCCGAGCGGAATCTGCGTCAACAAGGCGTCGCGCTGCTGCTCGCTCAGCGCACGCGTCATGTCGGTGTCAATGAACCCGGGTGCGATGCAGTTGACGGTGATGTTGCGGCTGCCGATTTCGCGCGCCAGGGAACGTGTCATGCCGCCGATGCCGGCCTTGGCGGCGGCGTAATTGATCTGGCCGGCATTGCCGCTCGCGCCAACGACTGAAGTGATGTTGATGATGCGCCCGGCGCGCGCCTTCATCATCCCGCGCAGTACCGCCTTGGAAAGCAGGAACACCGACTTCAGGTCGGTATCGATGACCGCATCCCACTCGGCTTCTTTCATGCGCATGGCGAGGTTGTCCTGGGTGATGCCGGCGTTATTGACCAGAATCGAAACGGCGCCGTACTGCTTCTCTATTTCCTGCGTGACGGTGTCGATCTGGCTGCCGTCGGTAACATTGAGCACCATGCCGCGCCCGCGATTGCCGGCAGTGGCAAGATACTGGCTGATGGCGTCGGCCCCGGCCTGGCTGGTCGCCGTACCTATGACCGTCGCCTGACCACCGGCCAATGCCAGCGCGATCGCCTTGCCTATGCCGCGCGAAGCTCCCGTCACCAGCGCAATCTGCGTTTCCAGCATGCTCATCCTCCCTTGACTGCGGCCAGCGCCGCGTCGATGCCGGCGCGATCCGCCAGGGCCAATCCGGACAAGTTCCCGTCTATACGCTTGGTCATGCCCGCCAGCACCTTGCCCGGCCCGCATTCGGCGACGTGGGTGACGCCTTGCGCCGCCATCTTTTGAATGATTTCAACCCAGCGCACGGCATGGTCGGCTTGCCCCACCAGGGCTTGCCGGATACCGGTCGCATCACCGTGCGTTTGCACATCCAGATTGTGCAATACCGGAATGCGCGGCGCACTGATGACAACTTTTTCCAGGTAGGCGGCGAGCTTTGCGGCAGCCGGGGCCATCAGGGCGGAGTGAAACGGCGCGCTCACCGGCAGCGCAATGGCGCGCTTCGCCCCGCGCGCCTTGCACGCGTCGATGGCCCTTTGCACCGCACCGGCATGGCCGGCAATGACGGTCTGCCCGGGCGCGTTGAAATTGACCGCGTCGACGACCTCCCCCTGTGCCGCCTCGGCGCAAGCCGCGCTGATGCCGGCGTCGTCCAGGCCAAGCACCGCCGCCATGGCACCCACCCCGGCCGGCACCGCCAGCTGCATCGCCTCGGCACGGTAGCGCACCAGGGGCAGGCAGTCGGCAAAGGAGATCGCTCCGGAAACCACCAATGCGGTGTATTCACCCAGGCTGTGCCCGGCCACGATAGAGGGCTCTGGCCCGCCCTGTTCACGCCAGGCGCAATATGCGGCATACCCTGCCGTCACCATCACCGGCTGGGTGTTGACGGTGCTGTTGAGCGCTTCCGCCGGCCCTTCGGACATCAGCTTTGCCATGTCCATCCCGAGGACGTCACTCGCCTCGGCAAGAACGGCGCGCACCGCCGGCAGGTCGCCATAGCCTTGCATCATGCCCACCGACTGCGAGCCTTGGCCCGGAAAAACCATTGCCAGTTTCATGCGCCCATCCCAGCGATAAAAAAGGTCGGCATTACATTTCCACCAGTGCGGCGCCCCAGGTGAAGCCGCCGCCGACCCCTTGCAGCATCACCTTGTGACCCGGCTTGATGCGTCCGTCACGCACCGCAAGGTCAAGCGCGAGCGGCACCGATGCCGCGGAAGTATTGCCGTGCCGGTCGACGGTGACCACCATTTTTGCCGGGTCCAGGCCGAGGCGTTTTGCCGTCGCATCAAGAATGCGCACATTGGCCTGGTGCGGGATCAGCCAATCGAGTTCGGCAATCGGCACATTGCACAAGGCCAGCGTCTCGCGCCCCACTTCGTCGAGCACGCGCACGGCGAACTTGAAAACCCCCTGCCCGTCCATTTGCAGGAACGGGCTGCCGGTGACATTGCCGCCGCAAACCTGGCCGGGCACCGATAGCATTTCAGCCTGCGAGCCATCGGCATGCAACACCGTGCCGACAATCCCCGGCTTGGCATCGGCGCGCAAAATTACCGCTCCCGCCCCGTCACCGAACAGCACGCAGGTGCCGCGGTCGTTCCAGTCGAGAATGCGCGAAAAAACCTCGGCGCCGACGACCAGGGCGCAACGATGCTGGCCGGAGCGAATGAACTTGTCGGCTGTCGCCAGCGCATAGACAAAGCCGCTGCACACGGCCTGCACGTCAAATGCCGGGCAGCCTTTTATTCCGAGTTTGGCCTGCAGCAGGCAGGCCGTGCTTGGAAAAATAAAATCCGGCGTCGATGTCGCAACAATGATGAGGTCAATGTCGGCCGCCGCCACGCCTGCCGCGGCGATGGCCTGCTGTGACGCATGCAGGGCCAGGTCGCTCGAGGTCACCCCCGGCGCCGCCAGATGGCGCTGGCGTATGCCGGTGCGGCTGCGGATCCACTCGTCGGAGGTATCGACGCGCTTGGCCAGTTCATCGTTGCTGACCGCTTCACCGGGCAGGTAGCTGCCGGTGCCGATAATGCGTGAATAAATCATGCCGCCGCCCCGATCTCAATTCGTTGGCTGATGCGCTGCAGTACACCGTTCCTGACCTCCTCGGCCGCGCGTTCGATGGCGCAGCCAAAGGCGTAGACATCCGCCGAGCCGTGGCTCTTTACCACGATCCCGCGCAAGCCAAGCAGGCTGGCGCCATTGAACTGCCGGTGATCCACCCGGCCCTTGAAAGCCTTGAGCACGGGCATGGCCACCAGTGCCGCCATCCTGGTGAAAATGTTGCGCGTGAACTCCTCGCGCAAAAAAGCGCTCAGCATCTGCGCCAGGCCTTCGGAGGTTTTGAGCGCCACGTTGCCGACAAAACCATCGCAAACCACGACGTCGGTCTTGCCCTTGAAAATATCATCGCCCTCGACATTGCCGGCAAAATTAAGGTCGGTCGCGCGCAGCAGTTCGGCCGCCTGCTTGACCACCTCGTTGCCCTTGATCGCCTCTTCACCGATGTTGAGCAGGCCGATGCTGGGCCGCTCCTTGTGCTCGACTGCGGCAACCAGGGCGCTGCCCATCACGGCAAACTGCACCAGGTGCTCGGGACCACAATCGACATTGGCGCCAAGGTCAAGCACGTATGTCTTGCCACGCAGGGTCGGCAGCACCGCGGCAATGGCCGGGCGATCTATGCCCGGCAGCATTTTGAGCACGAAGCGGGAGGTGGCCATCAGCGCGCCGGTGTTGCCGGCGCTGACGCAGGCGTTCGCCTCGCCGCTTTTTACAAGGTTGACCGCGACGCGCATGGAAGAGTCTTTTTTGTTGCGTAGCGCCAGGGCGGGCGATTCATCCATCGCGACCACCTCGCTGGCGTGGTGAACGCGCAGTCTTGGCCCGGCTTCGGACCTGGCCGCCTTCAGTTCCGCGGCAATGGCGTCCTGCAAGCCGACCAGGACGATATTTGTCCCGGGCTGTGCCTCAAGGAAACGGAGAGCGGCCGGCACAGTGACGTGCGGCCCGTGATCCCCCCCCATGCAATCTATGGCGACCGTGATATCCATTTATTGTTTTGCCCCGCCGGCCAGCGCCGCCAAGCCCCGCTCAGTGGCGGTGGCGGCCGCTCGCGGCGGTATCGGATACCCGCTAAGAGCGATCAGTCGCCCTTGGTCTTGACGACTTTTTTGCCGCGATAGTAGCCGCTGGGGCTGATGTGGTGGCGCATGTGCACTTCACCGGTGGTCGGTTCCACGGCAAGCGGCGCTGCGGTAAGGAAATCGTGGGCACGGTGCATGCCGCGCTTGGAGGGTGATTTTTTATTCTGCTGTACAGCCATGGTACTGCTCCTTCATCGTTGCGCCGGATTGGCGCGCTACTTTTGTTTGAAACCTGGTTTTACCTGCCTGACGGGCGGCTTTTGAGGCCCGCCAGCACATCAAAAGGCGACGTTCTCACCGCCTTTTTTTCCGTCTGTTCCTTGTCGCAGCGTTCATGCCGCGGCACCATCGGCAAGGCCAGGATCACTTCATCCTCGACCAACGCCACCACACTCATGTCCTTCTCGGCCAGCACCCGCTCAACGTCGTCCTCGGCGTTGAGCATTTCGTCCCAGTCTTTTGCCAACTCGACGCGACTGTCCACATCCAGCGGAAACACCAGTTTGCCAAGGCAACGCTGGCACACCAGCTCCAGATCACCGGAGACACGCAGCAAAAGAAATGCCGCGCCGTCCCCGTCAACCCCGCCACTCACACTATAATCAAGCCCCGCTGCCGTGCAGCCCTGTCCGGCGAGCCGTTCCAGGCTTTCCAGCCCGAGCCTGCCCTTGGCCGTGTGGCCATCCCGCGCAAACTGCAGGCCTTCGATAAACGCGGGGTGTGGCATAGGGGCAGCATGATATTATTTTTTGCATTTCCTGTCAAAAAAGGCTTTCTAAGCCGTTTTTGAGCTAAATCGCCCAACATCCTCTTTTTCAGTAACTTTTTCCCATGCAACAACTCGTTCTGGCGTCAACTTCAAGCTACCGGCGTGCCCTTTTGCAGCGGCTCGGGCTGGCCTTTGACACCGCCAACCCGCAGGTGGACGAAACCGAGGCTGCCGGCGAAGCCCCGGCCGCGACAGCGAAGCGCCTGGCCGAGGCAAAAGCCAGGGCGGTCGCCAGCCGCTACCCCGACGCCCTCATCATCGGCTCGGATCAGGTTGCGGCCCTGGGTGACTTGCGCCTGAACAAGCCGCTGGTACACGATGTTGCCGTGCGCCAACTACAGGCCGCCCGGGGCAAGGCCGTCAGTTTTCACACCGCCTTGTGCCTGCTCCATGCCGCAAGCGGCGAGGCGCAAACCCGGCTGGTGAGTTCTGTCGTGCACTTTCGCGAATACAGCGACGCCCAGATCGAACGCTATTTGCGCCGTGAACAGCCGTATGACTGTGCCGGCAGCGCCAAGGCCGAAGGCCTGGGCATCGCCATGATTGCCAGGCTCGAAGGTGACGACCCGACCGCCTTGATCGGCCTGCCGCTGATCGCGCTGACCGAAATGCTCGCCGCGCGCGGCGTGGCTGTCATTTAGCGCCGTGGCCAGCGGAACCCTTTACCTGGTGCCAACCCTGCTGGGCGACATGCCGGCGGAACAGGCCATTCCGGCCGCCGTGGCGGCAAACATCCGCCGGCTCGATTACTTTGTGGCGGAGAATCCCAAATC
>Ga0194061_1000203_pt1 | contig 36316 bp, 32 predicted proteins | sample SepL2221m_MetaG_FD_163423 | JGI IMG/M metagenome (GOLD analysis project Ga0194061, IMG submission 163423) | Anoxic zone freshwater microbial communities from boreal shield lake in IISD Experimental Lakes Area, Ontario, Canada - Sep2016-L224-21m | ecosystem: Environmental > Aquatic > Freshwater >... | reverse complement strand
CTCTAACTACATGATGATGAACACCGACAACGAAGGCCACAGCAGGATATTCAGCGTGGGCGAGTACCGCGACCGGATCGTCGACGAGGGGGGCGTGCTGCGCTTGCGCGAGCGCCTCGTGGTCGTGGATACGTTCACTGTCGAGAGCCACATCTCCATGCCGATCTGAGAACGCAAGCGGATTCAACGCAACCTGATCCAAAGTATCCTAATTCAAAGTAAGATCGGCGTGCTGTGCCTCTTCGACAGCGCACTCGACAAGGACGATCAACAAGGAGGAACCATGAAGCAATTCACGCGATGCATTGGCATGTGGTTGGCGGGCACGGCACTTGTCTTAGCAGGCGGCGGCGCGGGTGCGCAGGAGACGACGCTGCGTGCGGCGGTGTTCGTCCCCATTACCAGTGCCTACGGCGAGGTGTTCGGGCGATTCATCGAAAAGGTCAACAAGGAAGGGAAGGGCCTGGTTCAGATCCGCCTGGTCGGCGGGCCCGAGGCGGTGCCGTCGTTCGAACAGGGAAACGCGGTGCGCGGCGGGGTGCTCGACATGGCGTCGATTCCGCCGTCCTTTTATGCCGGCATAGCGCCCGAAGCGGATGCGGCGATACTTTCCAACCAGTCGGTCCCGCAGCAACGCAAGTCCGGCGCCTGGGACGAGCTCAACCGCATCCACAATCAGAAAATGGGCTCGTGGCTGCTGGCGACCTACGGCCAGGGCGTGTCGTTTCATATCTACACGAACAAGCCGGTGGCCACCATCGGCGACGTCAAATCCCTGAAACTGCGCACTGTTCCCAACTACACGCCGTTCTTCACCACGCTGGGCGCAACCCTAGCGACCCTGCCGCCGGGCGAGGTCCAGGCCGCGCTGGAGCGCGGCGTCGTCGACGGCTACGGCTGGCCGCTGCTGGGGATCTTCGATCTTGGCTGGGGACAGTACACGAAATACCGGGTCGAGCCGGGATTCTACGACGTCGTCGTCAACATCCTGGTGAATCTGAACAAGTGGAAGTCCTTGCGCGAAGACCAGCGTGCGTTCCTCTCGCGCATGGGACAGTGGGTGGATGAGGAGAACATGGCCTGGGTCAAGGAGAAATCGGCCATCGAAAACATGCGCCAGAGGGACGCCGGCATCAACGCGATCAACCTCGGGCCCGCCTATCGCAGCCAGGCATACAACGCCTACTGGGCAGAGCTGTCAAAGCGCGCGCCCGATGCCATCAAGACGCTGCGGCCGCTGCTGGAAAAATAGGCAAAGCGGCGAGGACTGAAGGGATGCCGGTGCCGCCGCACCTGCCAAAAAGACATCGATGAAAATCATACGCGTCACCGCCATCCCCCTGAACGTCCCGGTGCGGGTCGAACTGCTCGGCCTAGACAAGACCAGTTCCCTGTCGGTGTGCGTGGTCGAGATTGAATGCGAGGGCGGCCTCGTCGGGCACGGCATTACCGGCATCACCGAGGAGGAAGCGGTAGGCGCGATTGTGAATCTCGTCGCCGGACCCGCGCTCATCGGCGAGGACCCGCTGAATACGGAGCGCCTCTGGGAGCGCCTCTACTGGCTGCTCAGCCCGCGCGGGCAGACGGGCTATGCGCTGCACGCGATCGCGGCAATCGACCTCGCGCTGTGGGACCTGAAGGGCAAGATCCTCGGGATGCCGGTGTGGCGGCTGCTCGGCGGCGCGCGCGCGCGCGTCCCGCTGTACGCGACCTTTGGTTTTGCCCTTTTCGATCGCGAACAGCTCGCCGCGGCGGCGAAACTCTGGCTGGCGCAGGGATTCCGACGGCTTAAGATGGTGGTCGGGCACCACGCCCTGGCGCGCCGCGACGAGCCGCGCCCGCTGGGCGAAGTGATTGCCGAAGACGAGGCCCGGGTGCGCGCGGTGCGCGAGGCGGTCGGGCCGGATGTCGGGCTGTACATCGACGCCAACTGCAGCCTGGACGCGTATCACGCGACCGAACTGGCGCGCCGCATAGAGGACTGCAATATTTCGTTCTTCGAGGAACCGATCACGCAAAACGACATCCCGCGCATGGCCGAGATGCGCCGGCGCACCGCGATCCCGCTCGCCGCGGGGCAGAACGAGGGGCTCGCTTTCCGCTTTCGCGACATGCTGCTGGCGAACGCGGCGGACGTGCTTCAGCCCAATGTGGTGATCTCGGGAGGCTACACGCAGTGCGTGCGCATCGCGGGGATGGCCGCCGCCTTCAATATTCCGGTCGACAACGGCGGCGCCTGGTCGCCCTGGAACATGCACCTGCATGCAGGACTCGCCAACGGCGGACTGGTCGAATACCACTATGTGGCCATGCTTGTCTGCGAGCAGCTGTTCGAAGGGCTGCCCGCGCCGCGCGACGGCTGGATGGATCTTCCGCAGACGCCGGGACTGGGGTTCTCCCCGAAGATGGATGTCATCCGCGAAATCGCCAAACGCCCCTTGTCCCGAGGCCATGGGAAAGGTTGATCCTGCCAGCCCTCCCCGCGCGCATGTCCGCACGATGGATTGCGCAAACCGGCGTTCAACGGGGGAGCTGCCTTGATTGAGCGGATTTCCGCGTGGTACGGCGCGCTGCTGACGGGGCTGCTCTGGATCGCCAACGCGTTTCTTTTCGCAATGATGATCATCATCTGCGCCGACGTGGTATTCAGGAACATGCCGTGGCTCGGGTTGCAGCTGCGCTGGGCCAACCAGGTGTCGGAATATGTGATCTACGGCATCACGTTCCTCGCCGCGCCCTGGCTGTTGCGCCGCGGACAGCACGTGCGCGTCGACATCGTCCTGAACCTGCTGCCGCCGCGCGCCGCCTGGCTGGCCGAGTGGGTGGTGGACGCGGCCGGCATCGCGATCAGCGCCGTTTCCCTGGTCTATGCAACGCACATGCTCGTGGACAGCTTCGGATCCGGGGCGATGGTGCTCAAGGAACTCGTTTTTCCGGAGTGGTGGATACTCCTGCTCGTTCCCTTCTCCTCGCTGCTGTTGTGCGTGGAGTTCCTGTTTCGCATGCAACGGCTGGCTGCCGGAGAGATCGGCATGCGCGACGAAGCAACCTCCACCGGCTGAGGGCGGCCCGCATGGCCTGGCAGGAATCGCTACTGTTGCTGCTCGGCGGGACCACGCTGCTGCTGTTCATGGGGCTGCCCGTCGCTTATTCGTTTTTCGGTATCAACATCATCGGCGCCATCCTGTTTTTCGGCGGCGAGGCCGGCCTGCTGCAGCTGACGAGAAACGGCGTTGTTTCGGTGACCTATTTCTCGCTGACGCCCATCCCGCTGTTCCTGCTGATGGGGGAGATACTGTTTCACACCGAGCTCGCGCACAAGGCCATCGACGCCGTCGAGCGCGTCATTCCGAGGATGCCGGGACGCCTCGCCATCATCACGGTTGTCGCCGGCACGATTTTTTCGGCGATCTCGGGTTCGACGATCGCTACCACGGCGATGCTGGGCAGCCTCATGCTGCCGATGATGCTCGCGCGCGGCTACCACCCGTCGCTCGGCATGGGCCCGATCATGGCGATCGGCGGGGTGGACATGCTGATCCCGCCGTCGGCGCTCACGGTCCTGCTGGGCAGTCTGTCGGGCATCTCGATTTCGAAACTGCTGCTAGCCGGCGTGGTGCCCGGCCTGATACTGAGCGCCGTCTTCATCGGCTACATCATGATCTCGGTCTCCCTGAACCCGTCGCTCGCGCCCGCCAGCGAGGAGGTCAAGACCTATTCCGGATGGGAGCGCTGGCGGCCCATAATCCAGTACGTCTTGCCGCTCTCGTCGATCTTCATCGCGGTGGTCGGCCTGATGTCCAAGGGCGTGGCGACGCCCACCGAAAGCGCGGCGCTCGGCGCCATGGCGACGGTCCTGCTGGCGATGGGATATCGCGTGCTGACCTTCGCCAAGTTGTGGAAATCGCTGACCGGCGCGGTGGTGGTGTCCGGGATGATCCTGTTCATCATCGTCGGGGCGACCACGTTTTCCCAGGTGCTCAGCTTTTCCGGCGCCACCTCGGGAGTCGTCGATCTGATGAGTGGGTCCGGAATCTCCGCCGCCAGCGCGGTGCTGATCATGATGGCGGTGCTGATTTTCCTCGGCCTGTTCGTCGACCAGGTCAGCACCATGCTGCTGACGCTGCCGTTTTTCATGCCTGTCGTCCAGCGACTGCACATCGACGACGTCTGGTTCGGCGTGTTGTTCCTGGTCTGCATGCAAATCGGCCTGTTGCTGCCACCGCACGGGCTGCTGCTTTACACGATGAAGAGCGTCGCGCCGAAACACATTACCATGGGCGATATATTCAGGGCGGTGATGCCGTACGTGATCTTCAGCTTGCTGCTGCTTGCGGCGATTTATTTCTTCCCGCCGATCACTACCTGGCTGCCGCAGTTGCTGATGGGCAAATGAGGCCGGGCAGCATGTTGCCGGTGGCGAGGGCAGCCGAGCGGCAGGGATGTGCCGGCCACCGCCTGCGAGATTTCAGACCTCCCTGGCCCACCGGTAAGCTTCGTGCAAATCCGGCCGCTTCCCCTTCATTTCAAATCCTGATTAGCAATCAACGTCAGCCAGGGTATTAGAACCGGACAGGGGTGGACTTTTCCCTTGCTTGGGCGAATCAACGAAGGTAGTACCCTGGCCAACAGTTAAAAGTATGGCGCGGCATTTTGGCGGGGGGAGTCACCCCTTCGGCTATAATCCACGGTTGCCATGCAGCTGTTTGCCCTCGGACTGAACCACACCACCGCCCCGCTCGCCGTGCGCGAGAAGGTGGTGTTCGCGGCGGAAAACCTGCACCCCGCCTTGTCCGAACTGGTTCGCGGCGGCCCGGTCAGCGAGGCGGCGATACTCTCCACCTGCAACCGCACCGAGTTGTACTGTGTTTCGGGCGAGCCCTTGCAGGCCCTGGACTGGCTGGCCGGCTACCACGGCATGCCGGCGCAAGAGCTCAAGCCCTATGTCTACTCGCTGCCCGAGCGCGATGCCGTGCGCCACGCGTTTCGTGTCGCCTCGGGACTCGATTCCATGGTGGTGGGCGAACCGCAGATTCTCGGCCAGATGAAGGACGCGGTGCAAACGGCGGCTCAGGCCGGCACGCTCGGAACACTGCTGCACCGTCTGTTCCAGCGCTCCTTTGCCGTGGCCAAGGAGGTGCGCACCAACACCGGCATCGGTGCCAATGTGGTGTCGATGGCGGCGGCGGCGGTCAAGCTGGCCGGGCGGATTTTTCCCAGCGTCGCCGAGCAGAAAGTCCTGTTCATAGGCGCCGGCGAGATGATAGAACTCTGCGCCACGCATTTTGCCGCCCAGACGCCGCGCGCCATTACCGTGGCCAATCGCACGCTCGATCGCGCGCAGCAGCTGGCACATCGTTTTAACGGCCAGGCGATCCTGTTGCGCGACCTGCCCGAGCACCTGCCCGAATACGACATCGTCGTCTCCTGCACCGCCAGTTCACTGCCCATCCTGGGCAAGGGCCTGATGGAACGGGTCATCAAGGCGCGCCGCTACCGCCCGGTGTTCATGGTCGACCTGGCGGTGCCGCGTGATATCGAGCCGGAGGTGGCCGACCTTGACGACGTCTTCTTGTACACCGTCGATGACCTCGCCGCGATTGTCCGGGACGGCATAGATGCGAGGAGCAGCGCGGTGGCGCAGGCCGAGGCGATCATCGAATCCCAGGTGGGTTCCTTCCTGCACTGGATGGACGCGCGCGAGTCCGTGCCGGTGATCCGCGCCTTGCGCGAAAAAGGCGAGGGCGCGCGCCGCCAGGAGCTGGACCGGGCGTTTCGTGCGCTGGGACGCGGCGAAGACCCGCGCGCTATTCTCGAGTCGCTTTCGCAAGGCCTGACCAACAAGCTGCTGCACGGCCCGACCCAGGCGTTGCATGATGCCGGCGGCGGCGACCGCTCGCAGCTGCAGCAGTTCATCGCCAAGATTTTCCAGATCCGCTAAATGAAGCAGAGCATCGCGGTAAAGCTGGATCGCCTGACCCAGCGCCTGGCCGAGCTTGACCGGCTGCTCTCCTCAGAGGACGCGACGCGCGACCTCGACCTTTACCGCAAACTCAACCAGGAACATGCGGAAATCACGCCGGTGGTCGAGCTGTACCGCCGCTTCAACGATGCCGGCCGTGATGCGCAGGTGGCCGAAGACATGCTGCGTGACCCGGAAATGAAGGCCTTCGGCGAGGATGAGATGAAGGCGGCGCAGGCGCGCATGGCCGGCATCGAGCTGGAAATCGAGCAGGCCCTGCTGCCCAAGGACCCCAACGACGAACGCAACACCTTCCTGGAAATTCGCGCCGGCACGGGCGGGGACGAGTCGGCGCTGTTTGCCGGGGAGCTGTTCCGCATGTACATGCGTTTTGCAGAACGCAATCGCTGGCAGGTCGAGATCATGTCGGAGAGTCACTCCGAGATCGGCGGCTACAAGGAGGTGATTGCACGCATCATCGGGCGCGGCGCCTATTCCAGGCTCAAATTCGAATCCGGCGGCCATCGCGTGCAGCGCGTTCCGGAGACCGAAACGCAGGGTCGCATCCACACTTCTGCCTGCACCGTGGCGGTGATGCCCGAGGCCGATGAAATCGGCGAGGTGGTGATCAATCCTTCCGAGCTCAAGATCGACACCTATCGCGCCTCGGGGGCGGGCGGCCAGCACATCAACAAGACCGACAGCGCGGTGCGCATCACCCACCTGCCCACCGGCATCGTGGTGGAGTGCCAGGACGACCGCTCGCAGCACAAGAACAAGGCGCGCGCGATGGCGGTCCTGGCGGCAAGGATCAAGGATGCGCAAACGCGCGAGCAGCAGAGCAAGGAGGCGGCGACGCGCAAGTCGCTGGTCGGTTCGGGTGACCGCTCGGAGCGTATCCGCACCTATAATTTTCCGCAGGGACGGGTGACCGATCACCGCATCAACCTGACCCTGTACAAGATAGACAGCATCATGGACGGCGATCTTGCCGAACTTACCGGCGCGCTTGCCTCCGAGCACCAGGCCGAACAGCTCGCGGTGTTGTCGCAGGGCGGCTGAGATGGCCAGCGTCGGCAGTCTGCTCGCGGCCAGCGCGCTGCCGCGGCATGAGGCGCAAAGCCTGCTTGAACTGGCCGCGGGACTGGACCGCGTCGCCCAGGTCACCCACCCCGAACGCATTTTGTCGGCGCAACAGGTGGCGTTGGTGCAGGCCTTGTTTGCGCGCAGGTGCTCGGGTGAACCCCTCGCCTACATGCTCGGCGAGCGCGAATTCTGGGGGCTCGCATTCAAGGTCAACCCGGCGGTGCTTATTCCTCGTCCGGAGACCGAATTGTTGGTGGAATTGGCGCTTGAGCGCCTGCCGCTGCAGCAGGCGGCACGGGTTCTGGACCTTGGCACCGGCAGCGGGGCGGTGGCGGTTGCTGTGGCACATGAACGCCCCGGCATTGACCTCACTGCAGTAGATGTTTCCGCCGACGCGCTGGCCGTGGCGCGCGTCAACGCTTTACGCCATGGAGCGTGCATCGCGTTTGCGCAGGGCGATTGGTTTGCGGCCCTCGCCGGCCGCTCGGGCATGCGCTTTGACCTGATTCTGGGCAACCCGCCTTATATCGCCGCCGCCGACCCGCATCTTGCGCAGGGTGATTTGCCGCATGAACCGGCGCAAGCCCTGGCCGCCGGACCCGACGGATTGGAAGCCATTCGCCGCATTGTCGCCCAGGCCGGCTCGCATCTTGCGCCCGGGGGCTGGCTGTTGCTCGAACACGGATTCGACCAGGAATCAGCGTGCCGGGCTTTGTTCGAGCAGGCGGGATTTGCCGAGATACGAACCTGGCGCGATCTTGCCGGATTGCCGCGGGTCACCGGCGGGCGGTTGGATGCGCAGATTGACGCAGGGCAGGTAGAACGGTAAAATTCCCGACAACTTTACTCAGGTATAGCAGGATCACATTATGGATGCACAACAAACGATCAAAGAGCAGGTCACCGGTCACCCCGTCGTGCTGTACATGAAGGGCACGCCGCAGTTTCCACAGTGCGGTTTTTCCGCCAACGCCATCCAGATTCTCAAGGCGAGCGGCGTGCAAGAGCTGTTCACGGTCAACGTGCTCGAGGATCCGGATATCCGCCAGGGCATCAAGGAGTACGCCAACTGGCCGACGATTCCCCAGCTGTACATCAAGGGCGAGTTTGTCGGCGGTTCGGACATCCTCAAGGAAATGTACCAGTCGGGCGAGCTGCAAAAGCTGCTGCAGGCCTAAGGGTATTCGGTAGTGACCGGCCCGCCGGGAAGCCAGGCGGGCCCCCGCGGCTTCAGATCGCGGTAAGCCGCGTGTTGGCGAGGGTCAGGCGTTCGACCAGGTTGGACATGAAGGCGCGGTCAAAGCGGTGGCGGCAGGCGTCGGAGGCGTGCTCAAGTTCTTCGGTGCGAATGGTGATGATGCGCGAATCGGCCATGGTTGCCACGTCGGCCGAGCGCTCATTGCCTTCCTTGGAAAGATAGGCCATCTCGCCGAAGCACTCGCCGGGGGCGAGGATGTTGAGCAGTTTCTTGCGCTTGGTGACCTTGACCTCGCCTGAGACGAGGATGCAGAAAAAATCGCCGCTGTCGCCGTCCTGCATCAGCAGCTTGCCGGGCGGCGCATTCTCCCAGGTGCTGATGCGCAGCACTTCCCACAATTCTGCGTCGCTAAAGCCGTTGAAAAATGCCATGGCGCGCAAGGCGTTGAACTTTTCGCTGTCGGCGAATTCCTGGCTGCGGCCGGACAGGGTTTCGTTGCGAAACGCCTCGGCGAGGTCGCGCGAGAATTCCCCCCAGTCCTGGTAGCGCCGTTCGAGGTCTTTTTGCATCGCCGTCCTGACAATCTTGTCCAGGACCAGCGGTATTTCCTTGCGCAGCGACGAGGGCAGCGGCGGTTCGACGTTGGTGATCTGGTACATCATGGAAAAATTATTCGATGCCTGGAAGGGCAGGGTGCCGGTGAGCAGCTGGTACATCACCACACCCAGCGAATAAATGTCGGTCTGCTGGTTCAGCGTGTGGTCCTTGATTTGCTGCGGCGACATGTAGGCCGGCGAACCTATGCCCGACACCTGCGTATGTTCGCCCGAGGCCATCAGCGCCGCGCCGAAATCGGAAATCTTTATGTCGGTCTCGCCCGAGAGCAGGATGTTGGCCGGCTTGATGTCGCGGTGGATGACGCCCAGCTTGTGGGCGAAGGAGAGCGCGCGCGAGCACTTGAAGATGATCTCCACCACCTTGTTGGTCGGCAGCAGCCTGTCCTTGTCGCAAAAGCGCTCAAGCGTGCCGCCGGCGACATATTCCATGACGATGTAACTCATGTGTGCGTCGCTCACCGCGTCATAGATCTGCGCGATGTGCGGGTGCTGCAGCTTGCCGGCGAGGGAGGCTTCGGTGATGAACAGCTTTTTGGTCAGCCGGCCCTGGTCGCCGCTGTCGGCGAGGTCTTTTTCGGACACCAGCTTGACCGCGACCTCGCGGTCGGCGAACGGGTCGTAGCAGAGGAAAACCTCGCTGGTGGCGCCGTCCCCGAGCTTTCTTACAACCGGGTACTTGCCTATCCTGTCCATTTACCCGGCAAGGTCGCGCCGTGCGCGTTTCACTGCGGCCCGTACCTGCGCGGGGGCGGTGCCGCCGGCGTGCTTGCGGCTGGCCACCGAGCCTTCCAGCGACAGCACGCCATAGACATCGTTGGCGACCAGTGGTGAAAATGACTTGAGTTTTGCCAGGGGCAGCGCGGCAAGGTCGCAGCCAAGCTGCTCGGCGGCGCGCACCGCCCGTGCCACGGCCTCGTGCGCATCGCGGAACGGTAGCCCCTTCTTGACGAGGTAGTCGGCAAGGTCGGTCGCCGTGGCATGGCCTTCAAGGGCGGCGCGGCGCATCGCCCCGGGCACCGCCTCAATGCCGGCGATGAGTTCGGCAAAAATCGCCAGCGTGTCGGTAAGCGTGTCCACGGTGTCGAACAGCGGTTCCTTGTCTTCCTGGTTGTCCTTGTTGTAGGCGAGGGGCTGGCCCTTCATCAGCGTGATGAGGGCTACGAGGTGGCCGACAACGCGTGCGGTCTTGCCGCGCGCCAGTTCGGGTACGTCCGGATTTTTTTTCTGCGGCATGATCGACGAGCCGGTGCAAAAGCGGTCCGGCAAACGGATAAAGCCGTAACGCGGGCTCACCCACAGGATCAGTTCCTCGCACAGGCGCGACAGGTGCAGCATGATGAGCGATGCGCAGGCGCAAAACTCGATGGCAAAGTCGCGGTCCGACACGGCATCGAGGGAATTGGCGCAAATACCGGCAAAGCCGAGTTCTTTTGCGACGCGCGCCCGGTCGATCGGAAAAGAGGTGCCGGCGAGGGCTGCCGCGCCGAGCGGCAGCTGGTTTACGCGGCCCCTGCAGTCGGCAAGGCGCGCGCGATCGCGCGCCAGCATTTCGTAATAGGCCATCAGGTGATGGCCGAAAGTCACCGGCTGCGCCACTTGCAGGTGGGTGAAGCCCGGCATGATGGTCGCGGCATGGTGCCCGGCCTGCTCGACCAGTGCGCCCTGCACGTCCTTGAGCAGCGCCTGCAGGGTGTCGATTTGCGCGCGCAGCCACAGCCTGACGTCGGTCGCGACCTGGTCGTTGCGCGAGCGGCCGGTGTGCAGGCGCTTGCCGGCATCGCCGGCGAGGGTGGTGAGGCGTTTTTCGATATTCAGGTGCACGTCCTCGGCATCGAGCGACCAGGCGAAGCCGCCGGCGCGGATTTCCCCGAGGATCTTTTTCATGCCCGCCTCGATCGCGCGCAGATCCGCCGCGGAGATGATTTTTGCCGCCTGCAGCATGCGCGCATGCGCCAGCGAACCCTGGATGTCGAACTCGGCGAGGCGCTGGTCGAATGCCACCGACGCGGTGTAGCGCTTTACGCGCTCGGACACCGGTTCGGCAAACCGCCCCGACCAGGTGCCGGCTTTACCGGCGGGCGTTTGTTTGCTGCCGGATTTTTTTGATGGGGCGGCCATGTTCAAATAGGAGGGTAGGTGGGATGCGGCATGCAAAAGTCAGTAGAATGATTGCGCAAAGCTCAGAATTATCAGGATATTTGACTGCAAAAACTGCATGGCAAGTATAAAGGATTCTCCCATCAATAGCGTATCCCGGAGCGTGGCCGCGCCCGCCCGTTTGCCTCCGGGGAGGGGCTGAGTTGGCCGGGCAGGAATCCCGGATCGCGGTTGCGCGCGAACCGCTGCCCGAGGCATTTCCGGATTTCCGCAATCTGGGCGTGATGACGCGCATCCTGCTTTGGGTCAATGCGGCGATGCTCGCCACCGCCTGCGTCCGGGCCGACAGTGCCGGCCGTCTGTTTGCGCTGCTTATCGAAAGCGCCGCCTACGTTGAACCGGTGCTCATCGCCACGCTGGTGCTGCTGTACCTGGGGCAAGTGCTGCTGGCAGGAATTCGTCCGCTTGCGGCGCTTGCCACGATTCTCGTGGTCTTGTTTGCACTTAACCTGGTTATGTTCGAAATTGCGGTGCTGCTGGGTGAGGAGGGCAATGCCTACGTCCTTATCCGCTCCTGGGCTTACAGCGTGGCGATGATGCTGTTCTTGCGCGCTTACTTCCAGCTGCGCTCGCGCGCTTTTTCGCCGGCCCTGGCCGAGGCGCGTTTGCAGGCCTTGCAGGCGCGCATACGCCCGCATTTCTTGTTTAACAGCCTGAATGCCGTGCTCTCGCTCATCCGCAAGGACGCCAGGCGCGCCGAAGCCGCCCTTGAGGATCTGGCCGACTTGTATCGCGTGCTGATGGCGGACAATCGCACCATGACAAAATTGACCGACGAGATCGAGCTGACGCGGCGCTATTTGTCACTCGAACAATTGCGCCTGGGCGAGCGCCTGCAGGTCGATTGGCGGCTCGAAGGCATGCCCGAGGACGCCCTCATTCCGCCGATGATGTTGCAACCGCTGGTCGAGAACGCGGTTTATCACGGCATCGAGCCCGGTGTCGCGCCGGGTGTGGTGCATATTGCCATCACGCGTGAGGGCGGGAGTCTGAACTTCCTGTTGTCCAACCCCTACCATCCCGAGCACCAGCACCGTGCCGGTAATCGCATGGCGCTGGCCAATATTCGCGAGCGCCTGTTGCTGCAGTTTGACGTCGAGGCAAGGCTCGAGGCCCACCCGGCCGGCGACCAGTTCGAAATTCGCATCACCATGCCTTATCGCAAATGAGCCGAAAATGAGCCGCAAATGAACGCGCCGCTGCGCATCCTGATTGTCGATGATGAGGCGCCGGCGCGCGAGCGCATGCGCGAGTTGCTCGCCGATCTTGCCAACGCCGCCGCCGCCGACTGCCCGAACAGCATCGTCGGCGAATGCGCCAACGGCTATGACGCGCTTGAGGCGCTTTCGCACGAGGCCGCGGACCTGGTGCTGGTGGACATTCACATGCCACAGATGAGTGGCGTCGAGTTCGCGCGCCACGCCCTCAACCTGCCGACTCCGCCGGCGGTTGTTTTTGTCACCGCCCACGACCAGTATGCGGTAGAGGCCTTTGAGGTCAACGCCATCGACTACCTGCTCAAGCCGGTGCGCGCCACGCGCCTTGCCGCCGCCCTGCACAAGGTGTCAAGGGCGAGCGCGGAAAGCCGGCCAAGCCGCGAACTTCTGGCAAGCATTGATCCGCATCCGCGCCGGCATCTTTCCATTGTCGAACGCGGGCGCATCCTGTTGCTGCCGCTCACCGATGTCCTTTACCTCAAGGCCGAGCTCAAGTACGTCACGGTGAAGGCGGCGCAGCACGAGTATCTTCTCGAAGAGTCGCTGGCACACCTGGAGCAGGAATTTGCCGGGCAGTTTGTGCGCATTCATCGCAACTGCCTGGTGGCCAAGGCGGCCATACGGGGATTCGAGCGCGTCGCCGAGGAGGAGGGCGAGGCCGGATGGGCGGTGCTGCTCGCCGGCAGCGATGAAAAACTGCCCATCAGCCGCCGCCAGTGGCCGCTGGTCAAGGGGCTGGCGAAATGATTTATTCACCATGGCAATGGCTGGAAAGCCGCTCTGGAAGCGGCTTTCCAGCCATTTGTTTCGCACCGCCGTTCTCCTAGCCGCTGTTGCGCAAGCCGGCGGCAATGCCGTTAATGGCCATGTGGATGCCGCGCAGCACGCGCTCATCGCTTGAGCCGGAACGGTGGCGGCGCAGCAGTTCTACCTGCAGGTGATTGAGCGGGTCAAGATAGGGAATGCGGTTTTTTATCGAACGGGCGAGCGGCGGGTTTGACTCGAGCAATTGCTTTTGGTTGGTGATCGCCAGCAGCGCGCCGTAGGTGAGGTCCCATTCGGCGCGGATGCGCTTGAATATGTTTTCCCGCAAGGTTTCGTCCTCGACCATCGCGGCATAGCGCGAGGCGATGCCAAGGTCTGTCTTGGCCAGCACCATTTCAATGTTCGACAACAGGGAACGGAACAGCGGCCAGCGGCGGTACATGCGGCGCAAGCGCGCCAGGCCTTGTTTCGGTTCCTTCGCCAGATAGGCCGCCACCGCACTGCCGACGCCGTACCAGCCGGGCAGCAGCAGGCGGCATTGCGCCCAGCTGAACACCCAGGGAATCGCCCGCAAGTCCTCGATGCGGTCGGTTTTCTTGCGCGCCGCGGGACGGCTGCCGATTTTCAGTTCGGAAATCTCGCTGATCGGGGTGGCCTGGCGGAAATAAGTGGCGAATCCGGGTGTTTCGTAGACGAGGCCCCGATAGGCGGCATAGGCGTCGCCCGACAGCGCATCCATGATGTCGCGGAAAGCCCCGGTTTCACCCTCGCTTTCGGTGTCCAGCAGCGTGGCTTCAAGGGTGGCGGCGACGATGGTTTCAAGATTGCGCCGGCCGATTTCCGGATTGGCATATTTGCTGGCGATGACTTCGCCCTGCTCGGTGATGCGGATCTGCCCGTTCACACTGCCCGGCGGCTGGGCGAGGATGGCCTCGTAACTGGGACCGCCGCCACGGCCGACCGAGCCGCCGCGGCCGTGAAACAGGCGCAGGCCGATGCCATGCCTGGCGAACAGGCGCTGCAGTTTCACCTCGGCGTTGTACAGCTCCCAGCTGGAGGTGAGAAAACCGCCGTCCTTGTTGCTGTCGGAGTAGCCCAGCATCACTTCCTGCACGCCGCCCCAGCTGTCGTGTATCAGGCGCATCATCCCCGGCAGGGCGAACAGCTGCTCCATGGTGAGGTGGCAGTTGCGCAGGTCGTCTATGGTTTCGAACAGCGGCACGATATGCATCGCTGCCACCGGCGCGGGGCCGGCGCGCAGCAAGCCCGCCTCCTTGAGCAGTACTGCCACTTCGAGGATGTCGCTTGGCGCTGTTGCCTTGGAGATGATGGTCGTGGGCAGGGCCCCCCGGCCATAACGCGCCTGGATATCGTGCGCGGTACGCAGTATTGCCAGCTCACCCTGCGTCTCCGTCGAATAGTCGATGTAAGGCGACATCAGCGGGCGGGCGGTGGCAAGCTCCGCCAGCAGGCGTTGCTGGCGTGCCGGCTCGTCGAGCGCGGCGTAGCCATCGAACCCGGCGCCGCGCTGGAACAACTCGGCGACCACGCGTTCATGCACGTCCGAATTCTGGCGCAGGTCAAGCGGGGCGAGGTTAAAGCCGAATGACTGGGCGGCGTGACGCAGCCGCCGCAGCCGTCCGCGTGCCAGCGCGGCCGATCCGTTGGCGGCGAGCGAGGCGGTGATGGTGTCCAGGTCGGCAATAAACTCGCCGGCCCCGGCGTAAGGTATGGCCGCGGCGGCCGGATTGCGCTGCGCCTCGACCTTGTTCAGGGCGAGCGTCGTTGCCGCAAGCCGCGCGTAGATGCCCACCAGCGCACGCCGGTAGGGCTCATCGGTGCGAAACGGCGAATCGTCATGCGCCGCCGTGGCCAGCGCGGCGAGGGCATCGCTTACCTTGACCATGCCCAGGGACAAGGGTAATTCGGCACCCAGGGCGTGGACCTCGGTGAGGTAGTGCTCCAACGCGACCGTCGATTGCGCGCGCACGGCGTAGGCGAGCACCTGGTGGTCGACAAATGGATTGCCGTCGCGATCGCCGCCTATCCAACTGCCGATCCTGAAAAAAGCCGGCAGGGTGGGTGCCTGCTTTTGCGGGAACTCGCGTTCGAGAAGATCCTCTATGTCCGCGTACAGGCGCGGCACTTCGCCAAGAAAGGTATGGCGGTAATAGGCGAGGGCGTTGTCGACCTCGTCCCTGACCGAGAGCTTTACCAGGCGCAGCATGCGCGTCTGCCACAGCGTGAGCACCAGGCGGCGCAGGGCCGCCTCGTTTTCAAGCTGCTCCTCGGGCGTGGGCGATCGGTCGCGTTGTCCCAGCAACCGGGCGATCTCGAGTTCGCAGTCCAGGATGCTCTTGCGCTGTACTTCGGTGGGGTGGGCGGTAAGTACCGGGCTGATCAGCGCCCTGGCCAGCGTTTCGGTCAGCCTGGCGGCGCTGACATGGGCTTTCTTGAACCGCGAAAAGGCGAGGGCGAGGCTGCCCTCCTGGGGCGCGGAACCGGCCATGCGATGCGCACGCCGGCGGCGGTTGTGGTGCAGGTCTTCGGCGATGTTGGCGAGGTGGGAAAAATAACTGAAGGCACGCACCACCGAAATGGTCGGTTCGCGCCCGAGGCGGTTGAGCATGGTCTCGAGTTGCTTGCGCACCGACTCGTCGCGGTCGCGCCGGAAGCGCACCGCGTGCTGGCGGATGGTCTCGACCACCTGGTACATTTTTTCGCCCTCCTGCGCGCGCAGGGTGTCGCCGAGCATGCGCCCGAGCAGGCGGATGTCCTCCTTGAGCGGCAGGTCCTTGTCGCGGCTAACGGCCACGCGGATTGTTCTCGGGGGGCTGTTTTGCTGCGGGCGCCCGGGCGAGTTTTGCCGCGGCGCCGTCGATGCGCTCATCCAGGTAGGCGCCGTAATAGTCGGCGATGCCCAACCCGACCAGTGGTTCGGCGAGGACTTCGCCCTCCGGGCCGAGCAGCAGCACTGTCGGGAAACGCTTTATTTTCATGGCTCGGGCGAAGGCCTGGTGCGAGGTGGCGGCACCGTCAAAAGCGGTCAGGGGGGTTTTCTGGTCGATGTCGATTTGCCGGAAAACGACCTTGGCCTGGTAATCCGGGTTCCCTTGCATAGGCAGCAGGAATTCGCGCCGCGCGCGCTCGCACCACGGGCAGCCGGTTTCACTGAACAAGACCAGCAGCGGCCGTTTGCTTGCCGCCACGTCGCGCCCGTCGGCGGCGAGGTTGCGGGCCAGGGGCAGGGTGGTGGCCCCCTGCGCCGCGGCCCCCGGAGCGGCCCAGATTGTGGGGGGGGCTGTCAGGGCGAGTGCTAGAATGAGGGTAGTGAAGCGTATCAACACAATCTACCTTTGAACCTTGAACTCCAGTCGCACTAGTCATGCCGGCGGTGATCCCGAACGCATTGTCATCGCCTCGCGCCAAAGCCGGCTTGCCCTGTGGCAGTCCGAACACGTACAGGAACGCCTGCAAAAATTATACCCTCAATGCGAGGTCACTATTTTTGCCATGAGCACGCGCGGCGATGAAATCCTCGACCGGTCGCTGTCCAAGGTCGGCGGCAAGGGTTTGTTCGTCAAGGAACTCGAGACCGCCCTCGCGGACGGCCGCGCCGATATCGCCGTGCATTCGGCCAAGGACGTGCCGATGGAACTGCCCGCGGGGTTTGCACTGGCGGCGATCGCCGAGCGCGAAGATGCGCGCGACTGTTTTGTTTCCAACGACTACGGTACGCCGGCTGACCTGCCGGCCGGAGCGGTGCTGGGCACCTCCAGCCTGCGCCGCGAGGCGCAGTTGCGCGAGCGTTTTCCACAATTGGAAATCAAGCCCTTGCGCGGCAATCTCGACACGCGGCTGGCCAAGATCGACCGCGGGGAAGTGCAGGCAGCCGTGCTGGCCGCGGCAGGACTGACGCGCTTGGGCCTGTCTGCGCGCATTCGCAGCATCATCGATACCAAGGACAGCCTGCCGGCGGCGGGCCAAGGCGCGCTTGCCATTGAGTATCGTGCCGACCGACCCGAATGGCTGGGCTGGCTTGCGCCGCTCAATCACCTCGAAACCGCCGCGTGTGTACGCGCCGAGCGCGCCGTCAGCCGGGCGCTGGGCGGCAGTTGCCAGTTGCCCCTGGCCGCTTACGCCGAGTGCGCCGGCGGCCGCTTGACCTTGCGCGGCCTTGTTGCCGCGCCGGACGCAAGCCAGGTGGTGCGCGCCGAACTTGAGGGTGCCATGACCGATCCGGAGAGTCTGGGCGAGGCGCTCGCGCAAATGCTGGTTGATCGCGGTGCGGATCGTATCCTGGCGGCCCTGTCATGAGAACCCTTAACGGCCGCCGTGTCCTGGTTACGCGACCGCGCGAGCAGGCCGGCATGCTGATGCGGCTGCTGCGCGACGGTGGCGGCGAGCCGGTATTGTTCCCGGCGCTGGAGATCCGCGCGCCGGCGCAACCTGAAACGCTTGAAGCGACGATGCGCGACCTCGCCCGCTTTGACCTGGCGATTTTTATCAGTCCGACCGCGGTTGAGTACGGACTGCGATTTGCGACCGCCGCCGGCCCGTGGCCCAAGGAGTTGAAGGTTGCCGCAGTGGGTCCCGGCGGTGCGACGGCCCTGGCCGCCGCGGGAATTCATAATGTCATCGTGCCCGCGTCGCGCTTTGACAGCGAGGGCCTGCTCGACAAAATGGCCAAGCTGACCTACCTGACTTACCGCAACGTGATCATTTTTCGCGGCGGCGGTGGGCGCGAGTTGCTCGCCACCGAACTGAAGAGGCGCGGCGCCGAAGTCACGCTGGCCGAGTGCTACGAGCGGAGCAAGCCGGCGACCGATGGTGCACCGATTGTTGCGATGTGGCGTGAGGGCCGGCTGGACGCGATCACCGTTACCAGCAGCGAGGCGATGGATAATCTGGTTGAAATGCTCGGCGAACCGGGGCGCGAACTGCTCGCTGTGACGCCGGTGTTCGCCCCGCATCCGCGCATTATCGAACGCGCGCAGTGGCGCGGTGCGCTCAAGGCGCAGCTCACGGCCGCCGGGGACAAGGGTATTGTCGATGGCATGCAAAGTTATTTTGCCAAAGCGGCCAGACTGGCAAAATAAGCCCGCATTTCGATGGTGCAATGACTGATATGGACGATACGACAGCTCCCCAACACGGGGTCCGGCCGCGGGGCCTGGGCGCGCGTTTGCGTGCCGCCAATCTGGCCACCCCGCTGGGAATGCTTGTCCTTGTGGCGCTGTGTTTTTTTGCCTGGCAGTGGTGGGATACGCGCCAGAAAATAGACACCCTGTCACAGGAGTTGGCAAAGCGCCTGCGCGACAGCGACGCGGGCAGCCAGGAAAGCCGGCTTGTCGCCAAGCAGGCGCAGGAAGCGGTGCGTGAAGCCGAGGCCAAGCTCAACCTCATGGAGGCGCGGCTGCAGGAATCGCAGAACCAGCAGGTCGCGCTCGAGGCCTTGTACCAGGAACTGTCCCGCGGCCGTGATGACTGGGTGCTTGCGGAAATTGAACAAATCCTTGCCATCGCTTCCCAGCAATTGCAACTGGCGGGCAACGTTTCGGTCGCGCTTGTGGCGCTGCAGAGTGCCGACTCACGGCTTGCGCGCTCCGATCGTCCGCAGTTCATTTCCCTGCGCAAGGTCCTCGCCCGTGATATCGACCGCCTCAAGTCGGCACCCAATCTTGACCTGACCGGTTTGTCGCTGAAAATAGAGCAGCTGATTGGTGCCGTTGATGGCTGGCCGCTCGCTTTTGAGGGGCGACCGCACGATGAAAAACGCACGGCTGCGGCGGCCGGAGATGGATTCTGGAGCACGCTCGGCAGCCAGATATGGGCGGAGATCCGCCAGCTGGTGCGGGTGCAAAACAGCGACCGGCCCGAAGCCGTGCTGCTTGCGCCGGACCAGGCGTTTTTTCTGCGCGAGAACGTAAAACTGCGCCTGCTCAACGCCCGGTTGGCGCTGTTGCAGCGTGACCAGAGCGGTTATCGCCAGGATATCCGCGCCGCGACTGACTGGATCGGCCGACATTTTGACACCCGCGCCAAACCCGTCGCAAACGCCATGTCCACGCTGAAGCAGTTGGCCGCCGCCGGTGTAAGCGTCGAGCCGCCGACACTTGCCGAAAGCCTCGCCGCAGTTCGCAACTTCAAGACTTCGCGCGAGATTTCGCGCGACAAAGCGCCGCGATGAGGGGTTTGTTCTGGTTGCTGGCGGTGTTCTCGCTGGCTGTCGGACTTTCGCTGGTGACCCGTTTTGGCGACGGCTATGTCCTCATCGTCGCGCCGCCATGGCGTGTGGAGGCGTCACTGGTGCTGGTGTTCCTGTCCTTGCTGGGCGCCTTTATCCTCGGTTATTGGGCGGTGCGGCTGGTTTCGCACACGCTGCGCCTGCCGGCGCATGTAAAGGTGTTTCGCGCACGCCGGCGTGAATCCGGCGGCCGCGCCGCTTTTGCCGCCGCGGTGCAGGCCTTGTTCGAGGGTCGTTGGGGCCGCGCCCGCAAGTTCGCCGCAAAAGCCCATGACCTGCAAAGTGATCCGACGCTCGCTGCACTGGTGGCTGCAAGGGCGGCGCACAAGATGCGCGATGCCAACGAGTGCGCTGTCTGGTTGTCCAGGGCCGAAGAAGACGCCGACTTGCGCCAGGCCCGCCTTTCCACCGAAGCCGAATTATTGCTCGATGCGCGGCGTTACGAAGATGCACGGGCCGTGTTGCGGCAATTGCATGACGGCGGACATCGCGGCATTTCAAGCCAGCTGATGCTGTTGCGCGCGGAGCAGGGCGCGGGAAACTGGGAAGAGGTGGTGCGGCTGGTCAAGGTGCTTGAAAAGCGCGACGCCGCCCCGCGTGAATGGCTGCGACAGTTGCGCCTCAATGCCACGGTCGAAAGCCTGCATGCCAAGGGTCTTGACGCCGCCAGCCTGACCCGTCACTGGCGCGGCATCGAGGAGGCGGAGCGCCTTGACCATCGCGTGGCCGGTGCCGCCGCGCGCCTGTTCATGCGCCTGGGCGGGGGAAAAGTGGCGCACGACATTTTGCGCGATGCACTGGAGCGCGAATGGAATGAAGATGCCGTGTTGCTCTACGGTGAATGCCTTGGCACTGATGCCCGCGACCAGCTGCAACAGGCCGAGCGCTGGCAGCAACGCCATCCGCGCGATGCCGGACTGTTGCTGACGCTGGGCCGTTTATGCGTGCACCTTGAGCTTTGGGGCAAGGCGCAAAGCTACCTCGAGGGGAGCCTGGCGCTGCAGCCCTCGCGCACGGTGCATGTTGCGCTGGCGCGGCTGGCCGATGGCCTGGAGCGGCCCGAAGAGGCGCAAAAGCATTACCGCGCCGCGGCCGACCTGGATTAGACCCAGTCCCTGGCCGGCAGAAAATCGGTATAGAGTTTTTCCTCGGCGCTGCCTGCCTGCGGTTTCCAGTCATAACGCCACCTGACCACCGGCGGCAATGACATCAGGATTGATTCGGTTCTTCCCCCCGACTGCAGGCCAAACAGTGTGCCGCGGTCATAGACCAGGTTGAACTCGACATAACGTCCGCGCCGGTAGGCCTGGAAATCACGTTCACGCTCGCCGTAGGGGGCGTCCTTGCGCCGTTCGGCAATCGGCAGGTAGCCGGGCAGGAAGGCGTCGCCGGCGCTTTGGGTGAGTGCGAAGCTCTGCTCAAAGCCCAGTTCACTGAAGTCATCAAAGAAAATACCGCCGATGCCGCGCGCTTCGCCGCGATGGCGCAGGAAAAAATAATCGTCGCACCACTTTTTGAAACGCGGGTGATACTGGCTGCCGAACGGATCGAGCGCGTTGCGGCAGGTCTGGTGGAAGTGCCGGGCATCCTCGGCATAACCGTAATATGGCGTCAGGTCCATGCCGCCGCCAAACCACCACACGGGTTTATCACCCTGGGTGGCAAAAAAGCGCACATTCATGTGCACCGTGGGTGCATGCGGATTGCGCGGGTGCAACACCAGCGACACGCCCATCGCTTCCCACGGGTGGCCGGCGATTTCCGGGCGATGGGCCGATGCCGAGGGCGGCAGTTTGGAGCCGGTAACGTGGGAGAAATTAACACCGCCCCGTTCGAAAAACCGCCCTTCCTCGACCAACCGGCTGATGCCGCCGCCGCCTTCTGGTCGCACCCAGGAGTCGGTGCGAAAAGCCGTGCCGTCGAGCGCTTCGAGCGCGCCGACAATGCGTACCTGCAAGCCAAGCAGGTAGGTCTTGACCGCCGCTGTGTCGGGATTCACCAAGATTTTGCGCCCCCTGAGGTGAACGCCATCAATGTTTTTTCACGCCGATCGCGCGAAACCCGATGTCGCTGCGGAACTGCATGCCCTCGAAGCGGATCAGCTCCACCGTCTGGTAGGCGCGGTGCTGGGCCATTTTGACGCTGTCGCCAAGCGCGGTGACGCACAGCACCCGCCCACCGGATGTCACCGCCTGCTTGCCCGAGAGCGCCGTGCCGGCATGAAATACTTTGCAGTCGGCGCTGTCGGGCGGAATGCCTGATATGGCATCACCGCTTCTGGGCGATTCGGGATAGCCGGCCGCGGCGAGTACCACGCCCAGCGCGGTACGCCGGTCCCAATCGACCTGGACCTGGTCAAGCCTGCCGTCGACGGCATGCTCGATGATCTCCAGCAGGTCGCTTTTCAGGCGCAGCAGCAGGGGTTGCGTTTCCGGATCGCCCAGGCGGCAGTTGAATTCGAGTACGGTCGGATTACCAGCCTTGTCTATCATGATGCCGGCGTAGAGAAAACCGGCGTAGGGAATGCCGTCACTGGCCATGCCTTGCATCGTCGGCAGGATAATTTCGCGCATGATGCGGTTGTGCAGTTCCGGGGTTACCACCGGGGCCGGCGAATAGGCTCCCATGCCGCCGGTGTTGGGGCCGAGGTCGCCATTCTTGAGTCGCTTATGGTCCTGGCTGGTCGCCAGTGGCAGCACGTGCTCGCCGTCGGCCAGCACGATGAAGCTGGCTTCCTCGCCATCCAGGAAACCTTCAATAACGACCCTGTGGCCGGCGTCTCCCATGCTGTTGCCCACCAGCATGGCGTCGACGGCGTCGTGCGCATCGGCGGCATTCATCGCCACCACCACGCCTTTGCCGGCGGCCAGCCCGTCGGCCTTGACCACGATGGGCGCCCCCTGCTTGTCGATATAGGCATGTGCGGCGGCGGCATCGGAAAACGTGGCGTAGGGCGCCGTGGGAATGCCGTGGCGGAACAGGAATTGTTTGGCGTAGTCTTTCGAGGATTCGAGCTGGGCTGCGGCGCGGTTCGGGCCGAATATGCGCAGTCCGCGAGCCTTGAACAAGTCCACCACGCCGGCGGCCAGCGGCGCCTCCGGTCCAACCACGGTGAGGTGGATGTTTTCCTTTTGCGCAAAGTCCGCCAGTTCGGTGAGCGAGGTGACGGGCAGGTTCACCATGTTGCCGTCCAGTGCGGTGCCGGCGTTGCCGGGCGCGACATAGACCATCTGAACCCGTGGATTCTGCGCCAATCGCCAGGCAATGGCGTGTTCGCGACCACCGGAACCGATTACGAGGAGTTTCATGTCAGTGCCCGTTTGGTGACCGCTCAGTGCCGGAAGTGGCGCACGCCGGTAAAGACCATGGCGATGCCGCGCTCGTTGGCGGCGGCAATCACCTCATCATCGCGCATACTGCCGCCGGGCTGGATGACCGCCACGGCGCCGGCATCGGCAACGACATCAAGGCCGTCGCGGAAGGGGAAAAACGCGTCCGATGCAACGACCGAACCCTGCAGGGTCAGCCCGGCGTTTTGCGCCTTTATGGCGGCGATGCGCGCCGAATCGATGCGGCTCATCTGGCCCGCACCCACGCCCATGGTCATGCCGCCTGCGCAAAACACGATGGCGTTGGATTTTACGAACTTGGCGACGCGCCAGGCAAACAACAGGTCGGCGGTCTGGCCGGCGGTCGGGACGGCCTTGCTCACCACCTTGATGTCGGCCGCCGATACATCGCGATTGTCCGCGGTCTGTATCAGCAGGCCCGAACCGACACGCTTGGCATCGTGGCTGTTGCGGCCGTTGCGGCCGTTCGGACCGGGGGCGATGGCAAGCAGGCGGGTGTTGGGCTTGCCTGCAAAGACCGCCAGCGCTTCGGCGGAAAAGGCCGGGGCGATCAGCACTTCGACAAATTGTTTGGCAACCAGGCTTGCCGCTGCCCCGTCGAGCGGGGCATTGAATGCGATGATGCCGCCGAACGCCGATGTCGGATCGGTTTTCAGCGCCTTGGCGTAGGCCTCGGCCGGATTGGCCCCGAGTGCCACACCGCAGGGATTGGCGTGCTTGACGATGACGCAGGCTGCCTGCGGCGCCTGGTCGGCGAATGATTTGACACATTCCCAGGCGGCATCGGCGTCGGCGATGTTGTTGTAGGACAGTTCCTTGCCTTGCACCTGGGTGGCCATCGCCAGCGTGCCGGGCACCGGATAAAGGTCGCGATAAAACGCCGCCTGCTGGTGCGGATTTTCGCCGTAACGCAAATCCTGGAGTTTTTCAAAGCGCCCGTTGCTTTGGCCGGGAAAGGCGCTGTGCCTGCCGTCTGTGCCGATAGAGGACAGGTAGTCGCTGATCGCCGCATCGTAATTGGCGATGCGGTTGAAGGCGCTTACGGCGAGGGCGAAGCGCGTGGCGTCGCTGAGCGCGGGTGACGGAGTGGCCTTCAGTTCGTGCAGGACGCCGGCGTACTGTGATGCATCGGTCAGCACCGCCACGCCCTGCCAGTTCTTTGCCGCCGAACGCACCATCGCAGGGCCGCCGATGTCGATATTTTCAATCGCTTCATTCAGCGTGCAATCGGCTTTTGCCACCGTCGCCTCGAACGGGTAGAGGTTGACCACCAGCATGTCAATGCGGCCGATGCCGGCTTTCTCGATGGTATTCATGTGCGCCGGCAAGTCGCGTCGGGCGAGCAGGCCGCCGTGTATCTTGGGGTGCAGGGTCTTGACGCGGCCGTCCAGCATCTCCGGGAAACCCGTGTAGTCGGCCACCTCGGTGACGCCAATGCCGGCGTCGGCTAAAAGTTTTGCCGTCCCGCCGGTGGAAAGTATGGCCACGCCCATGGTTGCGAGGGCGCGCGCCAGTTCAACTATGCCGGTTTTGTCCGAAACACTGATCAGGGCCTGCCGGATGGTGTTCATGTGCGGACGCTTGGGCGTGGCGGCTGGAGCGCAGCCTGGCTAGAGCTTAATCTTCAGGAGCTGGATTTTCTTGCGCAGGGTGTTGCGGTTGATGCCCAGCATTTCGGCCGCAACCGTCTGGTTGCCTTCGGCCCGGTCAAGCACCATTTCGAGCAGCGGTCGTTCAACATTGCGTATGACCATATCGTATACGGCGCGCGGTTTTTCACCGTCGAGGTCCTTGAAATAACGGTCAAGGGACTTGCGCACGCAGTCGCTGATCTCGTTGGTTTGTTTCATGCTGCCAATTCCTCTATCTGATTTTCTTCAATGTAACGCAGGTGGCGGTGCTCGCCCGCCAGCACCTGGAAAAAATGGTCCACCGCCGCGAGTTGTTCTTCGCAGTTGGGCAACTGGTTCATGGCATGGCGGAACACCGCCGAACCGGTGAGGCCCTTGGTGTACCAGGAGATGTGCTTGCGCGCCACACGCACGCCGCGCTCGGCGCCGTAAAAGCCGTACAGGTCGTGCAGGTGCGCGATCAGCACCTCGTGGATCTCGGTCACCAGCGGCGGCAGCAGGATGGTGCCGGTGTTTAGGTAGTGCTCCATCTCGCGAAAAATCCACGGCCGGCCCTGCGCCGCGCGACCGATCATCACCCCATCCGCCCCGGTTACCTGCAGGACTTGTCTGGCTTTTTGCGGTGTGGTGATGTCGCCATTGGCAATCACCGGCAGGCGGGTTGCGGCCTTGACCTCGGCGATGGTGTCGTATTCGGCATCCCCGGAATAACCGCAGGCGCGGGTGCGGCCGTGTATGGACAGCAGCTGGATGCCGGCTTCTTCGGCGATTGCCGCCACCGTCAGGGCATTCTTGTTCTGCTTGTCCCAGCCGGTGCGAAACTTCAGCGTGACCGGCACATCGACCGCGGCGACCACCGCGTCGAGGATGCGTCCGACCAGCGGCTCGTCGCGCAGCAGCGCCGAACCGGCCATGACGTTGCAGATTTTCTTTGCCGGGCAACCCATGTTGATGTCGATGATTTGCGCACCATGATCGACGTTGAATCGCGCCGCATCGGCCATCATTTGCGGGTCGGCGCCGGCGATTTGCACCGAAATCGGGTCGACTTCGCCCTCATGATTGGCGCGGCGTCGCGTCTTTTCGCTGCCCCAGAGCAGCGAGTTGGAGGCAACCATCTCGGATACGGCGAGGCCGGCACCGAATTTTTTGCACAACTGGCGAAACGGACGATCCGTGACGCCGGCCATCGGGGCAACAAACAGATTGTTGCGCAGCACGTGCGAACCGATTTGCATTGCGGGTTGCTGTAGTTTTATTGTCAGGCGGGAGGGCGATTTTACACGCATTACAAAAACGGAAAAAGGATTTTGTTCATTTTTTGTGCACGTGACGGCGGCAGTAGCGCCGGCGGTGTTTCAGGGCAGAGCGCGCATGCCGAACATCATGCGGCGGGTCAAGAATCGTCTTGGTGCCGGCAACATGTCGAGCAGGAAAAGTCCGGCGCCACGGGCAAGTCCCGCGGCGGCATTGGAATTTGAAAAAAGCTTGACCAGGGCATCGGTGACGCGGACGCCGGCGTTGCGGTCCGGCGCGCGCACCGCCCGGTAGCGCGCCACGAACGCCGGTTCGCCGAGCGCTTCTGCCGCGCAGTCGCGAATCATCCGGGCAAGTTCCACGCCATCACGCAACCCGAGATTGAGTCCTTGCCCGGCCACCGGATGCAGGGCTTGCGCCGCATTGCCGACGGTCACGCAGCGCAAGGGGGCATGCCTGGCCCGTCGCAAGGCCAGCGGGAATTGGCTGCGTGCACTGACGGAGAAAAAACGGCCGGCGCGATTGCCAAAGGCGTGTTGCAGTGCGGCCAGAAACACCCCTTGGTTCATTTCCGCCAAGCCGGCCGCCCGTTGCGGACTTGTGCACCAGACCATGCCGTAACCGTTGCCGCTTTTGTTTCCAGAATCAAAGGGCAGCAGGGCAAGCGGACCTTCAGGTGTAAAGCGTTCCCAGGCGCGACCCTGATGCGGCGTGTCCGTCTCAATGTGTGCAACCAGGGCAACTTGCCCGTAGTCCTGGCTGCGCGATTCGGTAAGGTGACCACCGTCGGCCAGCACGACCAGTCTTGCATCGATCACACCATTGCTGGTAACGGCCCTGGCCAATGTAGCCCGGTCCTCGATTGTTTGGACCAGCCCGGTTAGCTGTGTGCAGCCGAGCCCGACCGAAGCGGCGCGTTGCAATTCATCGTAGGCAATGACATGGCCCAGTGCCGGCAGCTGATGCTCGGCAGCATTGATCAAGGTGCGGCCAAAACGACCCTGGTGCGAAACATGGATGGCGGTGATTGCGGTCGCGCCGCCAGGGGGCCAGCAGCCCAGTTGTTCGAGGATCAGCTTGCTGCCGTGTGACAGGGCGATCGGCCGCGGATCCGGATGTGCCGGAGCGCCCGGCCCGACCAGGGCAACGCGAAGGTGCGAGCCGGAGAGGGCTTGCGCAATCGCCGAGCCGATCGGCCCGCCGCCGGCGATCAGGACATCGAAGGCCGGCGTGCCGGCAGCTTCAGGCATGAGTCATCAGGGCTTCGATTTGCGCCACGGTTTTGGGGGCGCCGGCGGTGATGATGTCGCAGCCGGTTCGGGTTACCAGCACGTCGTCCTCAATCCGGACGCCGATATTCCAGTACTTTTTGGGCACATTCCTCGCGGGGCGGATGTAACAGCCGGGCTCCACCGTGAGTACCATGCCGGGGCGGAGTTTTTTCCATGCGCCGCCGTCCTTGTATTCGCCGGCATCGTGCACGTCCAGCCCGAGCCAGTGCCCGGTGCGGTGCATGTAAAAGCGGCGATAGTCGCCCGATGCGATGACGTTGCTGACGCTGCCCTTGCAAAGCCCGAGCTTGATGAAGCCCTTGACCAGGACGCGCACCGCCGCGTCGTGGGGTGCCTGCCAGGATTTGCCCGGACGCACGGCGCGAATGGCCGCGGACTGTGCGGCCAATACCAGTTCGTAGATTTCGCGCTGTGCCTGGCTGAAGCGGCCGTTGACCGGGAAGGTGCGTGTTATGTCCGATGCATAGCCATCGAGTTCGCAGCCGGCATCGATCAGCAGCAGGTCGCCTTTGTTGAGCCTGGCGTCGTTTTCGCGGTAATGCAGGATGCAGGCATTGGCGCCGCCGGCGACTATGGAAGTGTAAGCGGGGAACTGCGAGCCGTTGCGCCTGAATTCATGCAACAGTTCGGCCTCGATTTCGAACTCCATGCGCCCGGGGCGCGTGGCCTGCATGGCGCGCCGGTGCGCGCCGGCGGAGATCGCCGCGGCGCGGCGCATCACGCCGATTTCATGTGCATCCTTGACCAGTCGCAACTGGTCGATGATGGTGCGTACATCGCGGATTTCACCGGGGGCGGCAATGCCGGTGCGGGTCTGGCTGCGCACCTTGTTGAGCCAGCCGATGACACGCGCGTCCCAGGCCGCGTCCATGCCGGTGGCAAAGTAAACCGCTTTCTTGTCCGCCAGCAGTTGCGGCAGTTTTTCATCCAGCGCCTCGATCGGCCAGGCCTCGTCAAAGCCGTAGGCCTTGCGCGCGGCGACCGGGCCGCAGCGCACCCCGTCCCAGAGCTCGCGTTCGGGATTCTTTTCGCGGCAAAACAGGATGGCGCGCGGCCTTGTCCCGGCTATGAGTACCAGAACGGAATCGGGCTCGCAGAATCCGGTCAGGTAGTAGAAATAGCTGTCAAAGCGGTACGGGTAGTCGCTGTCGCGGTTGCGCATGCGTTCGGGCGCGGTGGGTATGATGGCGATGCCGCTTTTCATCGATTGCGCCAGCGCGCGCCGGCGGCGCAGGTAGTATTTGATGTCGGTACGTTTCATGTCGGTCATGGGGGCTAGCGTATATCAAATTGAAGCGGGGGAAGTGCAGCTTAGTTTTTGGCGACGCTGTGTGTTTTGGTGTTCAACTCATGCTGCAGTGCACGCAGCCTTTCGGGGGTGCCGATATCGCGCCAACGTCCGTGGAAATGTTCCCCGCTTACCCGGCCGGCGTCCATCGCATTGCGCAATAGCGGCGCAAGGGCGGCTTTTTCACCCGGGATGATGGCGGCAAACAGCGCGGCGTCGTAGACGCCGATGCCGCTAAAGGTGAGGCATTGGCTGCCGGTGGTTTGTTCACGATTGTTATGCACGCGTTGCCCGTGCAGCAGAAAATCACCGCCGGCGTGCTGCGGCGGGTTGTCAACCAGCACGAGGTGGGCGAGGTCGCCCTGCTGTAGCGCCGAGCGTGCAGCGGACATGTCGTAGTCACACCATATATCCCCGTTCACCACCAGGAAGCGCTCCCCGAGTAAATGCAGCGCCCTGGCAATGCCGCCGGCTGTTTCCAGCGCCTCGCTCTCGGCCGAGTAATGGATGGCAAGGCCATAGCGCGATCCGTCGCCAAGTTCGCTTTCGATCAGGTGCCCCAGATGGGCGTGATTGATGATTACTTCACGGAATCCGGCGGCGCAAAGGTTTTGCAAATGCCAGGCGATGAGCGGCCTGCCGCCCGCTTGCAGCAGGGGTTTGGGCAGCGCATCGGTGAGCGGGCGCATGCGCTCGCCACGGCCCGCTGCCAGAATCATGGCCTTCATTGCATCGCCTTCATCAGAAGGTGTAGCCGGATTTGACACTGATGTTTTCCAGTTCGTCCAGCAGCAACAGCAGTGGCTTGAGCCGGCCGTAGCGCGACGCGACGTCACGGATGTAGCGGATGAAGCGCGGCGTGTCGGCAAGATAGTCCGCCTTGCCGTCGCGATAATTCAGGCGCGCGAAAATACCGAGGATCTTGAGATGGCGTTGCAGGCCCATCCATTCACATTCGGCATAAAAATCGCCGAAGTCGGCGCGTACCGGCAGTCCGGCTTTTTTCGCCTTTTGCCAGTAACGCACCGTCCAGTCCAGCACGCGCTCCTCCGGCCAGGACAGAAAGGCGTCCTTGAACAAGGATGCCACGTCATAACTGATGGGGCCGCAAACGGCGTCCTGAAAATCGAGAACACCCGGATTGGGTTGGCACACCATCAGGTTGCGCGGCATGTAATCGCGGTGCACAAATACGGTTGGTTGCGCCAGGTTGCTGCTGACGATGGCGTCAAATATGCTGCCCAACGCCTGCTGTTGCGACGCGCCCAGACTTACGCCCAGATGGCGGTTGACGTACCAGTCTGGAAACAACGCCAGTTCGCGCCTTAGCAGTGCGTCATCGTAGGGCGGCAGGATGGCGGGGCGGCTGGCGAGCTGCCACAGGACCAGTGCGTCAAGCGCGTCGTTAAACAGCGCATCGGCATTGTTTTCGTTGATCGCCGCGAGGTAGGTGGTGTCACCCAGGTCGGTAAGCAGCAGGAAGCCCTGATCGATGTCTTGTGCCAATACCTTTGGCGCGCAAACGCCGGCCGCCTCCAGCAACGCGGCGACTTTGACAAACGGCCGGCAGTCCTCCTGCGGCGGTGGCGCGTCCATGACGATCAGGCTGGGTCGTGCTGCGGCAAAATCGAGGCGGAAATAGCGGCGAAAGCTGGCGTCGGCGGAAGCGGGCTTCAGGCTGAAGGATCCACGCGGGAAGTGGGACTCAAGCCAGAGTCCGAGCTGTGTGCTGCGATCCAATTGTTTTCTTGCCTTATCCCTTAATTTTGCGATTTTAACACCCAAAATACGAGGCATAATGCCGGTTCAATAATGTTCAGGTTTCCGCGGCTTCGTCCGAACATTTGTCGAGGCGGCGGTTTCCCCAACCACGGTTTTCTTCCCACACCCTTGCCATGCCGCATTTGCGTTCTATTGCCCTTATCGCGCTGGCCGCCGGCATCGGCCTTGCGAGTCCGGCCGGCGTGCATGCGCAGGGCCTCAAGTTGCAGCGGTCCATCATCGGACCGCCGACGGGGCGCGATGTCGTACTGCCGGTATTTATATCGGGAGAGAGGATCGAAGGCATTACCAACCAGGAAATGCGCGTGTCGGGCGATGCAGAATTGCGCAAAGGCGCTGCCTCCATCGTGTCTGACCGGCTGAAATATTTACCCGATGCCGACGAGGTTGAGGCGCTGGGCAATGTGCGACTTTTACGCGACGGCGATGTCATGACCGGCCCGGCTTTGCGTTACAAGCTTGACCAGGAGCAAGGTGTATTCGAGGAACCGGTATATTCACTGGCGCCGCGAAAAAAATCCGATGCAGCGGGTTCCGCGGGAAACGGTGCGGCGCAACAGATGCAAATTCTCGGAGATCAACAGTACCGTATGGTCGAAGGCACCTACTCGACCTGCAAGCCGGGTAACGAAGACTGGTATATCCGCTTTGGCCAACTCGACCTGGACTACGGTCGCAGCCTGGGCGTGGCTCGCGCGGCGCGGGTGGTGTTCATGGATGTCCCCATCTTGGCGACGCCCTGGCTTTCATTTCCCCTGGATAACCAGCGCAAGTCCGGATTCCTGGCGCCCTCGTATGGAACGTCGGACAAGGGTGGTGCGGAAGTCGCGCTGCCTTATTACTGGAATATCGCGCCCAATTACGATGCCACCCTTACGCCGCGTTACATCGGCAAGCGCGGATTGCAGGTTGGAGCGGAGGTTCGCTACCTCCAGCCCAATTACCGTGGCGAGGCCAGCTATGTGGTGCTTCCCGACGACAAGACGATCAATCAGACGCGCTGGGCACTTAATGCAGCGCACAGTTTCTCTGATCCGCGGGTCTCCGGCGGGTGGATTGTCAATACCGTATCGGATAACAATTACTATCGCGATCTTTCCTCTCAAATCAACACCACCTCGCTTGCCAACCTGAATCGCGAAGCGTTCGCGTCCAGCGGTGGCAGGTTCCTGGGCGACGGTACATGGGGAGGGACACTCAGGGTACAACGCTACCAGACCTTGCAGGATCCGCTTCAGCCTGTAACGGTTCCCTATGCGCGGTTGCCGCAATTGAATTTCAGTGCGGCCAAACGAGGAGTGGCAGGGGAAAACTACGGAATCACCGCCGAGTATGTCAGCTTCGCGGCGTCGACCCTTGTCGAAGGCAAGCGAACATCCGTCATCCCGACCGTTAGCCTGCCCCTGATCGATCCCGGTGCCTATCTGACCCCCAAGCTTAGTTATAACTGGACCAAATACGCGCTGACGCAGAATGAGCCGGGCATCCCAAGCGCCATTACGCGCGCACTGCCAATACTCAGTGTCGATAGCGGCCTGTTTTTTGAACGTCCTATGAGTATTCAGGGGCGGGACCTGACGCAAACGCTCGAGCCGCGCCTGTATTATGTGAAGATTCCCTACCGCGACCAGAACAACATTCCAGTATTCGATACCGGACAGTCAGACTTCAATTTTTCGCAGATGTTTTCCGAAAACCAGTTTTCCGGCAAGGATCGCATCAACGACGCCAACCAGCTGACCGCTGCGGTGACCACGCGCATAGTGCAGCCCAGTGGGCAAGAGCTTGCCCGGGCGAGCATCGGGCAGCAATACTATTACAGCAACCAGCAGGTGACGCTCCCAGGAGCTACGCCGCGCACCTACAAGATTTCCGACTGGGTGGCGACGGGCAACGCCAGGGTCAGCCAGAGCGTGCAGGTTAATGGCTTGCTCCAATACGATCCCCGCCTGAATATAGTTGACCAGGCAAATTTCGGAATGCGGTATCAGCCCGAGGTACAAAAGCTACTGAACCTTGGCTACCGCTATGTCCCGAATTCGATCAAGACTGTCGATGCGTCGGGGCAATGGCCGCTGGGCGGCGGTTTGTACGGTGTAGGGCGTGCCAGCTATTCTCTGCTCAACCCCAAATCACTGATCGAGGGCCTGGCTGGCTTTGAGTATGATGGCGGCTGCTGGGTTGTGCGCCTGGTCGCCCACCGTTTTTCCACCGCCGTCGGCGTGCAAAGCAATACGATTTTGCTGCAGCTCGAATTGAATGGCCTGGCTAGTGTTGGGGCCAATCCGCTGAGCCTGCTCAAGAGCAATATCAGCGGCTACAGGCCGTTAAACCAGTCAACCGATCCCATCCGCCCCTTGGGTTTATACAACTAGGGTTTATACAATTAGCATGAAATTCCTGCTTGTTTCGATATTGTTTTTTTTGGTGTTTTGCGATTCCGCCCTGGCTCAGGTGCCACGGCCCTCTTCGCGTATCGTGCTGGTTGACCGCATTGTCGCAGTGGTCAATACCGAGGTGATCACGCAGTATGAGCTCCAATCCAGGCTCAGGCAAATCCAGGCGCAGCTCAAGCAACAGGGGACGCCACTGCCGGCGGCGGGTGTCCTCGACAAGCAGGTCCTCGAGCGCTTGATCGTCGACCGGGTGCAGCTGCAGCTGGCGCGCGAGACCGCGCTGCGGGTCGATGACCAGCAGCTGGATCGCGCCATTGAGCGCATTGCCCAGGAAAATAAAATGTCTCTGCCGCAATTCAGGCAGGCGCTGGAGAAGGACGGTATCAGTTATCCGAGCTTTCGCGAAGACATCCGCACGGAGATCGTCCTAACCCGCCTGCGCGAGCGCGAAGTCGAAAGCAAGATAGTGGTGAGCGATGGCGAGGTCGATCTCTTCCTGGAGGCGCAGGGACGGGGCGGCCAGACGGATGCCGGCAGCGAGTACAACCTTGCGCACATTCTGGTGCGCCTGCCGGAACAGGCGAGCCCGGAGCAGATTCAACGCCAGCGCGCCCGCATGGAATCGGTGCAGCAGCAATTGAAATCCGGCGGCGATTTCTCCCAGCTTGCGGCGAGCTTTTCCGACGCGCCCGATGCACTGCAGGGGGGGCAGATGGGCTGGCGTGCGCAGGATCGGCTGCCCGAATTGTTCGCCGAGCCGCTGGCCAATATGCGCCCGGGTGAGGTCAGCGGGATTTTGCGCAGCCCGGCCGGGTTTCACCTCCTGCGCCTGATCGACAAGCGTGGTGGCGGCGGCGGTGCCGGAACCACGGTGGTGATCGTCGACCAGACGCGCGTGCGGCATATTCTGATCAAGACCAACGAAGCCGTAGCCGAGGATGAGGCAAAGCGCAAAATAGTGAATATTCGCGAACGAATTATCCTCGGCGGTGATTTTGCCGAATTGGCGCGGCTCAATTCCGAAGACGGCTCCGGTTCCAAGGGCGGTGAACTGGGCTTGCTTTACCCGGGTGACACTGTTCCGGAGTTTGAGAGGGCGATGAACGAACTGCCGGTCAACAAGGTCAGCGAGCCGGTGCGCTCACCCTTTGGCTGGCATTTGATCGAGGTCCTTGAACGCCGCAAGGCCGACATGTCGGATGACAGAAAGCGCGCCGAAGTGAGACGCATACTTCGCGAACGCAAGTCTGACGAGGCGTTCAACGAGTGGGTAAGGCAATTGCGCGACCGTGCCTACGTGGAATTCCGTCTGGAAGAAAAGTGAACCCAGGTTCGGACAGCCGCGAGCATTCCGGCGCAATGCCGGCCGCGCGCCCGGCGGTCATTTGCATCAGCTCGGGTGAACCAGCCGGCATCGGCCCCGACATTTGCCTTGCGCTTGCCAGGCGCGACTTTGGCGCAAGAATCGTCGTGTTGGGTGATCGAACACTGCTCGCGCAACGCGCCGGACAGATCGGTACAGCCACGACCTTGCGTGACTTTGACGCCAGCACATTGCACGCCGCGGGAACGATCGAGGTATGTCACGTTGCGCTGCAGACGCCGGGTGTTTCCGGGCAACTCAATACGGCGAACAGTCCTTACGTGCTGGAACTTCTGCGCCAGGGCATGAATGGTTGCCTGGAGGGCAAATATGCCGCCCTGGTTACCGCACCGGTGCACAAAGGGGTAATCAATGACGCCGGTATCGCGTTTACCGGCCACACCGAATTTTTTGCCGCCGGCGCGCGTGCGCGCGTGGTCATGATGCTGGTCGGCGGGGGCTTGCGCGTCGCGCTTGCCACGACGCACCTCGCGCTCAAGGATGTCCCTTTGGCGATCACCGCGGACGGGCTGGCCGAGACGCTGCGGGTGTTGGCCGCGGAACTGTCACGACACTTTGGACTGGCGAGGCCGCGCATCCTGGTTGCCGGCCTCAATCCGCATGGCGGCGAGGGCGGCCACTTTGGGCGGGAGGAAATCGAGGTCATCAATCCCGTCCTGGCCAAGTTGCGGGATGAAGGCCTGGATCTTGTCGGTCCGTTGCCGGCTGACACGCTGTTTACGCCCGCGGTGCTGCGCGGCGGTGACTGCGTCCTGGCGATGTACCACGACCAGGGACTGCCGGTGCTCAAGTATGCAAGTTTCGGTGGCGGCGTGAATGTGACGCTGGGCCTGCCGTTTATCCGCACCTCCGTCGACCACGGCACGGCGCTCGACCTTGCCGGCAGCGGTCGTGCCGATCCGGGGAGCCTGTTCGCGGCAGTGGAGATGGCCGTCGAGATGGTCAGTCAGAGCGCGGCCGGCGCATAGTCCAAAAATCCAATTCGATGAAACATGTCCCGCGGAAGCGCTTCGGTCAGCATTTTCTTGCCGACCAGGGGGTAATCGCCGGAATTCTCGCGGCGGTGTCGCTGCGGCCGGGCGAGCATATCGCCGAAATCGGGCCGGGTGAGGGCGCGCTGACCGATCAACTGGTCAAGCAGGCAGATGTGCTGCATGTCATCGAGATTGATCGCGATCTCGCCGCTGCGTTGAGGCAAAGGTTTCCGCCCGAACGCCTGGTCGTGCACGAGGGCGATGCGCTGGCCTTCGACTATGCCAGCTTGCCGGCACCGCTGCGCCTGGTCGGCAATCTGCCCTACAACATTTCCACGCCCTTGCTGTTTCACCTGCTCAATTACGCCGAACGCTTCAGCGATCTTACTTTCATGCTGCAAAGGGAAGTGGTTGAGCGCATGGTGGCCTCGCCGTCCGGGCCCGAGTACGGCCGGCTGTCGGTGATGTTGCAATATCGTTACGACATGGAAATGCTGTTTACCGTGCCACCCGAAGCGTTCAGGCCGCCGCCCAAGGTGGAATCGGCCATTGTCCGATTGAGGCCCCGTCCTGCGTCGCAGTTGCTGGCGCGCGATGCGCAGACCCTGGGACGCGTGGTCACCGCCGCATTTACGCAGCGACGCAAGACCCTGCGTAACGCCCTGGGCAAACTGATCGGCGAGGACGGCTTGCGCCGACTCGGGATTGACCCCGGACTGCGCCCGGAGAACCTGTCCGTAGCTGACTACGTCGCCATTAGCAACAGCCTGACCGCGTAGCCGAAAATTCCCGCGGCGATGGCTGGAAACCCTTGCCGGTAGCCACTTTCCAGCTATTTCATCTGCCTGAATGCGACCGCGCAGGCGAGCATTGGCACGGCTTACGGGCCGCCCTGGATCAGCTCGATTTTGTAGCCATCGGGGTCCTGGACAAAGGCGATGACCGTGTTCCCGCCCTTGACCGGCCCGGCCTCCCGGGTCACCGTCCCGCCTTTTGCCTTGACTGTCTCGCAGGCCTTCGAAACATCGGGCACCTCGATGGCGATATGCCCGAATGCGCCGCCCATGTCGTAGCTTTGCACGCCGTAGTTGTAGGTAAGTTCGAGCACTGCAGTGGAGTCCTCGGGGCCGTAGCCGACAAAGGCCAGTGAATATTTTTGTTCCGGCCTATCGGTGCGCCGCAGTAGTGTCATGCCGAGCACATCGGTGTAAAACCGGACGGAGCGCTCAAGCTCACCGACCCGCAGCATGGTATGCAGTAATTTCATTTTTTCCTCCAAGACTTGCCGAACAAACGAAATGCCAGACCCAAGTTCTGCCCGATCAAAGAACGGGCAGCTTCCTGCCCAGCCGGTTGAGTTCCTTTCTCGCCGCGACATAGTCCGGGCACAACTGCCCGACCAGCGCCCAAAAACGTTTGGAGTGATTGAGTTGCAGCAAATGGGCAAGCTCGTGCGCCACGACATAATCGACCAGCGGCAACGGCAGGTGGGACAGGCGCCAGCACAGCAGTACGCGACCGCTCGCCGAACAACTGCCCCACTGTGATTTGGAGTTGGAAAGCCGGATCGGCGGAACATCAACGCCGAGCAATGGGGCCATCCTGGCGGCCCGCTCGCGAAACAGTGCCAGGGCTTCGGCACGCATCCATGTGAGTACGGTTTCGCGCCATTCTTCAGCTGCCGACTCGGGTGGCAGCCCCACCCGTAGCGTG
>Ga0194061_1000202_pt1 | contig 36321 bp, 33 predicted proteins | sample SepL2221m_MetaG_FD_163423 | JGI IMG/M metagenome (GOLD analysis project Ga0194061, IMG submission 163423) | Anoxic zone freshwater microbial communities from boreal shield lake in IISD Experimental Lakes Area, Ontario, Canada - Sep2016-L224-21m | ecosystem: Environmental > Aquatic > Freshwater >... | reverse complement strand
GCGTCGGTCTTTGCGTTGTCGCCCTTGTTGCCGATGACGGCTAGAACGACGGCGAGACAGGCGATGGTGACAGCGACCTGCTTCTCAAACGGGTCGTTTGCTTCGGGGATTTCGGGTGCTTCGGCCATGCGCGCTATTTCGCCGGAAACCAGCGGTAGAGAAAGAAGTAAACGAGCACGCCGGTGACGCTGACGTAGAACCAAATCGGGAACGTGATTTTCGAGAGGCGGCGGTGCGCCTCGTATCGTCCCGCGAGCGCGTGGCGCATGGTGACGATGGCGAGCGGCGGCACGCAGATAGCGAGGATGATGTGCGAGATGAGCATCACGAAATAGATCGGCCGCCACGCCCCTTCCCCACCGAACGGCGTGTGGACGCCGCGCACGAGGATCTTGTGCGTGACGTAGCAAATGAGAAAAATGCACGACACGGTGAATGCCGCGCCCATGAGCAGGCCGTGCGCTTTCTTCGCCTCACGCTTGATGGCGACGATGCCGGCGCACAAGAGAAGGCCGGCGGTGGCGTTGAGGGCGGCGTTGATTGGCGGAAGATCGGCGGCGGTCATGGGTGCGATGGTGTGGCAGATGGAGTCGAAGGTGAAAATTATCGCAAACGCAGATTCGTTGCGGCGCTGCGCGCGGCCAAACGCTTAACGTCAAACGTCAAACGCTTAACGTCAAACGTCAAACGCTTAACGCCAAACGAAGAGCACTGCGAGCACACGGGTGCTCTGAACTTAGAAGTTGAGCGTTGGACGTTAAACGTTGGACGTTGAGCCGCCCGCAGGGCCGCCACGTAGCACGAGCCGCATCATCTTTCACAAAGGCCGTGCTCATCTCTCCTCGATCAGCCGTTTGATGTCCGCTACCAGGCGATCCTTTTCGGCGCTGCCTTCGCTCACGCCGTCGTAGTAGCCGCGGATCCAGCCCTTGCGATCCACGAGGACGAGCTTCGTGCTGTGGATGAATTTTTCCTTTTCATACACGCTGTCCGCTTCGACCAGCGCGAGCTTGAAGCCCTTGATGCTGAGATCGAAAACTGCATCGCGCGGGCCGGTGACAAATGCCCATCGTGAATCCGCGCCGAGGCTCTCAGCGTACTTCGTCATCACCTCGGGCGTGTCGTTCGCTGGGTCGGTGCTGATCGAGACGAATCGGACGTTCTCATCCTTCGCGAGCGCTCCGTGAATTTCCTTCATGCGCTTGCTGAGCATGAGGCAGGTGCCGGGGCACGCGGTGAAGAAGAAATCCGCGACCCACACTTTGCCGCGCAACGATGCGGAGCCGAATGGCTGCCCGCCGCGCTCGGTGAGCGTGAACTGCGGAAGCTCGAAGTGCTTTGGGAGCGGCGCGGCTTGTTTGCACGCGGCCAGGAGGAGCATGGCGGCAATCGTAGCCGCGCTTGTGAAAGCGCGGGCTGACTGAAACACGCGAACCGCACACTCGTGGAAAAATTTGCCCGCGCTCTCACGAGCGCGGCTACGGAGGGGGATGGCGTTCCCGCGAAGTGTGGTCATGCCTTGGTTAAAATCATGAGGCCGAGGATGAGCGGGAGATAGATGATGCTCGCGAAGAAGAGCCGGCGTGCGACAGGACGCGAGCGGTCTGCGAAAAAGTTCAGCGCGGCGAGAAAGAAGACGGAGTTGATCACCAGCGCGCCGCCGAGGTAGGTGCCGCCGGCCTCACCGGTGTTGAACGGCACGAGCGTGGCGGCGGTGAGCAGCAGTGTGAAGATGAGGCTCGTCGCGGCGGTCGCCACGCCGGTTTGATCATTGCGTTTCAACATGACGAGTCCCGCGCCGCGGTACTGGTCGCGGTGCATCCAGGCGATCGCGAGGAAGTGCGGCATCTGCCAGGTGAAGAGGATCGCGAAGAGCACCCATGCGCCGAGCGTGAGGTGCGTATTTGCGGCGGCCCAGCCGACGACGGGCGGGATTGCGCCGCTCACTGCTCCGACGAGCGTACACCATGCGGTGCGGCGTTTCAGCGGCGTGTAGATCAGCACGTAGATCACGATGGTGCTTGCGGCGAGCGTCGCGCTGAGAAAATTGACGGCGAGCGCAAGCCATGCGCTTCCGGCAGCACCGAGCGCGATGGCGATCCAGAATGCGGCGCTTTTTTTCATGCGCCCGGCGACGATGGGACGATCCAGCGTGCGCGTCATGAGTGCGTCCACCTTCACTTCCCAGAGCTGGTTGAACGCGGCGGCGCTCGCGGCGCAGAGCGCGGTGCCGAGCATGGCCTGGATGAGCCGCAGCCATTCGATGTGCGCCGCGCCCATCCAGTAGCCGACGAAGGTGGTGATGAGCACGAGGAGGTTCAGCCGCGCCTTCGTGAGATCGAGCAAATCCGCGAGGATGCCGGGCTCGGCATTCGCGTGCGGGATTTCGGATTCGGTGGCGGCGGTGCTCAATGGGACGAGGAGTCAGGAGTCAGAGGTCAGATGTCAGACGCTCCACTGAGCACTGAGAACTGAGCACTGAGAACTCTTTTCACACCGCGCGCAGCCTCCCCGCACGGGCAAAATACAGCGCCGCGGTCGCGCAGAATGCCGCTCCGACGACGACGTGCGTGTTTGTGATGTGGGCCTGGCGCACTTTCCAAATCACCAGCACCCCGAGTGTGAACTGCATGCACACGAGCACGAGCAGCGCCCATCCGACGTTCGCGAGGCGCGCGAGTTGCGGGCTGGCGGCGGCGCGCTTTGCCGTGCCGATGGCCATGCCGATGACGTGGCCCGCGATCAGGATCGGAAGGATGCGCGTGTGGATGAAATGGATCGCGATTTCGTGACTCCACCCGACGGGCAGCAGGCTGCCGGGCTGCGCGGCGGGCCAGGATGAAATCAACATGCCGATTCCCTTGTGCCGGAGGTACGCGGCGCATGCGAGCTGCGCAAAGTAGAGGCCGAGCAGCGCGATGGCCATGCGGCGGAATTTGCCGGCCTTCTTGTGCGATGCATCCGCGAGTTCGCTCCACACGGGCGAGAGGCGCGCGGCGAGGACGACGACGAGGACGAGAAATGCCTGCGCGGTGATGGCGTGGAAGACGCGGAAGATGATCGCGGATTCCGGCGAGACGTGCGCTTCGATGAGCACGCGCAATCCGCCGAGGATGGCCTGCAGCGAGACGAGCCACGCAGCGGCAAGCGCGAGATTTTGCTCCGTGGTGCGCGGGCCTTTGTGCCGCGCGATGAGGACGGCGGAAAATGTGAGCACGTTCACCGTCATGCCAACGACGCTGGCGATCGCACCCGCGATTTTTTTCGGATCGCCAGCTATGACCGAGACCGCATCCGGCGGGCACAATTTCCATGCGACAATTCCCGCGATCACGCCAGTGATCGGGCCGACTGCGAGCGCGATCCAGTTTTTCCACAGTGCGCAGCCGAGCACGGCAGTCATGATCGCAGTGAGCGTGGCGATGAGGCGGTGCGAGTGTTCGAGCGCCTTGAGCATGTGCTGCGTCCAACCGGGTGGATTTACGGAGCCGTCGCTGAGCGGCCACGTCTCGAATGCCATGCCCGCTCCGCTCGTGGTGACCATGCCGCCGACGAGAATGAGGGCGAAAGTGAGCGCTACGTAGCACTTCGCGAGCGGGGAGATCCAGGGTTGTTGCGGCGCGGCGGTCATCGGTGCGAATCAGTTGCGCGAGTGGGCGCCAGTTGGACGTTGAACGTTAAACGTTGGACGTTTGGCCCGCCGCAGGCGCGGTGCGAAACTGCGGAGGCGTGCGGGAACTGAAGGGCCGTTGCGCGGGGCTCAACGTTTAACGTCAAACGTTTAACGTCAAACATCCAAAGGGTGCGGCCGCGGTTCTGTCTCGCGATTTTTTTTGTGAGGATCGGCTGCAAGAATTTGCCCGCCTCCTGCCGTCGGCGGCTACGGATCAATGCGCCTTTTTCTCGCCGTGGGCGGGGCCGTGATCGGAACCGTGCTCGGCGGCTTTCTTCGCGAGTTCGGCCTTGTCGGCTTCGATCTGCTTCTCAATTTCGACCTTCTGCTTTTTCAAACCGGCCTGCGTGATGGCGAGCGAATCCTTGTACCACGCGTCGAAATCCTTCTTGTCCTCGACGACGTATTTCGCGGCCATGTTCGAGTGTCCGGCTCCGCAGAGTTGCGCGCAGATGATCTGCCATTCACCGTTGGAAACGGGGCGGAACCACTGCGGCGCTTCGGTGCCGGGGATGGCGTCCTGCTGGATGCGCATCTGGTGGAGCGCGAAGCCGTGAATGACGTCGAGCGAACTCACGCGGACGACGGTGGCCTGGTGGTTCGCAAGGTGCATGGTGCCGCCGACTCCGCCGGTGAGGACGTCATCCGCGCCATCGGGGTCGGTGGGATCGATGCCGAGCGGATTGGTCGCGGTGATGAAGCGGATGTTCTGGCGACCGAATTTTCCATCCGGCCCGGCGTAGTGAAAGTGCCAGCCGAACTGGAAACCGATCGCGCGGATTTTCAGCGCGCCGTCCTTTTCATTGTCGGGGATTTCATTTACGCGCTTGCCCCAGAGCGGCAGCGCGAAACCGAGAAGAATCACGGCCTCGATGATGACCACGCCCACTTCCAAATGAGTGGAGAGGTGACTGCGGACGCCGTGGTAGTCGGCCTTCGGATTGCGGGACTTGCGGAAGCGGAAGACGCAGACGAGGAAGAACGTGCCCCAGCCCACGAACAGCGCGAGCATGAACCAGTGGCAGAAGTTCAGCATGTGGTCGATCTCCTTACCATGCTCCGAATGGTTCGGGAGCATGCCCATGAGTTTGTTCAGATCGAAATAGTCTGTGAGTGCGGCGAGTGTCATTTCAGCATTCTTCGGGTTCGGCAGTCAGGTTCTCGACAAGCTGGACGTCCGCGGGGATTGGCCGGTTTCCGCGACGCCAGAGGTAAATCATCGTCGCTCCGGTCGCGATGAAGATGAAGCCGACCAGCGAGAGGAGCGTCCACAGCGTGGCGTCGGAGGCGATGGCGAGCGCGGAATTCGGGTCGCCCATGCACACGGCGCAGGCGGACGCATTTTCCTGCATCGCTGCGACCACGGCCAAGAGCGTGAAAAGTGGGATGCAGCGCTTCATAGGATAAGCTTGCGAGTCTTCCACAGGAACCACACGCCGTAGATCGGGAGCAGTGCGGCGGCGGTGGCGAAGATCCATGTGCAGGTCTTCGCAATATCATTCGCAACACACCACCAGGCCACGCCCGCGCAGAGGAGCGTGCTCAGGGTGATGAAGCAGATGTGGAAGATTTTCAGCGACATCAGTGGAGGGTATGACCCGTCGTCATGATGGGATTAAAATATGCCAGAAGGCAGAGGACGAAAAGTCCGAGGCAGAAGAAGAAGGTGAAGAGCAGCGGGATCCAGATGTTCCGCTTTTCGGACTTCAAGTGCATGAACCACGCGCCGACGAGGCACACCTTGAACGTGGCGACGGCGAGGCCGACTTTCATGTTCATCCCGTGGCTGCTGAAGATGTGATCGAAGTCCACATACGACAGCCCGACGGTGATGAGGGTGAAGACGAAGAGCGCGGCACCGACGAGGAGATACGGACGGATGTGGTGCAGGTAGCTGCCGCCGTGGCCGTGCGCGTCTGAGCCGTGCGAATGGGCGTCGGCTGCGTGTCCGTGGTCGCCTTTGGATTCGGGTGCGTGGGTGTGCGTGTCGGCCATTTTTACAGGAGATAGAAAATCGGGAACACGAAGATCCAGATGAGGTCAACGAGATGCCAGAACAGGCCGGCGACCTCGATTCGGTTGCAAAGCTGCTCGGGATTCGTCTTGTAGAGCTTCGATCCGGGGCCCCAGAAGAAGATGAACACGATGACGCCGCCGAGCACGTGCAGGCCGTGCAGTCCGGTAATCATGAAGTAGCACGCGAGATAGGTGTTCAGCTTCGGGTAGAAGGGGCCGAAGCCGTTCACGAGATCCTTTTTGTAAAGCACGACCTCGTGGCCCTCGTGCAGATGCACCATCGGCTGCGGGATGAAATGCGCGCGGTCGTGATCCGCGGATTTCGGTGTGTGGTTCTCCTCGTCAATCGAGGAAAGGACGATCTTGTCCACCTTTGGATCCGTCACGTCGGCCCATGCCTTCGGGTGGCCGCTGATGAAAAGGCGCGGCGGCTGGCGGCGGGCGAGACGGCCATCGTCGCCTTCATTGCCGAGATGCTCCTCATACTTCTCGGCGGCTTCCTTTTTGATGTATGCGCCGAAGTGTCCGAATTTGTTCGGCCATTCGTAGCTGAGTTTCACCGCGAGGAATGCGAGACCGCAGATCCACGTCGCCGCGAGCCAGCCCTTGTAGGCTTTGAAGTTCCGCATCTTCAACGCCTCCCACGAGAGGATGACGGTGACGGACGAGGCGATCAGGATGAACGTGTTGAACGTGCCGACAGGGACGTTCAGCCAGCCGTGCGGCCACATCCAAGGCTCAGCACCGAGGCGCATAAAGATGTAGCCGGCGAAGAGGCCGCCGAAGAGCATGACTTCTGATGCGATGAACAGCCAGATGCCGAGCTTGGGATTTGCGAGGCCCGTGTCTGGACGTGGCCGAACTGTGTATGGGATTTCCATGTGTCGCGAATTTCTGCGGGCCTAGGCGTGCGGCTTGTCGTCCGGTGCCTTCGAGTCCTTCGGCGGCTCGGATTGTGGCGTGAAGTCCTTCTCGTCGCCGGGCACGCTATATTCGTACGGGCCGCGATAGACGGTGATGGGCTTGGTGAAATTGCCGTGCGGAGGCGGCGTGGGCGTGTCCCACTCGAGCGTGGTCGCTTCCCACGGGTTGTCGTTCGGCACTTTCTTTCCGTAGAACATGCTCCAGCAGAAATTGAACACGAAGATCAACTGCACCGCACCGAGCGCCCATGCGGCGTAGGATATTTTGAGGTTCCAATCCAGCCACGGGCCGACGGTGGCTTCGTAGGCGTTCTTGCCGCCGTCCCACCAGCGGCGATGCACGCCGGCCATGCCTTGCATGAACATGGGCATGAAGAGCGCATTGATCGCAATGAGCGACCCCCAGAAGTGCAGCTTGCCAAGCGTCTCGCTCAACATGCGGCCCGACGCCTTCGGATACCAGTGATAGACTCCCGCGAAGATGGCGAAGATCGTTCCCGGCGCGACGACGTAGTGGAAATGCGCGATGACGTAATACGTGTCGTGCATGTAGAGATCTACGGCGTTGAAGGCCAGCGGCACGCCGGTAAGACCGCCGATGCCGAACATCGGCAGAAACGCCGTGGCAAAGAGCATCGGCGTATTAAATCGCAATGATCCTCCCCATAACGAGAGGAGTAAGGCAGTGAGCAATATCACCGATGGCACGGATATGAGGATCGTCGTGGTCTGGAAAAACGCCGACACTTTCGGCCCCATTCCCGTCATGTACATGTGGTGTGCCCAGACGATGAACGAGAGGAATGCGAGCACGAAGATCGCGCCGACCATGGCCTTGTATCCCCAGATCGGTTTGCGGCTGTTGCACGCGATGATCTCCGTAACCATGCCGATGCCCGGCAGGATGAGCACGTACACCTCCGGATGCGCGAGGAACCAGAACAGATGCTGCCACAGCACGGGGCTGCCGCCGCCGGAATAGAGGAGTTGCTGTCCATCCGGGCCGACTGCATTCACGACGAGGCCGGTCGGCATGAAGAAGCTCGACCCAAACACGCGGTCGAAGAGGTTCATGATCGCCGCGGATTCGAGCGGAGGGAAAGCGAGCAGCAGCAGATACGCGGTGATGAATTGCGCCCAGCAGAAGAACGGTAGCCGGCCCCATGTCATGCCCGGCGCCCGGAGCTGGATGAAAGTGGTGATGAAGTTCACCGCACCGAGGAGCGATGACGTGATATTAAACACCATTCCGAGCAGCCAGAGCGTGCCTCCGTTCAGAAGCACATGATGGGACTGATCGGCGACACCGGCGAGCGGCGGGTAGTTCGTCCAGCCGGATTTCGCCGCGCTGCCCTCGACGAAGAAGCTCCACACCATGATCACGCAACTGATGAAGAACGACCAGAAGCTCGCCATGTTGAGCCGCGGGAACGCCATGTCGATCGCGCCGATCTGGAGCGGCATGACAAAGTTACCGAAGCCCGCAAATGCAATCGGCACGATGCCGAAGAACACCATGATGGTGCCGTGCATGGCACCAAAGACGTTGTAGCCCTGCGTGGAAAGCGAGTAGCCCACAAGCGCCTTCGTGTTGGGGTCGAGCGCCTTGTCAAAAACCGCGTCGCCGAAAATTCCGTGCAGGAGCTTTCCCCAGAAGCCCGGCAGCACATCCGCGCCGTGCGCGATGCTCCAGCGCATCACCATCATCAGCCCGAAGCCGAAGAACAGGAACGCGAGTCCCGTGACGATGTACTGGATGCCGATCATCTTGTGATCGGTGGAGAACACCCACTTCCGCCAGAACCCGGGTTCGTGGTGGTCGTGCGCGTGGTCGTCGTGACCGTGCTCTGTGTGTGCTGCTGCGGCGTGCGCCATGATGATGTGCGGTTATTTCGCGGGGAATGCCTTCGCGAGATCCTCGGCGTTCCACGGCGTGGTGCGACCCTTGAATTCCTCGCGGACCTTCTCGATGAACTCGGGCGTGACCGGCTTGTCGGCCTTGTTCGACCACGCGGTGCGGATGTAGTTCAGCACGTCGGCGAGTTTCCCGTTTTCCTTGAGCATCGGGAACTGCGTGTCCACGGCGATCAGGATGTTGTTATATTTCACCCCCTTCACCTCGATCGGGCCCATGTAGCCCTTGATGACGAGCGCGACGAGACGCTTTGTGTCGCCCTGGACGTACTCCGAGCCGTCGAACGGCGGGAACGCTCCCGGGATGCCGAGGCCGGTCGGCTGATGGCAGGCCATGCAGGTCTGCATGTAAACCGCCTTGCCGCGCTCGGCGGACGCCTTGATGTCGTCCTCCGCGAAGACCGCGACGTTTGCGGAGATGGAGATTGCGAGAGTGAGTACGAGTTTTTTCATTTTCGGAAGTTGGGAATGTTACTTGGCCGGCGGGAAATTCAACAGTTCAGCCTCGGTCCACGGCGCGGGACGGTCGGCGAATTCGGCGCGAACTTTTTTGACCTGCTCGGGCGTGATGGCGTCGGCCTTGTTGCCCCACGTATTGCGGACGTAGTTCAGCACATCGGCGAGTTTCGCGTCGTCGTTGATCACTGCCGGGAACATCAGCGCGGGCGGGATCATCGGGCCGGGAAAGACGGTCGCGCCGACTTTCAGCGGGCCATTGATGCCCTTGAGCGGAATCGCGATCGTGCGGCGCGCGTCGCCCGTGACGAGCTCGCTTCCGACGAGTGGCGGGTTCACCGGCGGGAGTCCCATCCCGTTCGGCATGTGGCAGGTGCCGCAGCTCGTCGGGTAGAGCGTGGCACCGCGCTGGATCGAAGCGGCGAGATCGAAGCTGCCAGATGCAGGCGCCGGAGGCTTGGTGGTATCGCCGGACTTGGGTTCTGTCTTTGCCTGAGTCGCGGGAGCCGCAGCGGGAGCGCCGGCGCCTTCGAGCTTCGCATCGAGCGGGATTTTCTGGATCTCCTCGATCGTCCACTGGTCGCTGCGGTCGGCAAATTCCTTCTTCGCTGCAACGATCTGCGCTTCGGTAATCTCGCCGCCCTTGTTGCCCCATGCCTGCCGCACGTACGTGAGCACCGCCGCAAGCTTGTTCGGCTTGAGCGCGTTTTCCTGAGGAGGCATCGCGCCATTGAATGCGCCGCCCTTCACGGTCACGGGCCCCTTCAGGCCCTTGAGCACGATCGCGACGAGACGCTTCTCGTTGTATTCGGAACCGTCCACCCATTCGGAGCCGGCCAGCGCAGGGAACTGCCCCGCCTGTCCGAGACCGGTCGGCTGATGGCACGCCTGGCAGACTTCCTTGTAAACTTTCTCTCCGAGCTGCAGCGCCGTGAGTTCCACAGCAGGGCCACCAGGGCCGGACGTTGCACCGCCCGGCAGCGGGAAAAATGCGGTCGGATTGCTCTCGTATTCGTTATAGACCTTCGGATTGAAACCGCCGTGGAAAATCCCCACGTAAATGCCCGCCCAGCACAGCGCGGCGGCGCACACGATGCTCAGCCACGTCGGAATCGGCGTCACGTCCGCACTGGGCTCGGCGTGTTCGCGCGCGATGGCGGCGTGGACTTCCGTGATGTCGGCTGTCTCCTGATAGTCGAGACGATCCTGTCCTTCGTTCGGCTGGCTCATTTCTTCGCCTCCTTGGGCTTGATGACGGTGGGCGCTTCCTTCAGCTCGTGGGTGCGGTCCAGCGAGAGTAGGTAATGCGCGAGACGCTCGGCCTCGTGCGTGGGGACGTATTCAAATTTCCCGTCGAACTGGACGGCGTTCGGCGACGGCTTCTCGCCGATCTCCTTTTTCTCAAAAAGGAACGGATACGGCGGGCACTTCGAGTCAGAGAAAATCGTGCGCGGATTGAACAGATGCTTATAGATCCACTGCGCGTTGCGCTCGGCGGGCTTCTTCGTGTCGTCCTCGTGTTCGTTGCGCCACGTGCTCACGGTTTTTTCCGTGCCGTCCTTTTGAGTGACCTTCATCGTCGCCCCGAAATTGGCGAAGTCCGGCCCGAGACGCTGGCTGCCGAGCAGCGGCACATCGTCGTAGAGATAATCGCGCGCGACGGTGCGCCGCGAACCCCATCCGCGCTCCATGTCCGGCCCGTATTGCGGGTCGCGCACCTGCTGAGTGTGGCAGTAGAAGCAGCCCTCGGCGACATACACGTCACGGCCCACGACCGTGCGCTTCTGCGGATAAACGTCGGACGGCGAATTCGCGCCCTCGTCCCACTGCACCTGCGGCTGGAGCGACGAAAGCTGGCTGTGCGGAATGAGCACCATCGCGCCAAGCGAGACCGCAAACGCGCCGAAGATGCCAGTGAAAAGTATGCTGGGTTTCTGCATTTAGTGACCCTCCCCCGGTGTTTCGAGCAACGTCGGCTCGCCCGCAGGCTGGCCGATGCGCAGACGCATGAGCAGGAAGTGAAAGGCGAAGATGACCTGCGCGCCGCCGAACAGCACGTAGCCGATGTAGGTCTTCACGGGCATGTAGGCGTTCGCGATGCCGGACACATTGTAAAAGCCCATCTTGTCCGCGGTCGGCTCATTCAGCACGAAGCCGGTCGCGAGTCCGCCAAAGAGAAACAGCGCGATGATCGTTCCCGCACCGTAGGCCGTGCCGAAGAAATGCAGCTTCATGAACGTGCGCGAGAGCCATTCGCAGCCGACGAGGCGCGGCGTAATGTAGTAGATCGCGCCAAACATCACCATGCTGAAAAAGCCGAGCGTGACCGTGTGCATTTGCCCGTAGCTCCACGGCGTGAAGTGCGTGTAGCTGTCCACCGAGCGCAGCGCTGAGATCACGCTGAGTCCCGCGGCGATGCTGAAGAAAATCGTGCCGACGAATGTGAAGCGGAGCGTCGGCGACGAGGCCATGAGCCCCGTGTGGCCCTTCATCGTGCGGACGAAATTCACCGTGAGCGTGGCGATGGGGATGATCATCAGGATGCTCGCCGCGATGCTGATCGTGACGAGATACGCGGGCACCGGGCCGCCGCTCAGTCGCGTCATCGCCGTGAGACCGCCGAGGAAAATCCACGACCAGAATCCGATGCTCGCGAGGTTGTAGCTGTAGATCGGGCGGTTGATGACTTTCGGAATGAGATAGTATGCAGTCGCGAGTCCGATGCAGCCGAGCCAGAGATTGAAGAGGCCGTTTTGATACCAGGCATTGACGACATTTTTCATCACGCCCGCGAGCGGCATCGCGCTCATGACTTCGGTCGTGCCGAAAAACCACGGGAAGAGGAAAAACGCCGCGGCCAAATACCAGACCGAGATGAAGGGCTTCGATTGCCGGCGGTAACGGAAAAGGATCAGCCCCCAGATGCCGATGAACAGATAGCCGATGAACAGGCACGCACGCGCCGCGCGGTGCATTTCGAAATATTCCAGCCCGCTGTTGTAGCCGCAGAGGATGGTGATGACTGCGACCGCGACGCCCGCATTCCAGAACCATGCGCCAAATTGCAGCACCGCGGGCGCCTTGATCGAGACGCGCGTGAGACGGCCGATGAGCCACGTCGCGACGCCCATTCCTGCTAGCGAGCACCAGCCGTAGATCATCGCGGTCGTGTACGCGGGCCACACACGGCCATAGGTCATGTGCTCGAAAATCGGGTTCACGAGCCAGCGGATGTGCAGCTTCGCGTAGAGCCACTCGGGACCGAGGATGAAACCAGGGTTGTGCAGCTTCTTCGATGCGATGTAGCCGAGAAGCACGGAGACGAGCAGCCAGAAGATTGCCGTCGTGAAAAACGTGAGCACCGGCCCGCGCGCCGACTGATCAATGAGCGCGCGCTCGACATTCTCGATGTCGCGCCGCGTGACCTCGCCCTTTGGTGCTGAAGTTGTCTCGGTTGTGGCGTTCATTTCGTGGATTCAGGCCAGTTCAAAAGTGCGGGACGCGCGGGGGCGGGGATGCTTGCGATGGTCGGCGCAGGAACCGCAGCCGATGCACCGCCCGGTGCGGGCGCAGGTGCTGGATTTGCCGGTGCCGCCGGAGCGGGCGCGGGTGCAGCAGGAGTTGCAGCGGGTGCCGTTGCAGGTGCCGCCGGAGCTGCCGGAGCAGCAGCAGGGATTGTCGGCGCAGGTGCCGCAGAGGGCGCTGTGGGAACGGATTCCACCGGGGCATTCGGGTCTGCAAAAATCACCGTCTTCGCGCCTCCGCCCATTGCGTTTGGCATCATCGGCGCGGCATTCGGATCGAGCACCGGCAATGCATCCACCTTCACTGCGGAGGCCTTCGGCTTCCGATCCTTAAGGTTGTTCGCGACGGCTTTCATCGCGAGTTCGATCGGCATCGTCACGTCGCCCTTCGCCTTGTCCTTCCACACGGGCGCGACAGTGAGCGCCTTTTCGGCTTCGGCCTTCAATTTGTCCGACTCGCGGAAACGGATCACGCCGCGCAGGTCGTCGAGCTTGTCGAGGTTGGGCTGTGTGCCGCCGTTGTATTTTTTCGCTGCTGCTTTGAGCAGTGCGTCTGTGTCAGCGGCTTTCTTCTTCGCATCGTCGCCCTTCGCATCATCCGGGGCGCGGAGGCCGAGCGCGATCTGCTGCGGGCGGAGTTCGGCATTTGCCGAGGGCGATTTCACCCACCACCAGACGGCCGCCGCCACGACACAGAACGACACGATGCCGCCGAGGCCGACAAAGAATCCGCCGGGTGTGGTTACGTTTGCTTTCGAGGACATGTCAGTTGGAAGCTTTCAGTGATCCAGCGAGGCGCGGATCTTTCGTCGGGAAAAGATAGCCCTGGCCGAGATGCCGCAGGAAAAGAAGGCCAAGGCAGCCGCCGATGCCGAGCCACGGGAAGATGGCCGCGAGCGCCGCGCGGAATGAGAACCCGCCCGGACTCCATTCGGGGATCACGATGAGGAAGATGTCGAGGAACTGCATCAGGAGAATCCACACCGCGGTAAAATTGATGAACCTCGACTTTTTCAGCCCCTGGAAAAGGAGCGGCACGAACATGAAGAAGAAGCGCCCGAAGACGAGCAGGTGGCTGAAATAATTCCACGTCCCGGTGTTGCGCACGCGGAAGTAGATCGTCTCCTCGTCCAAGTTCGCATACGTGATGAGCATGTATTGCGAGAAGCCGATGTAGGCCCAGAAGACCGTGAAGGCCAAAAGGAATTTGCCCATCAGGTGATAGTGCTCGTCGTTCACGACCGAGAGGTAGCCGAGCTTCCGCAGCCACGAGATGACGAGGACGATGAGCGCCATGCTCGCACCCGCCGCGCCGGCGAAAAGATACACGCCCCACATGGTCGAGAACCAGTGGTGGTTCAGCGCCTTCATCCAATCAATGCCGGAGAAGGTGAGGCAAATCGCGAGCGTCGGGATTCCAAGGATGGCCCAGAAGCGCATCGAGAATGTGTGCTTGGCCGCACCATCGTGATCCTGAGCCACGCTGCGCTTGCGGAGGATGTGCGAGATTGCTCCGAGCAGGGCGAAAAATGCGACCGCGCGAAACCAGAAGAAGGGCTTGTTCAGGTAGAGCGACTTGCTGCCGGCCATTGCCGCGTCCTTCGTCGGTTCGGCACTCATCCACGCGTAGAGAATCGTGACGCACAGCGCGATCGGGACGAAAAAAATCGCGATGTATTTCAGCAGCGATGCGAGATTTTCCACCTGCCGGCGGATGACCACGGACCACTCGGAATCCGTCGCGTGATGCAGGCAGTTCCAGAAGAAGCAGCCGCACAGCACGGTGAAGAAATACATGAAGGCGAACAGCCAGACATGCGCGAAGAGCTCCTTGTTCGCGAAATAGACGACGCCAGCGCCGAGAAGTCCGACTGCGGCGGCGACGCTGAAGACGCTCCTCAGCATCGTGCCTTTCGTCGCGTCGAACTTTTCCGAATTTGGGACGGCAATGTGTTGGCTCATTTCTGCTCCTGAAGTTTCTTTTGCTCAACCTCGGGGAGGTCGGCGAGCTTCGCGCTGGCCGCGGTCTGGAGGGCGCGCACATACGCGACGATCGCCCATCGGTCTTCGACGGCGATGACCGGGCCGTAGGCACCCATCGTGTTTTTTCCGTGCGTGATGGTGTTGTAGATCTGGCCGTCGGGCTGTGCGCGCAGCAGGTCGTCCACGAGAGGACGCACCGTCACGAGGCCGAAGCTTTTCACGACGCCATTCCCCTGCCCCGCCGCGCCGTGGCAGATGCCGCAGTAGATGTCGTAGCGCTGACGGCCTCGCACGAGCAGCTCCGCGCCGCGCGATGCGAGTGCGTCGGGGATGCCGTCGCCATACACGTCGCCGATGCGGCCCGTGTTGAAGTAGTCGGGCTGGTTTGCAAAGCCGCCCATGCCGTCCACGAGGTTGTTGCCCTCGGTCTGGAAATAGCGGCCCTTGAGATTGAATCCGACCGGCACGGTGCCCGCGATGGGCAGGCGCGCGGCGCGCGAATCATTGAAGAAATCGCTGCGGTGCTGCGGCTCGTATTTCGGCTGGTGGGCCATGTCGTTGAACCACTCGACCGGCGTGTGGCCCATCTTGTCGCCACGGAAACCGGCGAAGCCGATGCCGACGACTGCGAGGATGATGAGTGCTCCGAATGATGCTTTAAGCATGGCCTAGTCGTGGTCAAAAACTTCGGTGACGTGTTTGCCGCCGATCTCCGCGAGCAGCGCCTTTGCCTTCGTGTCGGAGAACAGCGGATCGCGCGTCTCGATGACGATGAAAAATTTGTCGTCCGTCACTTTTGCAAAGCGGCTCCAGTTGAACAGCGGATGATGAAAGCGCGGCAGGCCGTTGCGCAAAATCATGCCAAAGGTCGCTCCGAATGCGCTGAACAGAATCGTCAGCTCATACATGACCGGGAAGAAGAACTGGAGCGCGCGGACGCCGTGCGACCAGTCAATCGGCTTGCCGTTCACGATGATCGGATAGATGCCGAAACTCGTGATGGTGACGAGCCCGAGGCCGGTGAGGAATCCCGTGAGACCGCAGACGAAGACGAATGCGGACAGCCAGGATTTTTTCATGCCCATCGCCTTGTCGAGCCCGTGGATCGGGAACGGCGAGTGGCAGTCCCACGCCGTGTAGCCGGCATCGCGGACTTTTTCCGCAGCGTGGTAGATTTCCGCAGCGCTTTCGAATTCAGCGCCGATTGCGTGGAGTCGTTTGCTCATGGCTAGTGTGCGCTGAGCGCCGCCTCCTTCGGCTGTTCGTGGTCGTGGCCCTTTGGATCGTGATGCGGGTCAGCCTGCGGCGTGACGGCCTTCACCTCGAAGGCGCAGACCATCGGCAGGAACCGCATGAAGAGCAGGAACGCCGTGATGAAGAATCCAAACGTGCCGACAAACGTGAGCACCTCGACCCACGACGGAGTGTAGTGTCCCCACGATGACGGCAGGAAGTCCTGCGCGAGCGTGGTGCCGATGATCACGAAGCGCTCATACCACATGCCCGCGTTCACGAACTGGCAGGCGATGAACACGACGATGTAATTTCGCCGCATCGCCTTGAACCAGAAAATCTGCGGCGTGATGACGTTGCAGAACATCATCGCGAAGTAGTGCCACGCATACCAGCCGGTCGCACGGTTGTAGAACGCGTTGTATTCGTAGAAGTGTCCCGAATACACCATCGCGATGAACAGCTCCATCAGGTAGGCGTAGCCGACGATCGATCCCGTCAGCAGGATGATCTTCGCCATCTTGTCCACGTGGTTCCGCGTCATCATGTCGTCGAGCTGCGGATACAGGAGCCGCGCAGGAAGCATGAGCGTGAGCACCATCGCGAAGCCGCCGAAGACGGCGCCTGCAACGAAGTAGGGCGGGAAAATGGTCGTGTGCCAGCCGGGGACGATGGACGTGGCGAAGTCGAAAGACACGATGGAATGCACCGACAGCACCAGCGGCGTCGAAAGGCCGGCGAGAATCAGATACGCCATCTCGTAGTGCTGCCAGTGGCGGTTGCCACCGCGCCAGCCGATGGCCGCGATGCCGTAGGCCCACTGCTTGATCTTCGACTTCGCGCGGTCGCGCAGCATCGCGAGATCGGGGATGAGACCGACGTACCAGAAGAGCACCGACACCGTGAAATACGTCGAGACTGCGAACACGTCCCACAGCAGCGGCGAACGGTAATTTTGCCACAGGCCGTTCCAGTTCGGAATCGGGAAAAGATACCACGCCTTCCACACGCGACCGACGTGGAAGCCGGGATAGAGACCGGCGCACATCACCGCGAAAAGCGTCATCGCTTCGGACGCGCGGTTGATCGAGGTGCGCCACTTTTGCCGCGTGAGGAAAAGGATCGCCGAGATGAGCGTGCCGGCGTGACCGATGCCGATCCAGAAGACGAAGTTCGTGATGTCCCACGCCCAGCCGAACGGCTGGTTTTCACCCCACACGCCGACGCCGTTCGAGACCTGATAGCCGAGCAGCAGCGGCACGAGCAGCGCGATGGGCGAGAAAATGAGGAACGCGATCCACCACCAGCGGCGCGTCTTTTCCTCGCAGATGACCGAGACTTTCTCGGTGATCCAGTTCAGCGAGCGATCGTGGTTCACGAGCGCCTCGCGCTCAAGTTCCGGCGGGCAGTGCAGCACCACCACTCCGTCTTCGCTCACAAGTTTGGCAGCGTGGTCGGACATTACGCGTGTCCTCCCTTTGCGTGACCCATGATCGCGTCCTTCGGTGCGTCAGGCATTTTCAAGTTCGGGTTCATCACTCGTGCGAGGTAGCTCACGCGCGCATTCACGCCAATGTAGTCGAACAGGCGGTAGTCGCGCGGGTTGTCCTTCATCTTGCTCACGGCGCTCTTCGGATCGTTCTTGTTTCCAAAGGCGATCGCGCCGGTCGGGCACGCCTGCTGGCACGCGCTCTGGAAGCTGTCGGTCGGCACCTGCACATCGGCGGTGTCCTTGGCCTTCACCTTTGCGGCGATCTTCGCCTCCTGGATGCGCTGCACGCAGAACGTGCATTTCTCCATGACGCCACGCATGCGGACGGTGACGTTCGGATTCTTCGACATCTTCAACGTGTCGGGCATTCCCTTCTCGTTGATCAGATTCCAGCGGAAATATTTTTCCTTCGAGCGCTCGTTGAAGTCGAAGAAATTGAAGCGGCGGACCTTGAAAGGGCAGTTGTTCGCGCAGTACCGCGTGCCGATGCAGCGGTTGTAGGCCATGATGTTTAGGCCGTCGTCGCTGTGGACGGTGGCGTTCACCGGGCACACCGTTTCGCACGGCGCGTTCTCGCAGTGCTGGCAGGGCATCGGCTGCATGACCATGCGCGGCTCATCAATGTTGATGGTCTTGTCCTCGCGCGCATTCATATTGCTCACGAAATAGCGATCCATCCGGATCCAGTGCATCTCGCGGCCCTCGATCACCTGCTCCTTACCGACGACCGGGATGTTGTTTTCGCTCTGGCACGCGACCATGCACGCGGAGCAGCCGGTGCAAATGCTGAGATCGATCGCCATGCCCCACTGGTGGTGCTTGTCCGTGAACTCAGGATGCGAATACGCGCTCTGGGGAATCGGATAGCCCTTCTTGTCGCGCTTCTCCGCCTCGGCATCCATCGCGCCGTGCTCGTGAAGCCAGTGCTGATCCTTTGCAAAACCGGGCTCGTGCTTGTGCGTCTCGGTGGTGGCCTCACGGATGACATCCGCGCCGCGACCTTCGAGTGCGCCGTGCTCCTGCGTGATCGCGATCGGATACGGCTTGCCGTCAATTTTCCGGACCTTCGCGCCGCCTGCAATGTAGTGCGCGGCCATCGTGCGCAGCTTGTAGGCATTGAAGCCGACGCCGCCGATCTTCGCGAACCATCCGCCGTGCGACATGTAGTTGCCGTTGCGTCCGCCCACGCGTCCATCAAACGTGCGCCCGTAGCCGACTGCGATCGTGATGCTGTCGTCCGCGTGGCCGGGGATGATCAACGCCGGGATGTCGAGCGATGCGCCGTTCACCTCGACGGTGAGCCATGCGCCGTTGTCGAAAACAAATTCGCCGTTCCCCTGCTTTGCGTGCAGACCGAGCTTCGTCGCAGTCGCGGGGCTGACCAGCGCGGCGTTGTCCCACGTCTGCTTCGTGATCGGATCGGGAAGCTCCTGCAGCCAGCCGTTGTTCGCATGGCGGCCGTCGTCCACCTTCGCGCACGGCACAAAGACGACCTCGATGCCCTCGGAAGACTTGTAAGTTGCAGCCAGTTCCGCGACCGACACCGGGTTCACCACGAGCGGCTCGCGCTTCGCCTCGCTGCCAGCAAGGAAACCGTCGTGCAAAAATTTTGCCCAGGACTCGGTGTCAATGCCCCGCGCGAGCTGCTTGAAGGTCGCCTGCACGAGGTCGAGCCCTTCGCTCTTTTTTCCGGTGAGGATGAAATTGAGGAACTGGATTTCCGACCATCCGCCGTGGAGCGGCAGGATCATCGGCTGCTGGGAGACGAGGCTGTCGTCGCTCGCGCTACCGTCGCCCCACGCCTCGAGATAATGCGCGGCGGGCACATGCCACTTCGCCCAACGCTGCTTCTCGCCCTCGTGGGAGACGCTCGTTTCGTCCTCGTGAAGCCCGTGCCGGATCACGGTCACGTTTTGCAGCAGCTTCGCAAATTTCAGATCCGCGGGCGCGTTGAACGCCGGGTTGCCGCCGAGGATGACCACCGTCTTGACGTTCCCGGCCGAAATTCCCTTCGCAAGATCCGCGATGGTCGTCACCGGCTTGCTGGAAGTCTTGCGACCGACGACCGTCGTGCCGAGCCCGCCGAGCGCCGCATTGATCGAATGTACGAGCGCCTGTACCGCCGCAGGCTGGCGATAGCCGACGAGCACGAGCACCTTGCCTTTTTTCGCGATGAGATCCTCCGCCGCCTCCGTGATCCACTTGCCCTGATCCGCGGTGAACGCCGGAGTCTGCGGGAACTTCGCAACGACCGACTTCAGTCCCTCGTCGCTAGTCTTGTTCCCGATGATTTCAGCGAGTTGGCGCGCAACATTCGCGACCATGCCAGCCTTCACGCGCAGCCGGTGATCGGCCATGCCGCCCGTCGTCGTGTAGCGGTTTTCCACGACGTAGAGCCGGTTCATCTCCTGCTCGGGCGAGCGGCGTTTTGAAAATGCGGCGATGCCTTCGAGGCTACCTTCGTCAAAGCCGAGGAAATCGCAGTCGAGCGAGAGGATTGCGTCCGCTTTTTCCAAATTCGGAATGGCGCGCATTCCCATGCCGAACGCGGCCTCATTCGCGACCCGTGCCTCTTCGCCGCCTAGCGGCTCGTATTCGGCCCACAGCGACTTCGGCATCTTCGCCGAGAGTTCGTCGCGCAGCCGGCGGAAAGTCGGGGACGTGAAATGCTCCGTGAGAAATGCGATGCCGCTGCCGTCGCTTGCGCCCTTCACCAGCGCCTCGAGTGCCGCGGTGAAATCCTTTTCCTCGACGACCTTTCCATCCTCACGAAAATGGCGCGAGCGATCCGGATCATACATGTCCAGCAGCGAAGCCTGGCTGTGGATGTCCGTCTTGCCGGCGCACGCCGGGTGAATGGGATTGCCCTCGACCTTCGTCGGGCGTCCGTCATGCGTCGCAACCACGAGCGGCTGCGCGCCGCGGCGATGCGGACGCGAGGTCGCGTAAAAGACCGGCTTGCCCGGCACGCTCCACTCCACGCCGCGCGAAAACGGCACGAGATTCTTCTCCTCACGGCGGCACGCACTGAGCGACAGGCCCGCGAGTGCTGCGCTCGCCCCCATGTACTTCATGAAGCTGCGGCGACTCGTCTCCGTGTTGAGTTCCGAAGCGCCCTCGGGAAATTCCCGGGCGACCCACGACTTGAATTCCGGCGTGTCCGCGACCTGGCCGAGGCTGCGCCAGTATTTCGGACCGGACTCGTTTTCCGCAGGATGGTTGAGGATTCGTTTGCTCATCGGTGGCAGCCAGCACAGTTGGCGACGGGGGGATTCACTCCGCGCTGGTTTTTAAGTTCGTTGCCGAGGTCGAGCTGCGCCTGCTGCTTGCTCTCCTTGCCCTTCGGCGTCGCCGTCCAGCCGAGGTCGGTCACCTTGTCCAGCGGACGCAGGCCGTTCTCCGGCGCGCGGTGGCAGTCGAGGCAAAATTTCATCGCGTGCGACTCCGCCTGATACACCACATCCATCTGATCCACGCGCCCGTGGCAGCTCACGCACGACACGCCGCGGTTCACATGCACCGAGTGGTTGAAATAAACATAATCGGGAGCCTTGTGGATCTGCACCCACTGCACCGGCTTGCCCGTCTCCCAAGCCTCACGCAGCGGCGCGAGCTTCGGGTTGTCCTTCTGCACCTGCGAATGGCAGCTCATGCACACCTGCGCCGTCGGGATGTTCGAGTGCGCCGCCGACTCCACGAAGCTGTGGCAATACCGGCAGTCCATCTGCAACTGCCCCGCATGGACCTTGTGAGAAAACGGAATCGGCTGCGCCGGCTGATAGCCCACCCGCGTGTACTTCGGCGTCCAGTAGTACCAAAAAGCGCCCAGCGCGCCAGCGGTCATCACGCCGAGGACGATGGCGATTTGCAGGGGGATGAAATTGCTGCTGCGAGGAAAAATCTGCGGCATAAATCCTCAGGCAGAAATCTGGTTGCAGACGATTTTCAAAGTGGGTCGGCTGGTGGTTGTCGTGAGTGGTGGAGCGCCGACTTTTCGGGAATTCCGAAACGGATGCAAGAACTTTGTGAAAAATTTCACAAGCATCTTTCACGATGCAGATTTCGCCCGCTGATCCCGCTCCCGCAGCGTCTGCTTTTTCGCACCGTTACGCCGACTCCGACGCGCCAGCACGATCGCGAGCACGCTCGCGAAAAACAAAGGGCCTCGATCAACACGCAGGTCAATCGAGGCCCTCAAAGTGGAAACCGGTGAAACTACTTCATCAGCTTCACAGTCGGCCACGCGCCTTTGCCGCCGAGCTGGAGGAGGCCGGGATTGGCCTGCGCGAGAACCTTGATGTTTCGCAGGTCGTAGCCGCCCTTGCGGATGTTCAGGGTCTTTTCGGGATCCGCGGCGATGATCGCCTTCAGTTCCTGGAGCGAGGGCGACTTGCCCGCGGCCTTCGGGGCTGAAGCGCGGGGCTTCGCACCGTCCACGGGCTTGCCGGTGAGCCGGGCGATCTCCGCCTCCACAGCGGCGAGTTCGCGGCTCAGCGTGTTGCGCTTCTCCATGAGTTCGCGGATTGCGCCTTGTTCGATGGCTGCGATCTGGGCTTTGAGGTCTGCGATACGGTCGAGTGAGGATAGGTTGGTTGACATGGTGGGCGCGGAAAGTAGATGGGGAAGCCGGTTCGTCAATCGGCGAGCTCAGTTTTTTGCAACGGACGGACGGACGCTACGGCGAAGGAACCTGCTGCGCTGATTTTCACTGGAGAAATGCAGCGGCATGACAGCCGGAATCCACCCACAGAACGCCCATTCACTTGCTCGCCGGGGTTCCGATTGCGGCAGTCGCCACCGCAGGCCTCGCGCCTTTTTGCACTGCCCAGATGTAGCTCTGAGAACACACGAACAGCGTGCCATTCGCCGCGACCGGCGTCGAATACGCGCTCGATCCAAGCAGGACTTCGGAGAGCACCTTGCGCTCTTTGCCAGCGGCAAATGTGATGAGCTTGCTCTTCGTGCAGACATACACCTTGCCGTCGGCCACGAGCGGCGTGCTCCAGGTCTCGCTGTTCGTCTCGTGAATCCAGTGCGGCTTGCCCGTCTTTTCATCGAGGCAGTACACCTTGCCTGCGTTCTCCGGACGCGCGGCGCACTGTGCATCAGAGGGTCGCACTGGGCGCGACGCCGATGGCGTAGCTCTCCGGCAGTTGCCGGGCGAGGCGCGGGTGCTCCCGCTTCAATCGGGCGGTGATCCAGTGGCGGAGAAAGGCGTAGAGACAATCGCAACCGGTGTCCGCGCGCAGGCGGCGGTTGAATCCTGGATTCATCGCGTAGAGCTGGCGGGCGCGACGCACGAGCCATGTCTCGTATCCCATCGGCACATCGCTGCCAGTGAGGTATCGCGCTTCCCGGCAGACGGCTTCCGCGATCACGTAGGGCGTCAGACAGGTCTCCCGTTCCAGCCGCGGGAGTTCACGCAGCGAGGGATGAATCTTCGCCATCGGGATCGGCTCGGGCATCCCCGTGCGCCACCGTTGGCGGCGCGCTGCGGCACCGGCGGAATTGGCACCGTGAAGCAGCGAAGTGCGCGAGGAAACGCACGAGCGCCCAGCATCCCTTCGCTGCTTCGTTTCTTCGCGGTTACTTTCCCTGTTCGACGAGTGCGACTTCTTCGGGTGTGAGGTCGTAGAGTTCATAGGTCAGTTGGTCTATCTGCCGGTCCAGCCCAGCGCATTTGTCTTCGAGGTAAGTGCGGTCGCTCTCGGTCTTCGCGGTGGCGAGGGAACGATGATGTTGCATCAGCTGCTCGACGCGCTGGGCTATCTCAGCGGATGCTTGGGCTGAAATATCGGCGGCAACGGGGAAGATCGCGAGGTCCTTCGCAACCACTTTCGGGAAGATGGTCCGCCCGCTCTTCACGGCGTGTTGCTTATAGAAATAGGACAAGAGCGAACTGTTCAAGATTCCCAACACCGTTTTCAGCCGATCAATGCCGTCCGAATAATCAAGAATATTGAGCACGCTCTTATTGTTCAGGAACTGCTCATCCGTGAACGTGAAGTTTAGCGCATAGGGAAGTGCACCCGTAATCTCTCTCAACAAGAGACGCGGACGCGTGAAGATCCCAATCTCACGTGGTTGCGAGAGCCATGGTCCATATTGCATCCAGAGACCAGACCACTCGATTGAATAGCGCCGAACATCGCGGCCTTCGAGATAACGGATGCTGTGCGCATCAACACGTTCAGGCCGGTCGAAAACGTGATTCTTAACGTCATCAGCAGACTGCGGAGGAATGCCTCGGCCTTTCTCGTAGGCTTGAAGACCGGTTCGCACGTCAAACGCTGTTCCGAGTGGTATCCCAGATTCGAGCATTCGTTCCACCAACTCAGCACTCTTACTGGTGCTGCGGAAAAGGATTCGGTTGTGATGAATCAAGTCTGCCCGCTTCGCCGACGAATACTGACATTCAACTAGCTGTTCTGGCCTTGAAATCCGCGTGACTAGCACGGGGTCAGTTCGCTCGACTCCAAGGGCTCCAAAAATCGACGGCTCCATCGCAACATCGTCGAAGACCGCGTAGTTTAGATCTAACACCCAACTAAGGTGCTTCAACATATGGGCTCGAAGAAGCTTGGCGCTTTCCATCGTGAGCCATGAATTCGGAACGATGAAACTCAAGCATCCGCTCTCGCGGATGAGTTCCATTCCGCGCTCCATAAAGAGCATGTAGGTATTTTGCTTCTCCCATCCGAGCTTGTAGCGGCACGCGTAATATTGTCGTTCAAGTGGCGTGATCGTCTCTCGGGTGAAGACGTATGGCGGGTTCCCTACGATAGCGTCGAACTTGCCGAAACGGCCCAAACTGAAAGCATCTTCGAAATCCATTGGGCGGAGCTTCCGTTCTTCGGTCGTCGAAAATTCAAACTTCCCGCGCTCAATATCGGTGCCGATGAGCGAGTTGCCGCGCTTGATGTTGCCGCCGAGCGGCGGGAGCAGGGCTTCGTGGAAGGCGAGGTAGTCGTCGCGCGTGCTGGCGGTGGTCTCGTCTTCCAGCAGCTTCAGGTAGAGCGAAAGCTGCGCGACTTCCACGGCCTGCGGGTCGAGGTCCACGCCGAAGATGTTGTTCACCAGGATTTGCCGCTTCTTCTCCAGCGTGAGGCAGAGCAGCCCTTCGCGCTCGACCACGGCGGGGATGAATTCCTTCTTCCGCTTCCGGTTCTTGGCGGCGGGCGCGAGATTCTCCTTCCCCGCGGCTTCGGTGTGGGCGGCATACCAGCGCCCGTGGTAGCGCAGCAGGAGGTCGAAGATGCCGAGAAGGAAACTGCCGGAGCCGCATGCGATGTCGGCAAAGCGCATCTTCTCGATCTGCACGGGAGTCTTTCCCTCGATGAGCTTTCCCACCGTCTGCTCGCAGATGTAACGGACGATGTATTCCGGCGTGTAATAGACGCCGCCCGCCTTGCGCACCTCGGGCTTCAGCTCGGGCTTCGCGCGCTTGTCCGTCGTGGTGATGACGGTGCCGAGGAAGCGCTCGTAGATGCTCCCGAGGATGTGGACGGGGATGGCATTGAAGTCGTACGGCGTGCGCTCGTGGGAGAGTTCCTTGCAGATGGCGAGGAAGTCGCCGTCGTCCACCGTGAGCGTGCCGCCGTCGAGCAGCGGATGCTCCTTGAATACGACGCCGTTGTAGCGCGCATCGAGCTTGCGAGAGACGGTAAGGAAGCGTGCCCAGCCCTGTCCCTCCGCGGTCTTCGTGAACTCATGGACGGAGTGCTCGGTCTCGATGAGCTTGTCCTCCAGGAAGCGGAGAAAGACGAGCCGATCCAAGATGCGCTGCACCAGCTCGGTGAGCGTGTCGCCGTCGAGTTCCGCGTTCCGGTTCTTCAGCATCCGCGCGAGTTCGCTGCGGTATCTTTCCAGATCGTCCAGGAAGGAGTCGTCAACCGTCTGTGAATCGCTGCCACGCTGCGCGCCGGCCTGCTTGCCGGTCTTCTTCACCTTCGGCATCGCAGCCACGTAGGCATCCAGCTTTCCGTCGCCGACGGCCTCGCGGGAGAAGAGCCAGTAGATTTCGCCAAACTTCGCCTCGTCCTCGAAGTCCCCGTAGCAATAGCTGCGGTGCGCTGCGGTGAGCGCGAAATCCACATTCGGCTTGCGGCGGCAGTCCACGATGACCAGTTCCTCAAAGTCGAACAGCACCGAGAGCTTGGTCTTCGCACTGTATCCGTAGCGGTGCGTCTGGAAATGCGCGTCGCGGTCCTCGCGGATTTTCACGGAGGGCTTCTTCGCCTCGCAGAAGAAGCGCGGGATGCGGTAGTCCGGCCCGAGGAAGAAGGCGTAGTCGGCTTTCTTCTGCGCCAGCCCGGTGACCACCGATACGCCGCGCTCGACCTTCACCTCCTGCTCGTAGGGATTCTTCTGCCGGTCATGCCGCACATCCCAGCCGAGCGCGATCCAGAACTTATCAATGAAGTCCTGCCGCGCCTCCGCCTCCTGGTATTCCGCAGAGAGGTAGAACGCCTCGCGCTCGCGAAAATCCGCGATGAGGGCGCAGACCTGCGCATGGCTTTCCTGAAATGTGATGGAGATATTCATGCGCGCCTGCGGGAGAATGGGCAAAGCGGAACGGAAGTCGAGGGCGCGGCGCATTCCTCCGCGCTGAAAATCGTGAACCAGTCCTGTGCGAGGCTCACGAAGCCGCTGCCGTGATCGCGCTCTGCTGACGGCGCAACTGCCCGCACGCAGCGGCAATGTCGTGGCCTTTTTCGCGGCGGATGGTGGCGGGGATGCGGGCGCGTTCGAGGACGGCCATGAAGGCGTCCTGCCGCGCTTCGTCGGGGCGTTTCCATTCGAGACCCTCGACTTTGTTGTACGGGATGCAGTTCACTTTCGCGCGCACGAGCTTCGCGACGCGGGCGAGGTCGGCGGCGTGCGCGGGCTCGTCGTTGATGCCCTCGATGAGGATGTATTCGAAAGTGATGTGCTGCTTCTTGCGCGAGGTGTGGTAGGCGCAGGCTTCGATCAGCTCGGCGAGCGGATACTTGCGGTTCACGGGCATGATCTGCGAGCGCACTTCGTCGGTCGCGCCGTGCAGGGAGATGGCGAGGCGGATCTGGCGGGGCTGGTCGGCGAGCTGGCGGATCTGCGGCGCGAGGCCGCTGGTGGAGACGGTGATGTGGCGCGCGCCGAGGCCGATGCCCCACGGGGAATTGATGATGTCGATGGCGCGCATGAGGTTGGCGAAGTTCGCGAGCGGCTCGCCCATGCCCATGAAGACGAGGTTGCTCACGCGTTCGCCGGAGAGGCGCTCGGCCTCGATGAGCTGGCCGGCGATTTCGCCGGGCGAGAGGTTGCGCGAAAAGCCGTCGAGCCCGCTCGCGCAGAACTTGCATCCATACGCACAGCCGACCTGCGTGCTGACGCAGAGCGTGCGGCGGTCGCTCGCCTCGCCGTAAAGCGCGGGCGACGCGGGGATGAGGACGGTCTCGATGAGATCGGAACGTCGAACTTCCAACGTCGAACTTCCAACATCCAATGAAGCAGGCGCGTCGTTCGCCGAGCGAGGGCTGGCATCCGACATTGGACGTTGGGCGTTTTCGCCCGCACGCACGACGGGCGGCAGGCGGAAGAGGTACTTGCGCGTGGTGTCGGCGCTGCCGAGGACGCGGAGGCTTTCGAGCCGGAGGAATGTGAACGCCTCGGCAAGATCCGCGCGCAGTGCGGCGGGAAGGTCGGTCATTTCGGAAAAGGACGTGACGCGCTTTTCGTAGAGCCAGCGGAGGACCTGCTGTGCGCGGTATTTCGGCTGCCCGCGCTCGGCGAGCACGGCCTCGATCTCCGTGATGTCTAGGCTTTGGATGGCTGGTTTTTCCGTGGTGGACGGCATGTGTGAGCAATGGCGCATGATGCTACGGACGCCAAGGACTGACTTGCGCGCGTTGTGCGCGGGAGTGCCAACGTTGGACGTTGAGCGTAAAATGTTGGACGTTCGGCCCGCCGCAGGCGCGGTGCGCATCGGAATGCACGTCGTGACATCGCGAGGCCGCTGCGCGGGGCCCGACGTTTAACATTTAACGTCCAACGTTAAACTTTCACCGAGGGAGCCCTCGGGAATTGCTGCGCGCTGCAACGTTGCACGCTTGCCACGCACGGCGCGCGGCATAGGCTCCGCGCCCTTCATGTATTCCACTCACGAGATTTTTTCCCTCATGCCAGCGTTGGCCTCAGCGCAGCTTTTTTCCCACATCGCCGACAACGAGAAGCCGCTGATGAAGGCGACGATCGAGACGCTTTGCAAACAGCGCAAACTGCGCCCGGTCTTCGTCGAGCGGAAGCCGAAGCTGGAGCGGTTCGCGTGGCTGAGCGACGCGCTCGGGCGCAAGCAGAACGAGGGCGTGGCTGCGCACCTGCTGCAGATCTGGCTCGTCGGCACGCAGAAGCAGTTGTTGTGTGATTTTCTCGACGGCCTCGGCATCGCGCACGACGAGCACGGCACCGTGGAGGAACTGCCGGCTGCGCCGGAAAAGGCGAAGCTCACCGAGGTGGTGAACACTCTTTTGGAAAAGCATGACCCCGCCGTCGTCGCAGTGTATCTGCACGCGTTCCTTGCAACGAGCGACGCGGACTGGACGCCTCTCGACGAACTGCTCGGCGAGGACGCGCGGCTGAAGCTCGGGTGAAAAACGGCGGATGCGCGCGCGATGATTCTTAATCCTAATCCTAATCGTAATCTTCATCCCCCGTCTCAGCGAGAGCGCGCGCGACGGGATTGCGATTAGGAAAAAGATTACCCTAAATCCGGCGATGCGAGGAGCGGATGTCGGGCAAAGGCGCAGAGACGCAAAGCGATGCGGCTCGCGGGAATCCGCTGGCGGCTCGGGCTGCCGGAATTCGACGGGCGGGGGAAGAGTTGAGCGCTGGAAAAGTTCTCAGTTCTCAGTTCTCAGTTCTCACTCGTCGTGAGTTTTCGTTCTGAGCACTGAGCACTGAGCACTCACCCTCAACTCTCCCATTGCACGCCACGCCTCGCACGCGTTACGAGGGCGGCATGGCAAACGTCGTTTTTCTGTGGCACATGCATCAGCCGTATTACGTGAATCCCACGTCGAAGGTGGCGATGATGCCTTGGGTGCGCCTGCACGCGGTGAAGGGCTACCTCGACATGATCAGCGTGCTCGCGGAGTTCCCGGACGTGCGCGTGAACTTCAACCTCACGCCCGTGCTCATGCTCCAGATCGAGGAGCTGGTGCAGGGGAAAATCCGCGACCTGTGGCTCGACTGGTCGCGCAAGCCCGCGGCATATCTCGATGAAAATGAGCGGCTCGCGATCCTCGAACACTTTTTCAAAATCCAGCACGACAACCTGCTGAAGCCCTTCCCGCGATACGCGGAACTGCTGGCGAAGCGCGGCGTAAATTTTCAGCGCGACCGCGTGCGTGCGGAACTGAGGCACTGGAACGCGGATGATTTCCGCGACTTGCAGACTTGGTACAATCTCGCGTGGTGCGGATTCACGGCGGTGCGGCTGTATCCGGAACTCGCGGCACTGAAACTCAAGGGTCGCAATTTTTCCGAGGAGGAAAAATCGCGCGTGCTCGCGATCCACATGGATATCCTCGCGAGCATCCCGCAGCTCTACGCGGACACGGAGGCACGTGGCCAGGTGGAGCTGACGACCACGCCTTTCTTCCACCCGATCCTGCCGCTCGTGTACGACAGCGACATCGCCGAGCGCGCGATGCCGGGCCGGGCGCTGCCGCGGCGCTTCCACTGGCCGCAGGATGCGGAGGCGCAACTGCGGCTCGCCGTCGAGCAGCACACGCGGATGTTTGGCCGCGCGCCGCGCGGGCTGTGGCCGAGCGAGGGAAGCATCGCGCCGGAACTCGTGCCGCTCATGCAAAAGGCGGGCATCCAGTATTTTTGTTCGGACGAGGAGAACCTTTTCAATTCGCTGCGAAGCGAGGGTATCCACGCGGATCATCTGGAGCTGTTCCAGGGCTGGCGCGTCGAGCATGAGGGCGCGGCGGTGAACGCGGTCTTCCGCGAAAAGCCGCTGAGCGATTTTATCGGATTCATGGCTTCACGGAATGATCCGCACGACTCCGCGGCGCACCTGCTCACGCACCTGCGGCACATCGCAAACCACATCCCGCGCGACACGGGACTCATCCCTATCGTCCTCGACGGCGAGAATGTGTGGGAGACATTCAAGGACGGCGGCGAGACTTTCCTGCGCGAGATGTATCGCGGGCTCTCGCGCGGCGGGGACCAGCTCCGCAGCACGACGATCGAAAATTTTCTCTACCGCTGCCCGCCGCGACGCACGCTGCAAAAGCTCCACAGCGGCTCGTGGATTTGCAGCAACTTCGACATCTGGATCGGCGACGAGGAGGAAAATCGCGGCTGGGATCTGCTCGGCGAGACGCGCGCCTTCCTCGAACGCAAGCTGCCGTCGCTCACGCCGGAGCAGCGCGACGCGGCGCTGCACGAGGTGTATGCCGCCGAGGGCAGCGACTGGTTCTGGTGGTACGGGCCGGACTTCTCGACGGAGTGCGACCAGCTCTTCGACGATCTCTTCCGCCAGCACCTGAAGAACGTGTATTCCATCTGCGGCGAGGCCGCGCCGTCCGAGCTGGATCGCAGCATCCTCACCGCGAAGGCGGCCGTGCTCTATATTCCGCCGCGCCGGCAAATCACGCCGATCATCAATGGCCTGCTTGCGCCGTTTTACGAATGGGTCGGTGCGGGGATTTACCACGCGGGCAGCGAGCAGGGCGCGATGTTCCGCGATGATCGTTTCCTGCGCGCGGTGCGCTTCGGATGCGACCCGCAGCGGCTGCACCTCCGGTTCGATCTGCGGCGCGCGGGCGGATTCACGATCAGCATCGTCTTCCACAATCCCGCGGGCGTGCTCGTGCAGACGCCACCCGCGCTGCGCGGCACCAGCGGGAATCTCACCATCCGCCGGCCCGACGCCGCGGATGAGAAGGCCGGGGAATTTGCCGCGGCTGAAGTCATCGAGCTGAGCGTGCCGTTCGCCGCGCTCGGCGTTCATGCGGGCGCGGCGCTCCGCTTCCAGGTGAAGGTCTTCGAGAAGGGCATCGAGCGCGAATGCTACCCGGAGAATTCACCATTCGTCCTGACCGTGCCCGGCTTCGAGAGCACGCTCGCGGAGTGGGTGGTGTGAGGGGGGAATGTGACTGGTGACTGGTGAACAGTGACTGGTGACGGCCCGCGCGGACGCGAACGATTCACCTGTCACCAGTCACCAATCACACCCCAAGAACCATCGCTGACCCTCACGCCACCCCTCGCATGCGAAGCACCCCATGCACCCCATCCCTCCCATCCTCCGCACCCGTCGTTCCTTCCTCCGTGACATTGCACTCAGCGCCACTCGGGAAATTGGCGCAAGCGGCTCGAGTTCGGCATGGGGACGTTCGGCGACATTGGGTGCCACATTTACGATCCGGTCTTCAAGCCGCTCGCGCTGACCGCGCCGCTCAGCGTCCGCAGCGACGGCCCGCTGCCGAACGATCACTCGTGGGCGACGGATGCGATCATTGATTCCATTTTTCCCGGCACCGCATTCACCGAGGAAAAACCAGTGCGCGTCGTGTGGTACGACGGCGACCAGCGTCCGCCGCAGGAAATCCAGGACGCCGCGCAATTCGTGAAAGGCGAGAAGTTCAAGGGCATGCCGGATCAGGGCAGCATTTTCCTCGGCACGAAGGGCGTGATGATTCTCCCTCACGTCTCGCAGCCGCGGCTCGTCGGCAAGGAGATCGAGGGCGAGAGCCACTGGAACCAGTTCATCGAGACCGTGCTCGGCAACCGCCCAAATACCGACGCGAACTGGGACTACTCCGGCTCGCTCACGGAGGCCGTGCTGCTCGGAAGCGTGGCCACGTGCTTCCCGACGCAGACGCTCGCATGGGACGCCGCGGCGGTGGAACTCACGAATGTCGCCGAGGCGAATGCCTTGCTGAAACACGCATACCGCAAAGGCCGCGAAGTCGCGGGATTGTAGCCGCCCCACAGCCGCCGCCGGCGGCAGGAGGCGGGCGATCCCGATTGCGGATTGGCGATTGCGGATTGCGGATTGAACAACAGCCCGCCTCGTTCCCCTCGGCGGCTACGGGCGCGTGTGTGGGATTGCCGCAGGCTCTGCTCCGCACCGCCGCACCACGGAAATTTGTGTACGTGCGTGCGGATGCACCGTTAGCGGAGCCGAACACATCCGCCGCGAAAACACTGTGCATCTCCCTCGCCGCGCTGCTCGCATTTTTGCGGCACGCTCCCGGCACAAGACACCGTGCCGGCTCCGGCGCAGACCGAGATGCAGAAGTGGATCGCCACGCTGGATGCGCGCTGGCAGACGGTGGATGGCGTACGCAACGACGGCCCGCGCACCGCATCCGTCTTCTACGTGTTGACGAAGGCCAACCTCGTGCCGAAGCCGGAGCGGAAGACGCAGGGGAAATAGCGCGGGCGGCGCAAGCGGCCCGGAATGCGGCCGCTCAGACGTTCGCCGTCTCGTGCTTGAAGCCGGGCTTGTCGGCGAGCGCCTTCTCCGCGCGGCCTGCGAGCAGCGCCACGGCGATCACCGGCGGCACGATCCAGAGCAAGAAAGTGACGGGCAGCCATGCGAGGGTGGACATCACGCTCACGCCGTCGCCCATTTTTCCGAGCCACCCGTCGAGCAGGCCAAAGCCCCACGCCGCCGCGCCGATGCCGATGGCCGCGAAGAGGCTCGTGCAGAAACCGAATGCAAAGACGATGGCCTTCTTGAGTTCGCCGCGATTCACACGGGCCTTCAGGCGGTCGAGCGTGACGCGCTTGAGCGCGAAGTAGCCGCGCAGCGGGAGCAGCTCCAGCACGACGGGCCAGAGGATGAGGGCGAAGATCACGAATGTGAGCGGCTTGTCCGCCGCCGCGTGAAAACGGAAGATGAGCGTGAGACAGACGAGCCAGGTGGCGGCAAAGTGACCGGAGCAGAACCAGAGCATAATTGGATGGGTTTGCGCCCAATTATAGCAGTTATGGGGCCAGAGGCGGGAGCGGAAACGCCCAACGTCCAACGCAGATCAGCCTACTGCCCTGTCACTCGTGGAATGATGACGCCTGAAAGTGCTCAGTGCTCAGTGCTCAGTGAAGGACGATTCTTGAGTCTCTTCTGAGCACTGAGCACTTCGCCCAAATGCCATCAATGTACGGCTGAAAGACGACTACTCCTTCTCCACATCCACGATCGCGATCGTGATGTTGTCGCGTCCGCCGGCTTCCATCGCGGCGGAGAAGAGCGATTGGACGGCGGCCATCGGCTTCAGTTGCGGGATGATGTAGGATTCGATCGTCTTCAATGAGAGCATGTCCGTGAGCCCGTCCGTGCAGAGCAGGAAGCGCGCAGCGCCTTGCACCGTGAGCGGGTAGAAATGCGGGTCGAGGTGGTGGTATTCGGCGGATCCGCCGACGCTCTGTGTGAGCGCGTGCATGTATTTCGAGCGCACACCCTCGCTCGCCACCAGCAGCCCCTCGTGGATGAGCATCCGCTCGACAGAATCATCATCCGTGATCTGCGTGAGCTTCCCGGTCTGCTGGCTGTAGAGTCGCGCGTCGCCGACATTGAATGCAAACAGCCCGTCCGGCCCCGAGACGAGCCCGACGACCGCGGTGCCCGTGCCCTCGAATTCCGCCTTGTCGCGCCCGACCTCGTGCAACTTGCGATTCGTCTCATGCAGCACATTTCCGATCGCCGCCTGGCTGAATTCCGATGCGGCCTCGAGGCCCGCGACCACCTCGCGGCTGGCGAAGGCGCCCGCGCGGTGCCCGCCGATGCCGTCCGCGAGCGCGATGACCCACAACGGTTTTTCCAGCGCCGCCTTCATCGGGGCCGATGTGCTCGCGCCGCCGAACGAGCCGCCGAAAAGACAGGCGTCCTCGTTCACTTTACGGACCTTTCCCGTGTGGCATATCCACGCTCCGCTGGCCACGAATCCTCTCATCTGCCGGTTCGGCTCATCGGAATTGCACGACCGTCATGTCGTGGGTGAAGTGGGGGCTGCGCAGCCTGCATGTCGTGTAATGAGAACATCGGAAGCAGCTTCCGTGTCAAGCCGCTGCGGATGACAAATCACTCACCTCCGCGAGAGCCGCGAAAACCGGTATGCACCGATGGAAAAGAAGATCACGTTCGGCAGCCACACGAGCAGGGCGGGATGGTACGCCGGGCGGTTCCGCGCGAGGTCGGCCATGAAGATGAGGAAAAAATAGCACATCCCGAGCACGAGGCTCGCCGCAAAGCCGACCGAGGTTTCCTTCCGCTGCGCTGTCACCGCGAGCGGCACCGCGAGCAGCGCGAGCGCGATGGTCCCGAGCGCGTTGCCGATGCGCTTGTTCAGTTCCACAATCTTCTCGGGCTTGTCGCTCTCGAGCAGTTCGGCGATCGGCAGCGCGCCCACGCCCTTCGTCTTGCGCTGCCTTTCGTAGAGTTTCTTCAGCGGCATCGCGATGGTCCCATGCTCCACCGTGATCCCCGGACGGATGCGGGAGATGTCCTCCGGGTGGTCGTCGTCGCGCTGCTCAAACAGGCCGTTGCGCAGATTGAGGATGATCTGTTTTTCCTCGGTCACTCTGCCATCCGGCAGTGTGACCGGCACGGTCGCCATGCCGATGTCCCCCTCCGGCGCGAACATCACGCTCCTCACGCGGTTGAGGGCGTCGAGCTCGTAGATGTACAGGTTCGTGAGCTTCTTGCCCTCGCTTTTCTCCACGTAGATTTTGCGCTCTGGAAAAATATCAATGACCTTGTCGTTGCCGAACACGGACAGGGGATTCTCCGTCGCAATCCTGAACAGCGAGTCCTTCATGCGCGCCTGCGCCCGCGGCGCGACATCCAGATTGATCCACAGGCACAGCCCGGAGAGGAGCGCCGCCAACACCCACACCGGCACACATGCGCGCGCGATGCTCATGCCGGTCGCGCGCATCGCGGTGAGTTCATTTTCCGCCGAGAGCCGGCCGAAGACGAGCAGCACCGCCGTCTGGAATCCCCACGGAATCGTGAACGTGAATGAAAACGGCAGGATGTACGCGATGAAGCTCAGGATGAGGCTCGGCGGCGCGTTCTGGTTGATCAGCAGTTCGAGGAGCTGCTTGAAGATATTCCCCAGCACGAGCACGACGCTGAGCACGGCGACAGCGAAGATCGCCGACACCGCCAATTGACGTCCGATGTAGCGGTCGAGCAGGCGCACGCGGCGGACGTTGCCCGCCCGCGCGCTGCGAATGCAAGCATCGCGTGCAAGGCAGATTCGTGCCGCGTGCGGCTTGCCGCTCCGCCAGAGGCGTGGCAGCCCCCCGCAGCATGACCTCCATTTTCATCCGCAAACTCCACGAGCACACCACGCCCGGCAGCGCATCAGGCGTCTGCCCGCGAGCGTCTTTGTCCGCGCCGCAGACGCGTTGCATCTCACATGCGCGGCCGAGGAAGGCTTCACGGCCATCCACACGAACGACCGGCACACGCTCGCCGCCGCACCGGAGCTCGGACTCCAGCCCGTGTCGCCGTAAGCTGCACCGCACACGTCGCACTTCCCGTTTGCGCCGCGCCCGCCGCGCCTGCCATGCTGTGCGCGATGCCATCACATGCAGACGTCGCAATCATCGGGGGCGGCCCCGCCGGATCCGCCGCGGCGATCCTCCTCGCGCGGGCAGGCCGGCGCGTCGTGCTCTGCGAAAAGGAAGCCTTCCCGCGTTTCAAGATCGGCGAGTCGCTGCTCCCTCATTCGCTCGCGCTCTTCGACAGGCTCGGCATCCGCGATGAGCTCGATCACCACGCCTTTCCAAAGGCCGGCGGCGAAATCGCCACCGCGTGCGGACGCCGCATGCAGCGCTTTTATTTCGAGAGCGCCATGCAGCTCAGCCACCGCAGCGCGTACCAGGTCGAGCGCGCGTGGTTCGACAAGATGCTCCTCGATCACGCAGCCGCGGCCGGTGCCGAAGTCCGCCAGCCCTGCGCAGTCAGCGGCGTCGCATTCGACAAGACGGGTGCGACGCTCACGACCGGCAGCGGAGAAATCCGCGCGGCCTACGTGCTCGACTGCTCCGGGCGGAATGCCGTCGTCGGCACGCAATTCGATCTCAAGCGCCGCTACGATCACCTGCAAAAGTTCAGCGTCTTCGCGCACTACGAAGGCGTGCAGCGCGACGAGGGACGCGACGCCACGCTCACCCGCCTCGTGCGCGGAAAGCACAACTGGTTCTGGCTCATCCCGCTCGACGAACGGCGCACGAGCGTCGGCGTGGTGATGGACATCGCCGACTTCCGCGCGGCGAAAGTCACGCCCGAGGCCGCGCTTGATGAGGCCTTCGCCGCCGCGCCCGTCATGCGCACGCGCATGGCCGCTGCGAAGCGCATCACCGAAGTGTACGCCATCGGCGACTACAGCTACCGCAACACCCGCATGCACGGCCCCCGCTGGCTGCTCGCAGGCGACGCCGCGGGCTTCATTGATCCGATCTTCAGCACCGGCGTCTTCCTCGCCCTCCACTCCGCCGAGCAGGCCGCGGCGACGCTCGACTTCGCCCTGCGCCATCCGCTCCTCGGGCGCATCCGCATGGCCTCGTATGCGCGCAATCTGAACCGCCAGATGAACCGCTACCTCCGCTTCGCCACCGCATGGTACACGGATGAATTTGTGGACGTCTTCACCGCGGCGAAGCCCCCGTTCCGAATCCCGCAGGCCGTGAACAGCGTCCTCGGCGGCAACATCCACCCGAACTTCGGCGTGTGGTGGAGGCTCCAGCTTTTTTACCTCGTCCTCTGGGTGCAAAAGCGCCACGCTCTCGTCCCGCGACTCGAAGAACTGAAAGCCGAAGCCGCGCCCGCGCCCTCCGGCGTGACTTGAAGCACACTCACACCACCAAATCCGATCCAACCAATCCCGACGATGAAAACCCTCCCCTACCCCATCCGCAACAGCCGCTGCATCGTGCAGTGCGCCCTCGCCACCGGCGCCCTTTTCCTCGGGGCCTGCTCAGCAACCACCGCTGTGAAAGGCGGCACCGAGCGGCACGGCCAGGTGAAATTCTCCAGCGCCAAGGAACAGATCGTCGGCGAGATCGCCATCCGCCACGACAAGAATCATTTCCACGCGG
>Ga0194061_1000199_pt1 | contig 36593 bp, 33 predicted proteins | sample SepL2221m_MetaG_FD_163423 | JGI IMG/M metagenome (GOLD analysis project Ga0194061, IMG submission 163423) | Anoxic zone freshwater microbial communities from boreal shield lake in IISD Experimental Lakes Area, Ontario, Canada - Sep2016-L224-21m | ecosystem: Environmental > Aquatic > Freshwater >... | reverse complement strand
TGTACCACTCTCTGAAGGAGTTGCAGGTGGACAAAAAAACGTGAACATGGTGTCATCAATCAATAATCATTACGAAAGCATCTGAATACCCGAAATATCATTTACACAAAGCAATTGACAGGTTCTTGTTGTCCAGGTAGCCAAAGAATATAAAGCTGAATTGATCTCTTTTGACAATGAAATGCTGCAGAAAGCCGCAGCTGTGCTGTAATTTCCACTTAATAAATTCATTCCCCGGCTACAACAATGCCAACCTCTATAAAAATCCCACTTCTCGGCTGTCTGATCAATTCGTTTACCTGGGATGATGCGCTGAATGCCCTTGTAAGCTAGGGCGCAGCCAGAGAATCCCGCTATGTCTGTATCTGCAATGTCCATTCGGTGGTCACTGCTTGTCAGGATCCCGCATTCAAAGAAATCGTCAACGCTGCAGATATGGCGACTTCCGACGGTATGCCTCTGGTCTGGTCGCTGCGTATGCTGTGAACTATCTCGAATTATTTACAGGGCTTAGTGAATGGCGCTGGCAGAATTACCATTGCCCGGACAGCCTGGACAATTTGATTTCAAATCCGAATTCAACTTTGGATCTCCGAACGCCAAATGGATTTTAGAAATCCAAAACGATACATATTCGACCCCCACCCCCTAAGCTTTGCGATTCACTTCATCGATAAATTCTGAAAACCTGCCTATTAGAGGAAACGGGACTCCTGCCAAAACTATATGTCACCCCGGGGGGTCAATTTATACAACTCTGATTTCCAACTTACCGCAAACAGCCTGAGCGTAACGTTTAAGTGAACGCAAACTCGGTAACGGATGACCAGATTCCAGACGGGCAACAACAGACTGAGTGGTACCCATCTTCCTGGCAACCTCATCCTGAGTCAGATGAGCTTTCTTCCTGGCCTCGATCAACTGACCGGCGAGCGCAAACTCATCCTCAAGTCCTATATATTCCACATGGAACGCCTCATCCTTCAAAAGATCCTTTTTAACTTCCGACATTTTCCTACCCATGATCATAATCCTGACAAATTGATTTCATCCTAACTGCGTCACGCAACAGATATCGTGATTTGCTTCCCAAGTGCATTGGCGAACTTCTCAAGGGTAGACAGCTTTATATCCTCAGCATGGTTTTCAATCCTCGAAATAGCCGTCTTCTTTGTACTGATCTTTTTGGCTAGCTCTTCCTGGGTAAGACCGGCATCTTCACGAGCCTGGCGAAGCATTACCCCAAGCTTGAAATCCTGGAAACCCTTATCGTAGTTCTCCGCAAACTCAGGATCACGTTTTTTCCTGCCATCGATATACACTCTTAAATCACTCATATTCATGTCCTCCGTGACAAATACTCTCGTTTGTACGCTTCCGCACGTTCAATTTCGCCCGGCGGTGTTTTCTGTGTTTTCTTCACCAAGCCATGAGTCAGAATCACAACCGAGTTGCCTGCAAAGAAACAGAATACACGGTAAATATTTGACCCTAACGAAATCCGTACCTCCCAGATTCCATCTGTATTGACGAGCTTCTTGAAATAGGTGGATGGCAAGATCTCCAACTCTTCAAGTAATGCCAGTGTCCAGGTCACTTTTTGAGCGGCCCTGCCAGACAAACCTTCAATGAACTCTTGTACCGGACAATATCCATCAGAAGTTTTATAGAACTTTACGATACGAATCATGTCTCAAAGTTAACACGTGAGTTAACACTGGTCAAGAGAAAACTCCCAGCTGTTGACCATTTAGTTAATCAAACCACGAAAGGAGAAACATCATGTACGACACATCGTAACAGTCTCAAAAACGGCAATAACAGCAAAAGAGAGAGGCGCATCCACATGGACAGCGCCTTTTCTTATTTCAAACACAGGAGGATAACAAAATGGACGTGTATCAGATTGTAACAGACAGGATTCTGGAGTTACTGGAACGCGGAACGGTCCCCTGGCGAAAACCGTGGGCCACCTCGCAGGGAATGCCGAAGAATCTGGTGAGCAACAAGGAATATCGCGGGATCAATGTGTTTCTTCTGGGATGCCAGCAGTACAGCTCACCCTACAGGTGAAGGCTCTGCGGATTTCATCTTCCCGGCGGTTGTCCTGAAGTGTCAGTCCTTCAGCCGGGTTACCATTTATCCATTTGAGACGGCTGGCATGCCGGAGGACTGATGAGAGGGTCTGGAGGTATTTGTTGACGGTTTTGGCATGTTTGCCTTCCCTGGCAAGGGAGTCTCTGAAGGCTACCAGGGCAGGACGATCGAGGTTTTGCAGATAAGGGTCTGAGAGGCCGGTAATCAGTTTGTTGTACATGGCCGCAAATTCTTTTTTGGTTTTGCTGGTCCAGCCATGTTCTTTTTCACTACTATAGGCATCAACAGCATCAGACAGGCGTTTGCCACCGCGTCTCCGGGAGGGGATCGGTATTATCTCTACCGATGCTCCTTCTGCTGGTGCTACTGGCGGGGAGTGTCGGTTTGTGAGGATTGCAGTAAGTCGTGCCTGAGCTTCATCCTGGGAGATGGCACTTAAACGGCAGGCTTGGAATAGTTGCTCCAAAAATCCATCCAGGCGGTTTTTTAGTCTGACGGAGTTGATCGGGTTTTTCGAGCGCAGCGATTTTGTGACCTCTTTTTTGCCAAAAAGGTGCACCAGGTCGGAGGGGATTCTTCTGCGGTAATGGTAAATATTGTGTCTAATGTGCATGTTGATGGGTAAAAAAATAGCGTTCACAAGCTTGCCTTTTGTGTAGCAATTTGTGTAACGCTAGGTTCTTGCTATGTAACTTGTTGATATTATTCAATTATTTCTAATTGGTGCCGAAGGCGAGACTCGAACTCGCATGGGCGGTTGCCCGCCACCCCCTCAAGATGGTGTGTCTACCAGTTCCACCACTTCGGCATTGGGAAATCACTACTATCACACGCTACACCGACAATCAACTTATTTTTGCTTTGCAGGCGGCGATGGTTGCACAGGTGAAGCCGGCACGTTCGATGCCGGGGAAGCTCCTGCCGGTTGTGCCGGTGCTGTTGCCGGGAGCGCCGGCGCTGCGGTGGAAGCTGGAGCCGGAGCTGTTGCCTTCCCCTTACCAGACATGATCGAGGAGGATGAAGGGAGCCCGGAAAGATATGCCAGCGTCAAGGATGTCAGCATAAACACAATGGCTGCACCGGTCGTCATCTTGCTCAGAAACGTCGTCCCGCCGCCTGCCCCGAAAACGGACTGACTGCCGCTGCTGCCGAACGAAGCGCCCATTTCTGCCCCTTTGCCGGACTGCAACAACACAACTGAGATGAGAAAGATGCTCACAAACACATGTAAAAACGTGATGACGATTAACATTAACCTGACCCCTAACGGAATGCAATTAAAGAGGGATGACTAACACAAAATCCGGACATTTGTAAAGTGTTTAATTGTCAAAATCAGAGAATGGCAGTCATAACCTGCCATGTTTATGACGCAAAGTTGACTATTGCTGCAAATGAATCTGCTTTGAGGCTTGCTCCCCCTACCAGAGCTCCGTCGATGTCGGTCTGGGACATGAGTCCTTTAACGTTGTCAGGCTTTACACTTCCTCCGTAGAGAATGCGCAGAGCTTCGGCCACAGCCTGACCGAACTGTTTGGCCATAAGCCCTCGAATAAAGGCGTGTACATCTTGCGCCTGGGCGTCACTGGCAGTCTTGCCGGTGCCGATGGCCCATACCGGTTCGTAGGCGATGACCGTCCGGGCCAGTTGCTCTGCCGTAAATCCTGACAGTCCGCCGAGAATCTGGGTCTCAATGACGGAAAATGTCCGGTCAGATTCGCGCTCGGCCAGAGTTTCACCGACACACACAATGGCAGTCAGGCCGGCGGCAATGGCAGCAGTAGCCTTCCTGTTAACCGTCTCGTCTGATTCACCGAAATACTGTCGCCTTTCAGAATGGCCGATAATGACATGACTGCAGCCGGCATCCTTCAGCAACTTCGGCGCCACTTCACCGGTAAAAGCACCTTCTTCTTCCCAGTAGCAGTCCTGGGCGGAAACGTGGATGTTGGAACCGGTAAGAGTATCGGCAACTTTGCTGAGGGCTGTGAAAACCGGGGCGACCACAATCTCGACCCCTTTCGCAGCCGCCACCAGAGGCTTCAATTCCCCCACCATGGCAGTGGCTTCGCCGATGGTTTTGAAAAGCTTCCAATTTCCTGCAATGAGCGGTGTGCGCATGTAATCTCCTTATTTCTTTACTTTTATATCGAGTGCTTTGACACCCGGCAGGATTTTTCCTTCCAATAGCTCCAGAAACGCTCCACCACCGGTTGAGATATAACTCACCTTGGCATCCACACCGGCCTTACGCACCGCCGAGTCGGTATCACCGCCGCCGATGACGGTCGTGGCGAAGCAGTTTGAAACCGCTTCAGCAACTGCATAGGTGCCTCGGGCAAAAGCATCCATCTCAAAGACTCCCATCGGGCCGTTCCAAATGACGGTCTTGGCGTCACGCAGGGTCTCGGCGAAAAGAGTTGCGGATGCGGGCCCTATGTCCAATGCCATCCACCCTTCAGGTATTTCCTGGGCGGTTGTAATAAAGTTGGTGGCATTCGCCTCGAAGGCATTGGCCACGACACAATCCACCGGCAGGTAGAAGGTCACGCCACGTTTTTTGGCCTTATCCATAACCTTTTTGGCAGTGGGGATCAGGTCATCCTCCACCAGCGACTTACCGACAGTGTACCCCATCGCCTTGAGGAAAGTGAAGGCCATACCTCCGCCGATGACGATCTTGTCAACCTTGTTAACCAGTTTTTCCAGCACCTCTAGTTTGCCGGAAACCTTGGCGCCACCAAGTATTGCTACCAGCGGGCGCACCGGATTGGTCATGGCCTTGTCGAAAAATGTCATCTCATTACGCATCAGAAAACCGGCTGCAATGGTCGGTATAATTTTTGTGATCGCCTCCACCGAGGCGTGGGCCCGATGCGAGACGGCAAATGCGTCGTTGACGTAGATCTCGCAGCCATTGGCCAACTGCCTGGCAAATGCCGCATCGTTCTTCTCTTCGCCGGCGTAGAAGCGGACATTCTCCAGCATGACGATCTCGCCGCCCTTCATGGCGGAGATCATCGCATCAACTTCAGGACCGAAGCAGTCCGGGGCCTGCTTGATTTTCTTGCCCACAAGCTCGCCAAGCCGCTTGGCAGCCGGAGCCATAGTATACTTCGGCTTCTTTTCACCTTTGGGGCGTCCCAGATGCGAAGCCAGGATTACTTTGGCACCCTGCTCTACGGCGTACTTGATAGTCGGCACTGCCCCGGCGATGCGGGTGTCCTCGGTAATGTTCCCCTTGTCATCCTGAGGCACATTGAAATCCACACGAATAAAAACCTTCTTGTCCTTGAGATCCTTAATCTGATCGATATAACGAATCGGCATTTGCGTCTCCTTCCCGATTAAATGGTCCGGCTCAAAAAAAAGAGGGGGAATGTCTTCCCCCTCGAGTTTGCTTCGTACGTCAGATTATTTTTTCGCTGCGATCAGCTTGAACAGATCTACAACCCGGTTGGAGAAACCGCACTCGTTATCATACCAGGAAAGCACTTTGACCATGTTATCGCCAATGACTTTCGTGCAGGATGCATCCACCGTCGAGGAGACCGTAGTGCCGTTGAAGTCAATGGAAACCAGCGGCGCCTCCTCATAAGCTAGAATTCCCTTGAGAGGGCCACTGGAAGCCGCTTTTTTGAGAGCAGCGTTGACTTTGGCAACGTCGGTCTTCTTGGTCAGAGTTACAACGAGGTCAACAACCGAAACATTAGGAGTCGGCACACGAATCGCCATGCCATCCAGTTTGCCTTTCAGTTCGGGGAGCACCAGCGAAACCGCTTTGGCAGCGCCGGTCGTGGTCGGGATCATCGACATGGCAGCTGCTCTGGCACGACGCAGGTCTTTATGAGGCAGATCGAGGATGTTCTGGTCATTGGTGTAGGAGTGAACCGTCGTCACCAAACCCTTTTCGATGCCGAACGAATCATGCAGCACCTTGGCAACTGGAGCCAGGCAGTTGGTTGTGCAGGAGGCGTTTGAAATCACATTATGTTTCTTGGGGTCGTAAAGATGGTCGTTGACCCCCATAACGATGGTTATGTCTTCATTGGTCGCAGGGGCGGAAATGACGACTTTTTTTGCGCCGGCCTGAATGTGCAACTCAGCCTTTTCCTTGGACGTGAAAATGCCGGTTGATTCGAGCACGACATCAATTTTGTCTTTTTTCCAGGGGAGTTCAGCCGGGTTCTTGACGGCATAAATCTTGATGGCCTTGCCGTTGACAATCAACTGGTTGTCCTTCGCCTCTACTTTGCCCGGAAAAATGCCGTGGACTGAATCGTACTTGAAGAGGTGAGCCAGCGTTGCGGCATCGGTCAAATCATTGATCGCCACGAACTCAATATTTTTGTCCTTGCATGCCGCCCGCAACACCATCCTGCCGATCCTGCCGAAACCGTTGATTGCTACCCGTAAAGCCATATACTGCCTCCTTGCCGAGATATGGAATTTCTGCGGGCCGGAATACCGGCCCACACTAATCACGCTGAATAATAGAACATAAAAATTTAACGTCAACACTATTTTTTAAATATTTTTTCTGCAATGGCTCGTTATCGACAAAAATTCCGAATTGGTGTAACACTCCCTCTTGACAACATTCCGTATAATGGTACAGTGTCGGCGGAATAGACTGCACGTACCCGCATCTGATGCGTGAAAACGATAAGCACTTTGACGGTGCACACACTGGAAAGGAGAGAGTCCATGGCCACAGCCAAGAAAGCAGCAGCTCCAGCAAAGGCAGTCAAGCAGAAAGCCGTAGCAGCAGTCAAGGTTCAGGAGGTGAAAGTCGCACAGAAGGAGAAGCCGGGCGGTGAAGTGCTGGTGCTGGAGAACATCGCAACACTTTCGCGCGTTGTCGATTCGCTGGTGGAGACCCTGAACATGCTTGTCCAGAAGTCTGAAAGCATGGCTCATCACATCGTTGCCACTGAAGAAGTTCTGGCAGAGGTGGTTGCCGAAACCGGCATCAACCTGGCCAGAGTCAATGCCCGCATCCGCACAAAAATGGCCGCAGGCACCGACAATATCGGCGATCCCAGCAGGGCGATCGACGTAGCTGCTGCTATCGCTTCTCCACGTGCCCGCAGATAGGCGTTTTCAGTAATCGCGTGAGTTTGATGTAACCGGCTTCACTGCACTCGTATTCAGAGTCAGCAGTGGAGCCGGCTTCATTTCAGCGGAGTAAATTATGCTTCAGTTTTCATACGGCATGAGTGCCGGAGCTGTTATATTTGATTTCGACGGAGTGATCGTTGACACGGAACCGCTCCACTACCGCTCTTTTCAGAGGGTTCTGGAACCGCTGGGCATGCACTTTTCATGGGAGGAATACGTGCAGACGTATATCGGCTTCGACGACCGGGATGCGTTCAGGGAAGCGTTCCGCGCCCAGGGGAATGGCGAATGCTACGATCTTGAGGAGTTGATATCACGCAAGGCACTGACGTTTCAGGACGTCATCAAGGACGGTGTAACCCCCTACCCCGGCGTCATCGACCTGATCCGGAAAATGGCGGCGACCGGAATACCGCTGGCTATCTGCAGCGGGGCTCTGCGGTCGGATATTGACCCGATTCTGGCAATGTTTGAAATTGCAGACTGTTTTGATACCATCGTCACCGCCGAGGATGTCAGTGCAAGCAAGCCTGATCCGGCCTGCTATTCACTGGCATACCGAAAGCTCATGGACGTTCGGCAGTCAACCGTATCGAAGCAGGAAACGATCGCAATTGAGGATACCTGCGCTGGTATCCAGTCGGCCAGCAGTGCCGGTCTGACCGTCTGCGCCGTGACCAACAGCTACCCCGCCGAAAAACTTTCCGCAGCACACTTCTGCACCGACTCACTCGAAAACCTGCTGAACTTCCGGACCGACTCGCACTGATTCATCTTCATCATACTATCGTGGAACGTTCTCCCGCGACATTTTGAGCCGTTTGCTCAGCGCCGACTGGGTAATACCAAGCAGGCGCGCCGCGATTGTCTGGTTGCCATTGGCACGGGCCAGAGCCTCTTCGACCAGCACCTCTGCCGCCACGCCGAAACTTGGCAGACGCTCAAGCCCCGCCAGCAGGCTTCGGTCAAATGAAATCGCCTGCTGTGGAGTATCCTCTTCGGGACGCCCCACAATCGAGATAAACGATTCCATCGAGAGTATGCGCTCCTTGTGAATGCTGACAGCGTTGAAAATCATCGCCTTCAACTCCCGCACGTTTCCCGGAAACGAATAGGTTGCCAGCAGCTGCGCCAGCTCCTTCGGGGGGGTCGGCTTTTTCTTGTTAAGCGCCCGGGCCGCTTCGGCAATGAAGTGATCGAGAAGCAGCGGAATATCGTCCTTACGCGCCCTGAGCGGCGGTATCTGCACATGGTGGGTGCAGAGCCGGTAATAGAGATCGCGCCTGAATGTGCCGGCCGACTGTTTGGAAGCCAGGTCATGATGGGTGGCAAAAACGATTCTGGCTCTGAGGCGTCGTGGACGATCACTGCCGATCGGAAAATACTCCCCCTCCTGCAGCAGACGCAGCAACTTGACCTGTGAAGCAGTTGAAAGGTCCCCGATCTCGTCGAGAAACAGCGTGCCGTCGGCAGCCTCCTCAATCATCCCTTTCCGCGCCTGCTCAGCACCGGTAAAGGCACCGCGCAGGTGCCCGAAAAGTGTATCGGCAAAAACGGCGTCATCGAGCCCGGCCACATTGAGCGACACAAGCTGGCCGCTGCAACCGCTGAGGGTATGGGCTGCCCTGGCTATCAGTTCTTTCCCCACCCCGCTTTCGCCGCTGATCAGCAATGGTTCGGAGCTTTTTGCCACCGCCTCGATATATGAAAAAATCGCATGCATGGCATGGTCAGCGGTAACGATACCGGCAAAGGCCTGCGGATGCTGCAGGGTGCCGGAAAGCATCCTCCTGGACATCTCCCGGTTTTCGCGCTGCAGTTCCAGCATACGGACGGCCCGCTGGACACCGCTGACAATCCGGTCTTCCTCGGCTGTTTTTACGTAGTAATCGTATGCTCCGGCCTGCATACAACGAACGGCGGTCTCCAGCTGGTTCATGCCGCTGATGATCATCACGATTATTCCGGGATACTCTTCGGTAATCCGTGACAGCAGTTCGTCCCCCGCCAGATGGGGCATAGTCAGGTCGAGCAGCACGATCCCCACGTTGCCGTCAGTCCTCAGAATCCCCATTACATCGCGGCTGTCTTCACAGGTAATGATATTGGTAATCCCGGCGCAGCGTTCGAGCGTAATCGAGAGGGAGAGCAACCAAGCCGGCTCGTCGTCCACCAGCAGAACAGAAAATGAAGGATACGCTGTTTCAGGCATTGACAGATCCTTTCCGCAGATCCGGCAGAGACAGCTTTACCGTTGTTCCTCTGCCCGGATCCGAATCAAAATCAAGCGTGCCGCCATGTTCCTTGATAATGGTGGCTGAAACCGACAGTCCCAATCCGGTTCCGCCGCTTTCCCGTTTGGTCGTAAAGAACGGGTCCGTGAGGTGCGAAATATTTTCCGGCGGAATCCCGACCCCTTCATCTTTTACCTGCAGCACCACGCAGCTGTCCACCCTGTCATGAAAGGTGGTCACGGAAATGCTCCGCGATTTGTCCGGCAGCGCCTGGCAGGCGTTGATCAGCAGGTTAACGATAACCTGCTCTATTCGCTGGGCATTGCCGGACACCGGCGGCAGATCATCGCCGTACCTGACGGAAAAGTGATCGGTGGTTTTACGAAGTGAACTCTCCACTAGGCGCACCGAAGCCTGAACGACCGCATTGAGATCAATCGGCTCCATGCCAAACTCGGTGTCACGGCGGGCAAAGTCCTTCAGATCGTCGACAATGCGCTTGATCCGTTTGGCCCCCTCCTGCATTTCATTCAGCAGATGCGGAATTTTCCCTTTCATCCTCGAATAGGGGAGTCCACCGTACGTGAAGTCGCCATGCTGACGGAAATGCTCTTCAAGTACCGCCTCCGCATCGCAACTGGCAGCCTTGAGCGTCGGAACATTCAGCAGAATGAGGCCGTTGGGGTTGTTGATCTCATGGGCCACTCCTGAAACCAGGATTCCGAGGGAGGTCATCTTGTCAGCCTGGATCAGCTTATCCTGTTCGAGGCGCAGCTCCTGCAGCGCCTGCTCTTTTTCTGAAACTTCGCGTGCCAGCTCTTCGGTGCGCTGCCTGACCTTGCGCTGCAGCGTGCGCGACCAGATGATGGTGCCGGTCAGCAGCAGCACCAGCGGCACAAGCGTCATGGCACCGTACTGCAGCACCTTTTCCCACGAAACCCTGGGCGGCTCAAGTACCCCTAGCCATTTGTCGTAAATGACCTGGTATTGTCCGGTCTTTTTGAGAATCGCCAGCCCTTCGTTCAGGTGGGCCAGCAGCTCGGCATCTCCCTCCCGCACGGCAAAAGAGAAGGGAAAGGAGGCAACGTTTCGTGCCACCGGTTCGAGATTGGTGAGTTTGTTCTCACGGATGATGTACATGCCGGGGAGCAGGGCGACCACAGCGTAGTCATTCTCCCCTGATGCCAGCAGCCGCAGACCGTCGGCGGGCGTTTCCGTCAGAACGAGATCTTTACCGAAACCGAGCGATTTCAACCGCTCGTGCATGATGCCGTTGCGGTGAACAACCACTTTTTTTCCGGCAAGATCAGCGAGAGTTGAAACTGCCGGCGTTTCGCGACGGGCGAAGATGGCATGCTGCACGACCGTATGGGGAGAAGCGAAATCAAATATTTTCTCGCGCTTTTCCGAGTAGGACATCCCCAGCGTCATGTCGATCCGCCCGGCAGCCAGATCGTCATGCATCTTTGCCCATTCGCCGATCCTGATATCGACCGTCATTCCCATGACGTCGGCAATCGCCCGCAATAGCTCCACGGTGAAGCCGGTCGGCTGGCCGTTTTTGTCAGGGAATTCGTAGGGCGGATACCCCCGGTTACCACCGACCCGGATAATCTCGGCGTCGGCAGCCGCCGGCACGGCAACCGAAGCCGCCACCAGAACGGCAGCCAGACAGCAGAAGGCAAGCAGTTTCCGGAGCGACAGACAGATGGGCCACGCTTTCATGTAAAAACTCTTTTCCGCATTATCGCATCCCGGGTAATTCCGTCAGTCGATCCTGTTGATCGAAATGACCGTTTTCCCTTTGTTGACCATCCCCGCCTTCTGGACGACCTCCAGCAGAATAACGTCACCGGTGGCCTGATCGAAAGCAACATCGGCCAGATATCCGGGTGACTGGCGGGTATGCCATTTTTCCTTGAGGACGGCACCGCTCCAGTCGAATCCGTAGAGAGAATATTTGTCGTACGAGCGATTGTTGCCGACGGTGAAAATACCTTCGTTACGGGGAACGACGACCGTGCCATCCTTCAACACCTCGACTCGCTGCTCCAGAAACGTCCAACGGTACTGGTCCCCGATTCTGCGCTGATTCTCAGCCGATTCGTTTTTGAAGAACTTTTCCGACCCGCCGTAACTATCGCTGCTTTTCCAGACTTCCGCTCCGTCCCGCGAGAATACGACCAGATGTCCATCCTCATCCAGAAGTATGAACAGGCTTCCTCCGGTACGGTCATCCAGGCGGTTAAAATTGAAGATATTTCCCGAACGGGGAAGCTTCAGCGGGTTTGTGGCTGTCAGTTTACCCGCAGTCAGGGCAAGCTCCTTGAGGTCGCCGTAATAACCGCCGCCGGTTGCCAGCTCCTGAACATAGATCGTACGGTGAGCCGCATCCTGCCCAATCCCCCGGAACAGCCAGGGGAGCCCCCCAACTGTCATCGTCAGGGCCGATCCTTCATAGGTGTATACCCGTGAAGCAACTGTTTCACGGTCAACAATTGAAACGTACAGCTCAGGAATGCCGTTTCCGTCAAGATCTGCGGTGTCAATGGCCAGGATTTTTGCCGGGGGCGCTATGCTGACTTCTGCCACCAGCTTTAATTCTTTCCCCTGCAGATAGGTTCTGATGATGCGGTCGCCGGCCACAAACAGTTCCCGTTCACCCGACGGCAGGGTGCGGCCGTAGGCGATGCTGCCGAATACTCCATCTATCGGCGCACCCGACCAGCCGCTGGACGATGCCCTGGAAACCGGTTCGGCCTTGATCGTGTACTGCTGCGGCTGGGCAGCCTGTTTCTGAACCGCACCATCCTGTGGCGCTGCTGACGCCTTCGCAGGAGCAGCGGCAACAGGCGCTGCCGGCGGAGGGGCCGGCAGTGGCGGAGCCTGCAAAACCGCCCCCTTTGCCAGCTCAATATCTATCTTGCGCGCCAGTCGTCCGATCGCCGGGATGATCTCCCCCTCCCCTTCCCCCTGCTCGAATACCTTGACCAGGCTATCACTCGCCCGGTTCTTGATCAATATATCCAGACTGAACATTTTCCCGAACTGAGTATAGCTGCCGCTTACCAGAAACTCCGCCTTGTCAGCTTTTTCAACCAGCCGCACCTGTGCGGAATCAATACGGGATGCAAGCATCGCCTGGAGCGAATGCCGAAGTTCCCCGCTGTTGGCAGCCCCGGCAACGTTGAATTCGGCTACATACAGCTTGAAAGGTGCAGCGAGACAGATCCCGGAAAATGCACCCAGCAGGATCAGCAGTGACAGCGCGTTCACGATCGGTTTCATTGTGGACTCCTTTGCATCGGTGGTGATGATGACGGCAAGTATTACCCGATTATTCGATAATTCGTAATCAAAAAACGTGCACACGGTACAAAACCATGTGCACGTCAGTCACAAAATCCTCAACCTGTTATCACGCTTAGAACGTCAGATTGAGTACAATCATGTTTTTCCAGGGGTTGTCGGGAGTCTTGATGCTGCCGTCAACCAGTTTTGCGGTGTCCTTGTAGTAGTCGCCCAGGAACACGTACCCGCTCACCAGGCTGGCGGTCAGGTTTTCACTGATCTTGTAGCCGAATTCGGCATTGATTTCCGTGCCGATGTAGTTGCTGTTGTACTTGCCGCTGGTCTGGTTCTTTGGTTTGAAGGTCTGGTTTTCCTGTGCCACGGCGGCCAGACCGAGATTGGTCTTGATGAAGGCGTTGTCTATTTCAACATCGTAGCCGAAGAAAGCACCCTTGACACCCATGTTGTAGTTGGTGATGGTGTTGATCAGGGCGCGGTCGGTATTGGCAGCATATTTCGTGTTGGTGATCAGCATTGTCATCTGGGCGGCCGGGAATGTGGATGTGGTGTTGCCGTCACCCAGCTGGTTAAGCCCCTGGAATGCGCTCACGTGACCTTTTCCGTCATCGCCGGAGGCATAGAGGAAGTTCGCTCTGGCTGTGCCGGGGCCGACTTTCATCTTGCCGCCCATATTGAGCGCAAAGGATGAAACCTTCTGACCGACTTGCCCGAAGTTATTGACCGGATTGTCGCCGAACTGGAACAGGAAGAAACCGTCAACCGTGCCAGGTCCGAAATTGTAGGAGGCGTTCAGACCCATGGTGTTAATAACGTTCGAACCGGAACCGAGATTTTCGTACACGACGTAATCTGACGCACCGATTTTCAACGCCTTGCTGACGTCGTACTTTACGTCGAGCATGAATGAATCCAGCGAATGGCGTCCCGGCACTTTCTCGACACTCTGGCCATTCTGGGTGCCTGCGTTGCCATAGACAGCAGGAACCGTGGAGGTGCTTCCCTTGAAGTTCCGGTTATCGTAGCCGCGCATCCAGTTAAAATTGATGGTGGTATTTTCAAGCTTGGTCACCGTCGTCACTGCTGCTGCATCGGTGCCGATGAAGATCCCCTTGTAAACGTCGTCAACCGGCTGGATACCGACGCGAGCCGTAGTCGGAAGGTAGGGCACCTTGAACTCCATGTAGACGTTCTTGGTTTCCAGGTTGACCTGGTCGGCTTCCATGGCGCCACCATAGTTTCTGCCGCCCGACAGCAGCACATCCTGTGACGAGTCACCCCAGCGCGAATCAATTTCGAACTGCGTCACCAGCTTCACGTCATTATTCAGCTTGCCGGTGTATTTCAGACGGGCACGCTGCTCGGTGAAGAAAAATGACTTGCCGAGGTTGTTGTACGACAACTTGCTGAGTCCGGATGCGTCATTACCGCCTGCCTGGTCGAAGTTGGTGTAGTCACCCTTGACACGCAGCATACCGTTGAACTGGTGCTCGATGGCATACGCCGATGTCCCCATACATCCCAACGCCGCCAGTGCGGCTACCGATACTTTCATACTGCGTTGTTTCATCTCTGCCTCCTCGTAATGGTCTGTTCACAACGATATTCCGGTGAACGATCTGTGATGCAAAACGTTATTCGTTACTGAGAAACCTACCTCCCTTCCTGAGTGATGTGTATATGGTCGACTCCCTGAAAAAGTGGGGGCATCTCATAACTGCCCCCCATTGAAGGAGGTACTGCTGCAAAAAAAGCTGGCCTTCAGCCGGAAGTCCTGAATCTGCCGTTCAACAGACGCCAGAGCGGCAGCGTCACGGTCAGCAGGATGGCGATTCGGGCGACCTGAAACGAGGTGACCAACGGCACCCCGAGTTTAAGTATCTTTGCGGTAACGCACATCTCGGAGATTCCTCCAGGGGCTGTCGCCAGCATCATGGTCGGCAGTGAGATGCCGTAGATTTTTGCGATTCCGATCCCGGTCAGCAGAGAAAGGAGCAGCGACAGAAGCGCACTCGCCAGGGTGCCGAGGAGAAAATTGAGCGATTCAGCCCGCAATGCAGGATCAAAGCGGATGCCGAGCGCCCACCCGATCAGCAGCTGACCGGTAATGATCAGCAGCGGCGGCATGGCCGAGAGGCTGATGCTGTTGACCGTCAGTGCAAAGCTGGCCACCAGCGGCCCGAGCAGCCAGGCATTGGCGATATCGAAACGGGCGAATATCAGCCCGCCGCAGAGCGCAGCACAGAGCAACAGGGCCAATCCGGAATAACTGATCAGCTTGGCCAGCGGCTGATACATGTCGCTCCCACCCGCACCGTACCACGTGAGTACCACCGGTACGGTCGATACAACCAGCAAAACCCGCAGCGAATGGGAGAGGGCCACCCGGTCAAAACGGGCGCCGGCACGCTCACCCAGGATAGCCATCTCGGCCGCCCCTCCCGGCACACTGGCAAAAAATGCGGTGGTGGCGTCAATCCCCGCAATCCGCTGCAGCAGCCTGCCGCCAAGCCAGGCAAAGGCAAGAGCAGCAACTCCAGCAGCAAGGATGGCCCAGCCGAATGTCACAATCTGCCTGACGATTTCAGGTGAAAAATACAGCCCCAGGGCAGAGCCGATGATCAGCTGGCCCGCTTGACGACCACCCGGAACGGCAGCGATATCGGTGCCGTACATATTGAATCCGCCGGTTACAAAGAGCGGCCCGAGCATCCAGGGGAGCGGAATGTGGCAGGTGGAAAACAGCAGACCACCGACCAGGCTTAGTAAAAGCCCTTTTGCAATGCCGCTTGATGAGATGAGCGGGAGAGCCATCGATCAGAAGAGCCAGAGATGATCGGCCGGGATGTCGATCAGACGTTCGCCGGGTGGAATGAACTCGGCGCCGTAGCCGCGGATACTGGTGCCGCCCAGATCGAAAACGTATTCCCAGGTGTTGCCAAGGTAGACAGATGCGGTTAGCGGCAGACGAATGCTGTTTTCGCCTGGTGTCTGGACAAGTTTGATACGCTCAAGACGCATGACCGCCGTGGCTTTGTCACCGCTTCGCAACGGCTTTCTCAGTTTTCCCCTGAGTTCCCAGCCATTTCCTTTGATGGAAGCAGAATCGCCGTTCACCGTGCTGATTTCGCCGTTGATAATATTGTTGGCCCCCATGAACTCTGCTACGAAGAGTGACGACGGCTCGCCGTACATCTGCTGGGGTGTGCCGGACTGCTCAATCACGCCGTCCTTGAGCAAAACGATTTTGTCGGCCATGGCCATGGCTTCCGCCTGATCGTGGGTGACGCAGACCGCTGACAGGTTGAGGTCGATGATCAGTTGACGCAGCCAGATTCTGGCCTCTTCGCGCAGCTTGGCGTCCAGGTTGGAAAGCGGCTCGTCCAACAGAATCACCTGCGGCTTGTAGACCAGAGAGCGTGCCAGGGCCACCCGCTGCTGCTGCCCGCCGGAGAGCTGGTGCGGAAAGCGGTCTCCCAGATCACCGAGACCCAGATTGGCAAGCACTTCATCGACCCGCTTTTTGATCTCGTCCGCACTGTTTTTCCTGAGTTTGAGACCGTAGGCCACGTTGTCGAAGACGGTGCGATGCGGCCAGAGTGCATAGGACTGGAACACGAAGCCAAGGCTTCGCTTTTCGACCGGCACCTCAATCCCCTTTTCGCTGTTGAACGCCTCCATATCGCTGATCCTGATCGTCCCCTGCGAGGGGAGTTCCAGGCCGGCGATGGTACGCAGCAGGGTCGTCTTGCCACTGCCGGAGGGACCGAGCAGCGCAACGATCTCGCCGCGGGCCACCTCCATTGAGACCCCTTTCAGGATCGAGTTGTTACCGAGAGTGACGTGCAGATTTTCGACAGCTAGTTCAATCATGTAATTTAACTCCGTAACGCAGGGCGATACCCATCCCGACGCTTACCAGTAATATGTTGATGAATGAGAGGGCCGAGACGATCTCAATCGCTCCGGCACCCCACAGGGATACCAGCAGGGAGCCGATCACCTCGGTGCCGGGTCCGAGCAGATAGACGCCGGTTGAATATTCCCGTTCAAAGATCATGAAGATCATCAGCCAGCTCGCCAGAAGCCCGTAGCGGATCAGCGGCAGCGTGACGTGACGGCTGACCTGTCCGGCAGTGGCGCCGGTGACGCGGGCACACTCCTCAAGCTCCGGGCCAACCTGCAGCAGGGAGGTCGAGATCAGGCGCATGCCGTAGGCCAGCCAGACGACCGAATAGGCCAGCCAGAGACTGACCAGGGTTTTTCTAAAGGGGGCCAGCGGCGGGAAGAAGAGGAATACCCAGAGAAACGCAAGGCCGGCCAGCAGCCCCGGAATGGCTCGTGGTGTCATGACGGTGTAGTCGAGCAGCCTCGTCCAGCCGTTATTCTTGCGGTGCGACGCCAGACCGATAAAGGTGAAGCAGATCACTGACAGGCCGCCCCCGATAACCCCCAGCAGCACCGTATTGACGACGCCGCGCATCAGGTTGCCCTGCTCGAAGACCGATTTGAAATTCCCCAGGGTAAACGCCTCCAGGAAGGTAACCCCTTCACCCCAGTTGGTCACGAAGGCGCGAAACACCACCCCGAACATCGGGATGATCACAGTCACCATCAGCCAGATTACAACCAGCCCTGAGGCCACCCAGCGCCACCCCCCCAGGGGAAGCATCCGCTGCCGGGCCCCTTTCCCCTTGAGGGTGATGTATTTCTGGGCGTTGCGAAGCAGGTAGCGCTGCGACAGCACCATCGGCAGCGTAATGGCGACGATGCACATGGCAACGGCAGCCATCAGGTGGTAGGAGGGAACCCCGAGCTTGTTGGTCAGTTTGTAAAGGTAGGTCGAGAGCACCAGGTGCCCTTCCGGGTCGCCAAGCACCAGTGCCAGGCCGAATACCTGGAAGCCAAGGAAGAAAACCAGCATGCCGCTGTAGATCAGCGCCGGAAACACCATCGGCAGGCTGACCGTCAGAGCCACCTTAAGCGGTCCGGCACCGGCCACCCGTGCAGCCTCCTCGACATCGGAACCGAGACTGCGCAGCGCCGAGGATGAATAGAGGTACACGTGCGGAACGTGGGAAAGACCGGCGATTAAGACGATGCTGGTGATGGAGTAGAGATTCCACGGCACGGTGCCGATCAGCTTTTGCACCCAGAGTGAAAAAAATCCGACCGGCCCGACGGCAACCGTATAACCGAAACAGAGCACCATCGGCGAGACAAACACTGGAATCAGGAGCAGCGGTTCAATCCAGCTCCTGCCCGGCATATCGGTCCTGACCATCAGGAACGAGAGCAGCCCCCCCAGCGGCACGGAGATCAACCCCATGCCGCAGGAGATGTACAGTGAATTCAGGAAGGCACGCTTAAAATCCGGGTCTTCAAAAATGAAGCGGTACGGATCAAGACTGTAGACCTTCACGGGCTGAAAGAACGGCGCGTTCAGAAAACTCTGCCAACACAACAGCCCGATCGGAAGGAACACCGCAACAGCGGTGAGAATGATCACCACTTTTCTGGAAAGGGGCATGAAATTCATTACTTGACGGTTCCGAGCGTCTGCTGCCACTTTTTAAGGAAATCAAGGCGTTTTTTCTGGTCTAGAAATTCGATCGTTTCGGCGCTGATCGGAATCGGCTTGGCGCCGGCGCCGAGTTGCTTGGAAAGTCCGGCCATGGTCGTCTCACCCTTGATGTCGCTGCGGATCGAGAAGAGATCGGCCTTGTCCGAGATCACCTGCTGGCCGCGTGCCGAAAGAACGTAGTCGAGCCACAGTTTTGCCGCGTTGGGGTGGGTTGCTTTTTTGGGGATGAAGATAACCCGTGACATGACGACCGTATAATCAGATGGGTAGACATAACCGATGGAGGGATCTTTCTTCGCTTTCATGAATGCGTAGGAACCGATGATGTTGTAGCCGAGCAGCGCCTCACCGGAGCTGATTTTTTCCATCATCGCGCCAGTGCTGGTGTAGACCTTCACGCCTGCGCCACCGAGCGCCTTGGCCATATCCCAGAAGCCGGCACCGTTATTTTTCAGATCCTGCGTCAGGTAGGAAAAGCCGACTCCGCTCCGCTCGGGATCGTACGATACGACCTTCCCCTTGAACTTCGGATTAGAGAGGATTTTCGAAAGGTCTGCGTGGGATTTGGGTATTTCAGCACCCTGCAGCAGTCGCTTGTTGTAGACGAAGGAAATCGGCTCATAGGTGGTACCGTAGGCCTGATCCTTCCAGGCTGCCCAGGCCGGCAGCTTTCCAGCTTCCGGAGAGTGGTAGGACACGGCGTACCCATCGCTGACCAGCTTGACCTGCAGATCCATGGCCGAACTCCAGAGTGCATCTCCGGTACCGCTGCCGGCGGCAGCTTCGCTGATGAAACGGTTGTACAGCTCGGTGCTGTTAAGATCGTTGTATTCGACCTTGATCCCGGGATAGAGCGCCTCAAAGTCCTTGACGATCGGCTCGGCAGCCTTGGTATCGGTTGTGGCGTAGATAACGACCTTCCCCTCCTTCTTGGCGGCGTCGATGATTTTCTGGTATTCGGCCGGGTAGCCGGCCGGAGGTGCGGCGATTGCTGCTACGGGCAGAAGCAGGACGCCCAGGCCGGCGGCAATCTGTTTGATGATCTTTGCAGCGCGTGTAAAACTCATGTCTGATCTCCTTTGTGGTGCGTGGAATGTGGGACGGTCACTGTCCAAAAATAAACCCTGTTCTATGGCGGCTGATTGAGCAAGCAGGGTGCCATCCGGATCAAAAAATCATAACCTGTCGCATTTACGATTATATTTGCTATTTTGTGTATCCACATGTTTGAGCAATGGGTATGACTAAAGTTGCAGCCGAATCAGGATGGCCGCCCGCAGATGCCGATAAATCTGCATCCGGAGCATTATGCCGAAAGTTGTTGCCATGACTTTGCTCATACCCATCGCTGAACCTGCCGGAAACGAGACCGTGCCGACATCAATTTGATACATTGACAGCATACTGATTATATGCATAATGACTTTATTCCTGCGGTGAGGTTGAAACTGACATGTACGACATCGAAAACAGTATCGGATTTCTGATATCCAAGGGGTATCAGCGGGCTTGGGCGATCATGCGGGAGGAGATCGACAGGTATGACCTGACCCCCCCCCAGTTCGCACTGCTGGCGTTTCTCTGGCAGCAGGACGGCATGACCCAGGTCGAGCTCTCCGAAAAGGGACAGATCGACCGGACGACCGTCGGCGGGTTGATTGACCGGCTGGTGAAAAACGGATGTGTGGAACGCCGACAGCACCCGCAAGACCGACGAGCCTACAAAATCCATCTGACCGATCGTGGACGCGAGCTGGAAGAACCGCTGTCGGATTGCGCCAGGGTTGCGCTCGACAGGTTCACCGCCGATTTGAGTGAAAGTGACGTGACCGAATTGAGGCGACTGCTGCTGATATTGCGAGGGGAACGGAGGGTGTATGAAATTCCTTCCTGCTAGCCTGCTCTGCCTGATACTGCTTGCCATTGCCACCGGATCACAGAGTGCTGTACTGACGCTTAAAGAGTGTCTCCAGTCGGCAGAAACCGGCAACCCGGCGCTGAAGGCCGCTGCCTGGGACAGCCGCATTGCACAGGAAAACGTACGCCTGTCGATGGCGGCCGGTTATCCCCGCATCGACGCCCAGGCCGGCTATACGGCACAGCTCAATGCCCAGGCCGTCAGGCTGGGAGGCGTCACCGCCGAAACCCAGGAACCGGACTTTGCCTTTGCAGGGGTTTCCCTGAATTACACGCTCTACGATTTCGGACGGCGCAGCGCCCGCCAGCAGCAGACACAGGCCGCACGCGCGGCCGTTTCCCACTCCTACGAATCCCGCCGCAGCAGCATTGCACTGCAGGTCATCGAAACCTATTTCCGCGTTGCCGAGAGTGACCGCCGTATCACGGCAGCCCGCGAGGAGGTCGCCCGGGTGGATAAGCACCGCCGGGTAGCACAGGTACTTTTCGAAGAAGGAGCCGTAACCCGCAACGATGTACTGCAGGCCGATGTGCGACTGGCAGCGGCCCGACAGAAATTGCTGACACTCGCCAATCTGCGCGAAAATCAGTGGCTGCTGCTTAATTTCCTGACCGGGCGTCCTGCTGAAGCCAGGGGCGAACTCGACGATAACGCAACTCTGCAGCCGGTCAGCACTCCGGACAAGCCGGGTACTGCACACGCCAGACGCCACGACCTTCAGGCTCTGCGCCATGAGATCCGCGCCCGTGAATTCGAGGTGGCAGAAAGCAGGGAGAGCTATTATCCGGAGCTGTTCACCCGTCTCGGCCTCGATTACGTCCAGAACGACAAGGTGCGCGAGCAGACGCTCATGTCGGCAACCGTCGGTATCAGACTCAGCATCTTCGACGGCTTTGCTTCGTCCTCAGTCAGGGAACGTGCCGTGCATAATCTTTCACGAAGCCGGGATACGCTGCGTAATCTTGAAGCGCAGACTGACCTGGAAATCGCCACGGCCAGAAATGACGCTGCAACGGCTGAGGCCAGGATAGAAATGGCGCGTGCGGCCATCAGCCAGAGCGAAGAGAACCTTCGCATTACCAGAGAACGCTATCTCGAACGGGTCGGAACAGCCACCGACGTCATGGATGCCCAGAGTCTGGCGACCCAGGCAAAAAGCGACTACCACGCGGCTCTGTACGACCACCAGACAGCTCTCGCCCGTCTGCTGAAGGCATCGGGGGAGCTGTAACCGACATGGAGAACCAACCTATGAACGAGAAATCAATCCCGGTTCCGGCACCCGCAGAAACCGCCTCCGCACCGGAACAGGCCGGATCCGGCAGACGCATGCGGGCCATAATCATCCTGCTTTTGATAGTACTCTGCGGCGGCTGGTTGATCGCCCGCTGGTTCATCCGCAGCCAGACGCACATAGAAACCGACAATGCTTTTGTCGATGCCCACGTCCTGGCAGTTTCATCGCGGGTCCCCGGCACGGTCACCGCAGTGCATGTGCGTGACAATCAGCAGGTCAAAAAAGGTGACTTGCTGGTCGAGATCGATCAGCGCGACTACCAGATGCAGGTTGATCAAGCTTCTGCCGGAGTCGGCGTCGCGCTCAATGAAACCGGCGGAGAACAGCGCAAGGTATCCGGCGCACAAGCGGTTGTCCAATCGGCCACAGCCCGCTTCGAGCAGGCCGGCATTGACCTGCAGCGCGGTGAAAAGCTCTTCTCGCGCGACGTTATTCCCCGCGAACAGCTTGACCGCCTGACAACCGCACAAAAGGTTGCCGAAGCCCAGCTTCGCGAAGCAGAAGAGGCACTCAAGCGGGTTCGTGCAGAGGCGGGACTGTCCCCGAAAGGGGGTGGCACGGCAAAAGTTCAGCTGCGCGCAGCCCAGCTGGAGGACACACGCCTGAAGCTCTCCTACACGAAAATTTATGCGCCCCAGGACGGCTCGATCACCCGCAAATCGGTTGAGGCAGGGGCGATCATCCAGGCCGGACAGCCGCTAATGGCGCTGGTGCCACTGAGCAACGTCTGGGTTACAGCCAACTTCAAGGAACGCCAGCTGACCCACATCAAGGCCGGGCAACACGTCGAGTTCACGGTTGACGCCTACCCTGGCCGCAGCTTCAAGGGGACCGTTGACAGCATCATGGCCGGCACCGGCGCGGCTTTCTCGCTGCTGCCGCCCGAAAACGCCACCGGCAACTACGTCAAGGTTATCCAGCGGATACCGGTCAAGATCGGCATCACAGGAGTCCCGGATCCCCGCTATCCGTTACGGGTCGGCATGAGCGTTATCCCGACCGTGAATACCGGCAGAAGTGCCGCCGACGTTATTAAAGGGCTCAACCCGTTCTGATGGAGGACGGCAGAACCATTAATAAATGGCTGATCACCGTAACGGTGATGCTGCCGGCCATCATGGAAATCATCGATACCTCGGTGGCAAACGTGGCCCTGCCAAATATGCAGGGGAGTCTCAACGCCGGCACCGATGAAGTCACCTGGGTACTGACCTCGTACCTGGTGGCAAATGCCGTCGTACTGCCAATGACCGGCTGGCTGGCGCGGCTGTTCGGTCGCAAGCGCTTCCTGATGACCTGCATCGTTCTCTTCACGCTGGCTTCACTGCTCTGCGGGGCGGCCCCCAACCTGGCCATACTGATCCTGTTCCGCGTCATTCAGGGGGCCGCCGGCGGTGCCCTGATACCGATCAGTCAGGCAATCCTGATGGAGACCTTCCCGCCGCGCCAGCAGGGGATGGCCATGGCGATTTTCGGCGTCGGGGCCATGTTCGGCCCGATCGTCGGACCGGCTCTGGGCGGCTGGATAACCGACAATATGAACTGGCGCTGGATTTTCTACATCAACCTGCCGATCGGCATCATCGCCATGATTCTCTGCGCCTTCTTCATCTTTGACCCGGCCTATCTGCGCCAGCGGGCCACCAACCTTAAAATTGACTACTGGGGCCTGTTCCTGCTTACAGCCAGCATGGGCTCTCTGCAGCTGGTTCTTGACAAGGGTCAGCAGGAAGACTGGTTCAACTCCTCCTTCATCATCGCCTTCAGCCTGATTTTTGTTGTGACGCTGGCCGCCCTGATTTATGTCGAAATGACCCACGAAAGCCCGATCATCAATCTGCGGCTCTTCAAAAATGTCTCCTTCGCATCCGGCAACCTGATCATGTTTGTGGTCGGCTTCTGCCTCTACAGTTCGATCATGCTGATTCCGCTCTTCCTGCAGACTCTGATGGGCTACTCGGCCACCAATGCCGGAATGGTCATGGCACCCGGCGGCATCGCCACTCTGATTACCATGCCGTTCATCGGCGCCGCACTGGCCAAACGCGACGGCAGGAAAATCGTTTTTTTCGGCCTGCTGATCGGAGCCACCTCCATGTTCATCATGCAGGGGCTCAACCTGCAGGGCTCTTTCTGGACCTACACCTGGCCGCGCATCGTACTGGGAGTCGGGCTGGCAATGATCTTCGTTCCGCTGACCACGGTAACACTCTCAACGATTCCCAAAACCGAAATGGGGAATGCCACCGGCATGTTCAACCTGCTGCGCAACATCGGCGGCAGCGTCGGCATCGCCATGGCGGCCACCCTTTTGGCCCGCAACCAGCAGTTTTACCAGACATCACTCGTCGCCCGCATCAACCCCTACAATCCGCTCTGGCAGGAACGCTTCAGTTCCATCAAACAGTCACTGATTGCAAAGGGGATCAATGCTTCTCAGGCTGACACAACCGCACTGACTATGATTTACGGCGTCGTGCGCAGAGAGGCCGGCGCCCTCTCCTTCAACTATATTTTCTTCATTCTGGGGATCGCCTTCCTGATCATCATACCGCTGCTAACTCTACTCAAGCGGTCAGAGCATTCGGCGCCGGGAGGGATGGGGAATTAATGCTCCACGGCACCACCATGTTGCTCAGGATTCGACCTCTGAAAAATAATATTCAAGAGTCCGGCTCGACTGCCGATATTCTCATTAAAGTCAAAGTTTCAGAAGGAGGCCGCCATGGTATCGGGAGTTTCAGGTAACAAAGCCGTTCAGACGTATACGCACCAGCCCCCGCAGAGCACGTTTCAACGTCAGGCTGCAGCTCCCAGATCGACAGCACAGACTGCTGATACGGTAAATATTTCGAATCAGGCCCGCCGGCTGGCATCTGATGTCACGAGCGGTGCCAAAGAGACCTCTGAACCGAAAGCGCAAAAGGCAGCCGAGGCAGTACGGGGGAGAACATAATCAGCGCGTAAGTAGCATTCTGTCAGTAATACTATCGGGGACACGGCTTGATACAGCGTGTCCCCATTTGCGTTTGTAAGAGAGAAATCGCTTGCCTTTTGAGGTGGGTGTGAATAGTTTGGCGGAGTCGCACCAATAGGAAATTCAGATCGAAATACTTCTTCGTGATAGAACCCCGGGAGGAACTGATGGGCAGTGACAGCAGAAGAACGTTTCTTGGACTGTGTCTTGGCGGTCTTGGAGCAATTGCGGCCGCGGCGGTCGGATGGCCGCTGTTCCGTTACCTGGCGCCCCGCTCCAGCAAGGAGTCGGCGGGGAAAATCGTGATACCTGAAAAAGAGATCGCCACCGGCGATGCCAAATTCTTCGAGTATGCCGGTTCTTCAGCCGTTCTGGTGCGAAAGAAGGACGGCTCCCTGATTGCGCTTTCAGCCGTCTGCACTCACCTGGGGTGCATCGTGCAGTGGCAGAAGGACAAGCAGGATTTCCTCTGCCCCTGTCACGCCGGACATTACAGCCCCGACGGCGCCGTAACAGGCGGTCCTCCGCCAAAATCGCTTGCCAGAATCCCCTTCAGCGTGGCCGGCGGCACTATTACCATAGGATAATCGAGGAGGCTGCATGACACTGTTAAAGTCAATCGTCGACTGGGTCGACGTCCGCATCGGAGTGCGCGAGGTGGCAGAGCAGGAACTGACCGGCTACCTGCTGCCGCGCAACATCAACTCCTGGTACTCGCTGGGGAGCATTCTGTTGTTCGCCTTCGCCCTGCAGGTGGCCAGCGGCATCCTGCTTTTGATCTATTACGTTCCCGATGCCGACAAGGCCTTCAAGAGCGTCAGTTACATCATGAACGAGGTGCCCTTCGGCTGGCTGATCCGCATGTGCCACGCCGTCGGCTCGAACATGATGGTTCTTGCGCTGCTGCTGCACATGCTGTCGGTGCTTTTCATGGGAAGCTACAAGCGACCCAGGGAACTTAACTGGGTTACCGGTTTCATCCTGCTCAGCATGGTGCAGGGAATCTCGCTGACCGGCTATCTGCTTCCCTGGAGCCAGCTTTCGTTCTGGGCCACCACCGTAGCCACCAACAGTGCCAACGCCATACCGGTCATCGGACCGTACCTGGTCGAGTTTCTGCGAGGTGGCAAGCTGGTCGGTGCGCCAACCCTGGGGCGCTTCTTCGCGCTGCATGTGGCGCTCATTCCGGCCGGCATCGCCGCCATGATCGGCGCCCACCTGTTCCTGCTGAAACGGACCGGCGTTTCGGCGCCTCCGTTCGGTCAGGAGAACACCTCCAATCAATGGCAGGGGGACAGGTATCATTACGAACACCATCCGGGGGGAATCCCCTTTTTCCCGGTGTTCGCCCTGGAAGACCTCCGTTCCATCGCCATCTACATGGCCTGTTTTCTGGCGGTAGTGTTTTTCGACCCGTATCTGTTCTTCCCAAAAGACGCTTTCATTCCGGCCAATCCCTTCGTGACACCGGCCCACATCAAACCTGAATGGTATTTCCTGGCCAATTACCAGACACTGAAAATATTCCCTAACGAGCTGATCGGCCTGTCGCTGCAGGGTGCAGGTATGACCTTTCTGGCAATGCTCCCCTTTATCGACCGGGGGCCGGAGCGGCATCCGCTCAAGCGGCCGCTGTTCATGGCCTGTTCGATCGGCGGACTGCTGCTCTGGATCGGTCTGAGCGTCTGGGGGCACCTGTCATGAGATACCCTGCCCTTTACACGAAATTTTTCATGACGCTGGTGATATTCCTGATGACGGCTGCATTGATTCACCTGTCACCACACTTGGTGGCCGCCGAGGGACCGGCTGAAATTGTCTGTATCCAGTGTCACTCGGCGCTCCCTGAAAAATTCAGCGCACCCGTAAAACAGTGGCGCGGAAGCGTCCACGCCGAAAACGGCATCGGCTGCAACGACTGCCACGGCGGTGACCCGAAGGACGCTGCCAATGCAATGAAACCGGAACGGGGGTTCCTCGGCGCGCCGAAAGAACCGTCAATTCCCTCCTTCTGCGGCCGCTGTCATGTGGGAGTGATGAAGGACTACCTGGCAAGCGTTCATGGACGGGCACTTGGCAAAGGGGGGCCGACCTGTGTCACCTGCCATGGCAACCATCAGGTGGTGAAAGCCTCCCTTGAAATAATCAATGAAAAACGCTGCAGCCGCTGCCACAGTTTTGAGCGTGCCCGCACGATCAGACAGGCCATGCAGGAGACAGAGGGGCTGTTTATCTCCGTCGATGCGCGGATTCAGGCCTATAAAAAGATCGGCAGCGACACCGAGAAGCTGGAGAAGAGCCTCTTCTCGCTACGAAACAGCTTCCACTCACTGTTCCACAATGTCAACGTGGATACGGTAAAGAAGGAATCGACCGGCATCCAGGCTGAAGTCAGGAAAATTCAGACACAGCTGGACCAGTGGGATGAGGCTGGCGGAAAGAGAAAGTTTGCGGGAGCACTGGCCGTATCGTTCATGGTAATGATTGCGCTGGTCGCCCATCTGCTCCGAAAATCTTACCACCAATGAATGAAGTCAGAGATCGTTTAATGATCGAGGGGCTGGAGGAGCTGTTTCTTTCAGTGCAGGAGCGCATGGCTCTGCTTGAAAAAAGCAGGCTGGGAAGTGGCCTGACCTGGCAGGAATTGCAGACACTTGCCGGCTATTTCGATTCCTTCAGTGCCCAACCGGATACCTACGTCTGCCACCAGGGAGAACGGAGTGACTTCATCTGTATCGTCTGCCAGGGGCGGGTTGGCATTGTCAAGGAGGACCTGCAGCTCAATCGGAAAATGATTGCCACCATCGGACCGGGTCAATCAGTCGGCGAGATGGCCGTAATTGACGGAGAACCCCGCTCCGCATCGGTCATAGTCCAGTCACAGGCCCTGCTGCTGGTGCTTGATACTGCACAGTTTGATCGCATGTCAGAAGTTGCGCCCCGCCTGTGGGGGAAGTTTCTCCTGCAACTATCCCGAATTTTAAGTAGACGGCTGCGCCAGACCAGCGGCGTACTGGCTGAGTATCTTCAAAGCTAAAATATTCCCTCCACCTACCCTGAGAGCGGTGTTCTACTTGACACAGCAGGCAAATTGTCACATTGTTTGAAAACGATGTTCTGATGTTTTGCCAATTTGACCGGGGGCCCCGAATGAGCATCAACCTCTCCGAATCCGAAGAAAAATTCCGCAGCCTCTTTGAAACCATGCATGAGGGATTTGCCCTGCATGAAGTCGTCTACGACGATACCGGCGCAGCCACAGATTATCGCTACCTGGATGTCAACCCCGCTTTTGAACGCCTTACCGGACTTACCCGCAGCCAGGTCATCGGCAGAAGAATCCGTGAAATTCTCCCCACCATCGAAGAACAATGGGTTGAAACCTACGCCCGCGTAGCGGCCACCGGCGAACCGGCCGAACTGGAAAGCTACGTACCGGAACTTGACCGCCACTACCGCGCCAGGGCCTACTCGCCGGAACGGGGAAAATTCGCCGCCCTGTTCGAGGACATCACCGAACAGAAGAAAGCCCAGCTGGCGCTGCAGCGTCGGGAAGAGCAGCTGCGAGTGCTGTTTGAGTCATCCAACGCCGGTATCATCCTGATCGATCCGACCGGTATGCTCACCGTCGCCAACGATCGCGCTGGTGAGTTGTTCGGCGTTTCGGTTGCCGAACTGATCGGCACACAGTACCCAGACCTCATTCACCCCGACCAGCGCAGCATCGGCGGCGGAAAAATGCGCCGCTTGATTGACGGGAAAATCGATCATGTCATAACCGAGCGGCATTATATCCGCCGGGACGGCAGCGATTTCTGGGGCTATTTCTCCGGCAGACGCCACGAAGACAGCGACGGAAACCTGATCAGCCTGGTCGGACATATCAGCGACATCACTGAACGAAAGAAAGCCGAGGATGATCTGGAGGCGAGCCGCCGCCTCCTTACTGACATTTTCGAATTCAGCGGTATGCTGATCGCCGTGAAGAACCGGGACGGGCAGTACGAAATGGTCAACCGCAAGTGGGAAAATGTCACCGGCCGCTCCCGCCTTGAGGCCCTGGGCAGAAACGATGAAGAACTGTTCCCCTACCCAGTTGGTCAGCAGTTCCGCCAGAACGACCTGGAAGCGATGCAAGGCGACAGCTGCCTTGAAAAAGAGGAGGCCATCGAGGACGAAAACGGCAGGCTCCACTATGCAATTTCGCTGAAGTTTCCCCTCAAGGGGAGGGACGGGAGCGTCAGCGGAGTCTGCGTCATGAGCACTGATATCACCGAGCGAAGGCGCATCGAAGAAGAGCGCCGCACGTTTGAACAACAACTTCTCCATGCCCAGAAACTGGAGAGCCTGGGGGTACTGGCCGGAGGTATTGCCCATGACTTCAACAACATTCTGATGGCTATCATCGGCAACGCCGACCTGGCTTTAATGCGGCTCAACAGGGAATCACCGGCAGTGGAAAACCTGAAGCGGATTGAACAGGCTGCCGCCCGCGCCGCAGATTTGGCTCGGCAGATGCTGGCCTACTCCGGCAAAGGGAAATTCATGGTTGAAAATGTCGACCTGAACCAGCTGCTGGAGGATATGCTCCATATGCTGGAGGTATCAATCTCCAAGAAAGCCGTTCTCCGTTTAACTCCGGGCATCCCGCTCCCCTCCATAGAGGTCGACGCCACCCAGATGCGCCAGATAATTATGAACCTGGTGATCAACGCTTCCGAGGCAATCGGTGACAGAAGCGGCACTATTGCCATCTCCACCGGCAGTATGGAATGCGACCAGACTTACCTGCAGAATGTATGGCTCGACGAAAACCTGGCTGCAGGCCTGTATGTCACCCTCGAAATATCCGATACCGGCTGCGGCATGGATAAAGAAACCCTGTCAAAGCTGTTCGATCCCTTCTTCACCACCAAGTTCACCGGGCGGGGACTGGGAATGGCAGCGGTGCTCGGCATCGTCCGCAGCCACAAGGGGGTCATCCATGTCTATAGTGAGCCGGGAGTCGGAAGCAGCTTCAGAATCCTGCTTCCCGCCTCCGACCATTCGGGAGGGGGTGGCCGGTCTGAAGCTGATTGCCACAAAGATATCTGGCTCGGCAGTGGGAAGGTTCTGCTGGTCGATGACGAAGAATCGGTGCGCCGCATCGGATCTGAAATGCTTACAGAGCTTGGCTTTGAAGTGATCACGGCGAACGATGGCCGTGAGGCGATTGACATTTTCGCGGAAAATCCCGACGTCTCCTTTGTGATACTCGACCTGACCATGCCGCATCTTGACGGGGAACAGTGTTTCCGGGAACTACGCACCATCAAACCGGACGTTCAGGTGATCATGTCAAGCGGCTACCACGAACAGGAGGTCACCCGCAAATTTTTCGGCAAAGGCTTGGCAGGGTTCATCCAGAAGCCCTACAAACTGGATGTGCTGAGAGAGGCTATCCAGAAGATTTAACATACCAAAACGTCATTATCGCACTTTTGTTGACAGGTCCTTCAAAAACTGGAGCTTGCATGAATTTCTCACTGGGTAAAATCATCGCTTTTGCTTATGATTCCATCATGCGAAAGCTGTATCTGCATACCATTATCGTTGCCATATTTCTCCTGATCGTCATTTCCATAACCATCTGGGCCGGGAACACCCTCACCATGATCACCGCTATCGCCCGTTTTGAGCGTACCCACACGGTTTCCCGGGTTGAAGCCATGGTGGCTCTCCTGAAGTTTCATGATAATAAAAAGCCGGAGGAACTGGAAAGATTTCAGGCAAAAATGGCTATTACCCAGTCATACAACAAGGTTTTCAGCCGTTTGCTCGAGATGCGAAAAGATACATCCGATGCAGAATTTGTAAGGATTCTGGAAAGCACCTTCAGCGAAACTGATCACAATACGGCTGAGATCATCGTCAACAGGATAAAGGTTCTGTACTGGCACCCGATTTTGAAAGAGCTGGTTGCGAATGCAGGTAGTGCGAATCTGGTGGGGGAGAAACTAAAGGCACAGGCAGCACAATTTATCGCGGCGAACAATCAGGCTGAACGGACGGCCATCTTCGCAGAAATTGAAAAAACAGAAAATAAATTCATTTCCTACGAGGCTTCATTTTCAAAGAGCTGTAGTGATCTTTCCAGGCAAATATCTTCGTATGTCAACTATATCACCATGCTCCTCCTTATTATTTCGGTCGGCTTCACCGGTCTGCTGACATACCTGATTGCGAGATCGGTCATCCAGCAGGCGGCAAAGTATACATCCGATCTTGAAAAGGAAATCCAGGTACGCACGCTGGTGGAAGAAACATTGCTGTCGCTCAAGGACAGATTGCAGGAACAGAATGAAGAATTGCAGGTGAATGAAGAGGAGCTTCGCAGCCAGAACGATGAACTCCTGACGACTGAAGAGATGCTGCGGGTACAGATTGATGAATATGAAACCAGCCAGAAACTATTGAAAGAAAGAGAGGAGTCACTTTATCGCCAGTACAACCTGTTTTCCACGCTGTTGAACATTCTGCCGATTGGTGTTTTCATGGTGGAAGCACCGTCCGGTAAGCCGCTGGTGGCCAACCAGGCGGCTTCCGATCTCCTGGGACGGGGGATTCTCCCCGATGCCACCAAAGAAAATTTATCGAATGTTTACAAGGCATATAAAGCAGGCACCCATGATCCGTATCCGCCCGAAGAGATGCCGATCATATTGGGGATGAAAGGAGTGACGTCACATATCGACGACATGGAGGTAGAGCGACCGGACGGAACCAAAACTCTGCTGGAAATATTCGGTGCACCGGTGGCGGATGACAAGGGCAACATCTGGGCAAGCCTGGTGAGTTTTATCAACATTACTAATCGAAAGCGGGCAGAGGAAGCGATCCATAAGCGTATTTTATCTCTGACACAGCCAGCGGAAAGCGGCACCATTTCATTTGATGAACTGTTCGACGTCGACGACATCCAGCGGCTGCAGGATGAATTCGCCAGAGCCACCGGAGTGGCTTCACTCATTACGACCCCCGACGGTATACCGATTACCGCGCCGAGCAATTTTACCCGCCTCTGCAGCGAGATAATCCGCACGACGGAAAAAGGGTGTGCCGCCTGCTTCAAATCGGACGCGGCCATCGGGCGCTACAATCCGGATGGGCCGAACATCCAGCCCTGCCTGAGCGGTGGACTGTGGGACGCCGGAGCTGGAATCACCGTCGGCGGGAGACATATCGCCAACTGGCTGATCGGACAGGTACGCGACGAGACACAGTCCGAAGAGTCAATGGCGGCCTACGCCCGTGAAATCGGCGCAGACGATGCAGGGCTTCTGGAAGCGTTCCGCCAAGTCCCATCCATGTCGCACGAACATTTCTGTGAGATCGCCCAGGTTCTCTTTACGCTGGCAAATCAACTCTCGACCGCCGCCTACCTGAATCTCCAGCAGGCCCGCTTCATCAATGAGCGCCATCAGGCGGAACTTGAGCTGCAGGAAAGCCAGAAGCAGTACCGCAATCTGGTAGAAGGCACACCGGATCTCATTACCAGGGTTGACATGGAAAGGCGCTTGATATTTGTGAATCACGCTGCGATGAAGTTCTATGGATTGCCTCCTGAAGGGTGTGTTGGGCGAATGGCCTTTGATTTCATACACCCAGATGATCGTGAGTCGACCATAGCCGCCTTTAACACCTGGATTCAAAGCGGTGAAGAGGTTTTCACCCATGAAAACCGGCAGGTGGGTATCGGTGGGCCGGATCATTATCACATGGTGTGGACTATACGTGCCGAGCGGGACGAAAAAGGTGCGCTCACCGGATTTGCCAGTACGGCAAGGGACATCACTGACAGCAAACATAACCAGGAAGAGAAAACCAGGCTCGAAGCCCAGCTCCAGCAGTCCCAAAAACTTGAATCAATCGGCCGTCTTGCCGGCGGTGTGGCCCATGACTTCAACAACATGCTGAGTGTCATCCTCGGCCACGCGGAGCTGGGAATCATGAAACTGGACTCCGCCCACCCGGTCTGCGCCGATCTCCTGGAAATCGGAAAAACGGCAGAGCGCTCTGCCGACCTCACCCGTCAGCTGCTGGCTTTTGCCCGCAAACAGACCATAACCCCCAAAACCGTTAATCTGAATGAAACAGTGTCTGGCATGCTCAAGATGCTGCAGCGCCTGATCGGGGAGAATATCAATCTTACCTGGCAACCGGCCGCCAACCTCTGGCAGGCAAACATCGATCCCTCGCAGATTGACCAGATCCTGGCTAATCTCTGCGTCAATGCCCGCGACGCCATCGGCAACACAGGCAGGATCACCATCGAAACCGAAAACAGTACCATAGACGAGCAATATTGCGCAGCCAGTCCGGAGGCCGTACCGGGAGAGTACGTGCGCCTGACCGTCAGTGACACCGGCCACGGCATGGACAGGGAAACCATGTCGCATATCTTTGAACCGTTTTACACTACCAAGGAAATGGGCAAGGGAACCGGTCTGGGGCTGGCGACGGTCTATGGAGCGGTAAAACAGAATAACGGCTTCATCGCCATCTACAGCGAACAGGATCAGGGAACAGCGATATCGATCTATCTGCCGCGCCAGGAAGGCGTGCACGGAGAGCTTCAGGAAGCAGAGACAGCTGTCATTCCCCGCGGCCATGAGACCATCCTGCTGGTGGAGGACGAGCCAACAATATTAAACATCGCGTCATTGATGCTCGCAAACCAGGGCTACACCGTGTTGAAAGCCGGAACCCCCGGCGAGGCGACCCGTCTTGCGGCTGAACACGCCGGGGAGATTCACCTGTTGATGACTGATGTGATCATGCCCGAATTGAACGGCCGGGATCTGGCTGAGAAACTGCTGGCAGATCAACCGCAGATGAAGCTGCTGTTCATGTCCGGCTACACGGCCGATGTGATTGCCCACCACGGTGTTCTGGACGAAGGGGTCCATTTCATCCAGAAACCGTTTACTCTTCCAGTCATGGCAACCATGGTTCGAGAAGTGCTGGACAGGTCGTAAGATGACATCATGGAGATAAAGGATCACTACCTTATAGGGCGTCAGCCGATACTTGACCGAAGTGAACGTCTCTTCGGCTACGAGCTACTTTTCCGCTCCACCGACAAAAATGAGGCCGACGTGCGGGATGCGGGACAGGCAACGGCAAACGTGATCATTAACACGCTCTCGTCGTTCGGCATCTGCGAACTACTGGGGGGCCGCAAGGGTTTCATAAACCTCGATTACGACATGCTGATGAGTGAAGTTGTGGAACTGCTCCCCCCCGAGCATATCGTCATTGAACTGCTGGAGTCGATCGAACCGTCCCCTGCCCTGGTGGAACGGTGCCGTGAGCTCAAGGATGCCGGTTTCGCCCTGGCACTTGACGACCACCAATACAGCCCCGACTTTGCCGAATTGTACTCGCTTGTGGATATCGTGAAAATCGACCTGCTGGTGACTCCGCTGGAATCAGTGCCCGCCATGATTGAACAGCTGCGCCCTTATTCCTGCAAACTACTGGCTGAAAAGGTAGAACGGAGCGAACTGTTTTCAGCCTGTCATGATCTTGGCTTCGACTATTTTCAGGGGTATTATTTCGCCCGGCCGGATATTGTCAGGAAAAAGAAAATGGACGAAAGCTCCACGACCCTTTTTCAGTTGATGCGGCTGCTTGGCGAAGATGCCGGCATAGAAGCGATTGAAAACGCTTTCCGCGGCAGCCCTACCCTGACCTACAAGCTGCTGATGCTGGTGAATTCGGTGTCCTTCGGGAACCGCAACAAGATCCAGGGGGTACGCCATGCAATCGCCATGACCGGCCGGACACAGATCAAGCGTTGGGTCCAGCTGGCCCTGTTTGCCGCCGACGGCGATGACGCCTTCGACCACCCGCTGGTTGACATGGCTGCCTCACGAGCAGGACTGATGGAGCAGATGGTTTTATTTCACCCCGATCTTAAGCTTGTTGTCGAATCCGCCGACCGGGCCTTCATGACGGGGATTCTCTCGCTGATGGGGAGCATCTATGATATTTCCATCACGGACATGATTGCAAACCTTAACCTCAACGACGACATAGCCGCCGCCCTGACCGATCATAGCGGGCACTACGGCGCACTGCTGCGGGTTACGGAGCATCTGGAGGCACTCGATATGTGGTCGGCCGCTGCGGAACTCGCATCCATCGGTATTAACCCCGCCACCCTCACTGAACTCCAGTTACGCGCTTTCAACTGGAAAAAAGCATGATGATGCTTAGCAGTTCTGCAGTTTCATGTTATGGTAAAAAGTACCTGAGCGCACCTGAAAACGCTCCCGAAAGGCTCGCGGTATGCCGACGAAGTTCAGAAACTGGCCGATTCTCCCCAAAATCATGACCATCTCGGTCATCAGTGTTGCCGTCATGCTGGCCGCCACCTTCATCTATTTCATCCCGCTGATGGAATCCCGGCTGATGGAGGGTAAAAAGAACGGCACCCGCAACGTTGTCGAAGTGGCCTACGGAATTATCGCCTCCTTTGACCGACGGGCGGCCAGCGGTGAAATCAGCCGCGATGAGGCCAAAGCAGGGGCCTTTGAAACCCTCAAAGGCATTCGCTACCGTGAACGGGAATACTTCTGGGTCAATGACCTTGAGCCGCGCATGATCATGCATCCGACCGTCCCGGAACTGAACGGTAAACTGCTCTCCGACTATAAGGATCCCAACGGTAAACTGCTGTTCATGGAATTTGTCAGGGTTTCCAAAAGCAAAGGGGGCGGCTTTGTCAGCTACATGTGGCCAAAACCGGGGGAGCAGGCCCCGGTCCCCAAACTGTCGTATGTCAAACTGTATGAACCGTGGGGCTGGATCGTAGGGAGCGGCATCTATCTTGACGACGTGCGCGAGGACATTGCCCAGCTGAAGATGATGTCGTCGCTGGGAGCCTTCCTGTTTGCCGTAATGACCCTCACCATGGCCTTCTTCATCGGCAGCGGCATCACCCGCCGCCTGGGAAGGGTCATCGGCGGTCTGCGCGATATTGCCAGTGGCAAGGGTGATGTTGATCTCACCAAACGGATTGCCATCACCTCAATTGACGAGATCGGCGTACTTTCAACCGAATTCAACGGGCTGATGGAGTCGATCAACAATCTGACAACCTTCAAGAAGGTGATCGAAGAGGATGACACCATCGCCGATGTCTATGCCCGGCTGTGGGGAGCTTTCAGCAAGGAACTGCACCTTGAGCAGTGCGTTATTTATGAAATCGACCTGATTCATCACCGCATGTTGCCAGTCTATCCACCAGATATGTCGGATGAAGAGCTTTTCTGTACACCTGACATTCTGGATAACGCCGACCTCTGCAAAACCCGTAAAACCGGTCACCGGATAAGTTCAGCCGAATTTCCCGACATCTGCCGTCACTTCCGGCCCCAGGACGGGAAACACCATTACTGCATCCCCATGACGATTGGCGGCGGCACCGTCGGAGTGGTGCAGTTTCTTGTGCCGGCGGATAATGAGACGAACCGAGAGATGTATGAACGCCGCATCTTTAAGGCCGAACAGTACATCAAGGAGTCGCTGCCGGTAATCGAAGCCAAACGTCTGATGCAGACGCTGCGCGAATCGGCCCTTACCGACCAGCTGACCGGCCTGCATAACCGCCGTTTCCTGCAGGAGAGCGTGGAAGGCATCTGTGCCGGCGTCAAGCGGCGTGGGAAGATCATGGGGCTTTTGATGTGCGACCTGGATTATTTCAAACAGGTCAACGACACCCACGGCCACGCCGCCGGCGACAAGATTCTGCAGCAGACCTGCCACGCCATCCGCTCCGCAGTCAGAGAGGCCGACCTGGTCATCCGCTTCGGCGGAGAAGAATTTCTGGTGGTGCTGCTCGACATCCGCGAAGATGAATCACTGCTGGTGGCGGAAAAAATCCGCGACCGGGTCTATCAGACCCGCTTCCGCAATAAAATACCCCGCCGCAAGCAGCGGGGTATTGGTGGAGTTCAGAACAGCTCTAGCTGACGGTCAACATGGATCTTCTGGTAGGCTTGCCCTTGGTT
>Ga0194061_1000198_pt1 | contig 36654 bp, 32 predicted proteins | sample SepL2221m_MetaG_FD_163423 | JGI IMG/M metagenome (GOLD analysis project Ga0194061, IMG submission 163423) | Anoxic zone freshwater microbial communities from boreal shield lake in IISD Experimental Lakes Area, Ontario, Canada - Sep2016-L224-21m | ecosystem: Environmental > Aquatic > Freshwater >... | reverse complement strand
CGCAAGAGTTGCTCGAAACCGGCATCAAGGTTATCGACCTGATCTGCCCCTTCGCCAAGGGCGGCAAGGTCGGCCTGTTCGGTGGCGCCGGCGTCGGCAAGACCGTGAACATGATGGAACTCATCCGCAATATCGCCATCGAGCACTCGGGCTACTCGGTGTTCGCCGGCGTCGGTGAGCGTACGCGCGAGGGCAACGACTTCTACCACGAGATGAAGGAGTCGAACGTTCTGGACAAGGTTGCGCTGGTCTACGGCCAGATGAACGAGCCGCCGGGCAACCGCCTGCGCGTGGCGCTGACCGGCCTGACCATGGCCGAAGCCTTCCGCGACGAGGGCAGGGACGTGCTGTTCTTTGTCGATAACATCTACCGCTTCACCCTGGCCGGCACCGAGGTGTCCGCGCTTCTCGGCCGTATGCCCTCTGCGGTGGGCTACCAGCCCACCCTCGCCGAGGAAATGGGCCGCCTGCAGGAGCGCATCACTTCCACCAAGACCGGTTCGATCACCTCGATCCAGGCCGTGTACGTGCCTGCGGACGACCTGACCGACCCGTCTCCTGCCACCACCTTCGGCCACCTCGATTCGACCGTGGTGCTGTCGCGCGACATCGCGTCGTTGGGTATTTACCCCGCCGTGGATCCGCTTGACTCGACCAGCCGTCAGATGGACCCGCACGTTGTCGGTGAAGACCACTACAACACCGCGCGCGCCGTGCAGCAGACGCTGCAGCGCTACAAGGAATTGCGCGACATCATCGCCATCCTGGGCATGGACGAACTGTCCGCCGAGGACAAGTTGGCGGTGGCCCGCGCGCGCAAAATCCAGCGTTTCCTGTCGCAGCCGTTCAACGTGGCAGAGGTGTTCACCGGGTCGCCGGGCAAATACGTGCCGCTCAAGGAAACCATCAAGGGTTTCAAGGCGATCGTGGCCGGCGAATACGACCACCTGCCCGAGCAGGCCTTTTACATGGTCGGCGGCATCGAAGAAGCCGTCGAAAAAGCCAAGACATTGCAGTAAATCAGTGAAGGAGTGAATGAGTGAGTGAGTGAATGAGAAGCGACGCAGCGAGAGGGCTATGACCTTTTCACTTCTTCACTCCTTCACTTTTCACTCAAAAAATTATGGCCAATACCATACACGTCAGCGTCGTCAGTCCGGAAGAGGAAATTTTTTCCGGTGATGCGGAGTTTGTTGTGCTCCCGGGGGTGGCGGGCGAACTGGGGATTTACCCCAAACACACCCCGCTGATCACCGCGATCAGGCCGGGCACGGTGCGCATTCATTTTGGCGGCGGGCGCGAAGAACAAATCATATTTGTCGCCGGCGGCATGCTCGAAGTGCAGCCCGACAACGTGACCGTGCTGGCCGACACCGCCATCCGCGCCCACGATCTGGACGAGGCCAAGGCGGTAGAGGCGCGCAGGGCGGCTGAGGAGTCCATGGCCAACGCCAAGGACGATATCGATATCGCCAAGGCCCAGGGCGAATTCGCCGCCATGGCGGCGCAGCTCGCAGCGATCCGGCGCCTGCGCAAGTAGATTTACAGCCCGGGCGCGTTCGCCTTGAAGCCAGTTTGGGTACGGGCTGCCCAACCTGCCTGCATTGAGGAGCTATTTCATGAGCACGGAAAAGCCTGTTGCAAAGGGTGCCAAGGCAAAAGCTGTCAAAGCTAAAGCCGAAACCACATTATCGGCAAAGCCCGCCGGGAAAATCAGCACCAAAGCCTACAACCGCGAGCTGAAAAAGCTGCACGTGGAAATTGTGCGCCTACAAGAATGGGTCAAACACGAGGGCCTCAAGGTCTGCATCGTGTTCGAGGGCCGTGACGGCGCGGGCAAGGGCGGCACCATCAAGGCGCTGACCGAGCGCGTCAGTCCGCGCACGTTTCGCGTGGTTGCGCTGCAGGCGCCTACCGAGCGTGAAAAAAGCCAGATGTACATACAGCGCTACATCAGCCATTTCCCCGGTGCGGGCGAGGTCGTCATATTTGACCGAAGCTGGTACAACCGCGCCGGCGTCGAGCGCGTGATGGGCTTTGCCACCGAAGACCAGGTGACGGGTTTTCTCAACGTTGTGCCTTCGGTGGAAAAGGCGATGATCAAGTCGGGCATCATCGTGCTCAAGTACTGGCTGGAAGTAAGTCCGGACGAACAGACCCGCAGGCTCAGCGAACGCATCACCGACGGCCGCAAGATCTGGAAGCTTTCGCCCATGGATATCCAGAGCTACAACAAGTGGTACGACTACTCGCGTGCGCGCGATGAAATGTTCAAGGCCACCGACACTTCCTTGGCGCCGTGGTACGCCGTGCGTTCGGACGACAAGAAGCGCGCCCGCCTCAACATCCTCAGCCACATTTTGAGCAAGATTCCCTACAAGTCGGCGCCGCGAAAAAAAATAAAACTGCCCAAGCGCGACATGAAAAAGACCGGTGGCTACAAGGACGCGAACTACCCGTTCAAGTTCGTGCCGGAGAAGTACTGACCGCGGGGGGGCATGTTTCCCCGGAATCGTGCGCTTCGTTAGGGGGTGGCGGATACATGCCGACGCTGCTTTGAGCCAGTGTCGGCATTGTCAATTAAAGGAGGCATCTTGAATTTTCTGCACACCCTGTTTCTGGCGCTCGCGCTGGCCGTACTGCCCGTCGCCGCGCAAGCCCAAGCCTTTCCCAACAAGCCGGTCAAGGTCATCGTCACCTTCCCGCCGGGGGGTACGCCGGACATTTACGGGCGCGTGTTGTCGCAGGAGTTGTCCAATCTGTGGAAGCAGCCGGTGGTGGTCGAGAACAAGGCCGGCGCGTCGGGCACCATAGGTACCGACTTCGTCGCCAAGGCGGCGCCAGACGGCTACACCTTGCTGTTTGCAGCCGATGCGTCAATCACCATTGCGCCGCTGCTCTATTCCCGCAACCCCTACGACCCGGTCAAGGACCTCGCGCCGATCGTGAATGCCGCGGCCGGGCCTTTCGTAATCCTGGCTAACTCGTCATTCCCGGCCAATAACGTGAAGGAACTCATTGCACTGGCCAAATCACAGCCGGGCAAGATCAGTTATGCCTCCTCGGGGGCCGGCGGCCAGCAGCACCTGACCATGGAAACCATCAAGTCGATGGGCGACATCGACATGCTGCACATTCCCTACAAGGGCTTTGGCCAAGGCGTCACCGACGTGCTTGCCAACCAGGTGCCGCTGATTGTGGGCGGCATAACCGCGAGCATAGGCCTGACGCAAAGCGGCAAGCTGAAGGCGCTGGGCATTACCGGGACCAAGCGCTCGAGTTTTTTCCCGGGTGTGGCCACCGTGTCCGAGACCCTGCCCGGGTTCGACATTACCGCCTGGTACGGCTTTCTTGCCCCGGCCGGCACGCCGCGTGAAATCATCAGCAAGATAAATGATGACGTGGTGGCCATCATCAAGCGCCCGGAATTCCAGGCCCGTCTTGCCAGGGACGCGATCGATCCCGTGGCCAACACCCCGGAACAATTCGCCGCCCAGATCAAGACCGATATCGCCATGTGGTCGAAAATCGTCAAAGCGTCCGGCGCCAAGCTGGAGTGACAGATCGGCTTTGAGGCGGGTCTAGTCTTTTTTCGCGTGGCGCACCAGAAAGCCGGTGATCTCCTCGATGCGCAACTGCGGCTCGGTCGGATCGGCGCGGTTGCCAATGACCCGGTTCATCCATTCCATGTTTTTTTCCATGCGGGCGATCACCGCCGGCCACTGCCGCGCACTGTAACGCTGCGGATCGGGCAGCACATGGCATTGCTGGCAGGCAAGGCGAAAGGCCTGTGCCTGCGGCCGGTTGATGTCGGGATATTTTTTCGGATCGAGCGGCGTCTGTGCGTTGCGCCCGAGGTAGGCGGCGAGCAGGCGCGTTTCCTCCTCCGAAGGGGCGGCGACGCCGGCCATCATGTCGCGCATCAGCGTCCCCATGTTGCCCTTGCCCTGCATGCGCACCACCATGCGATCGAGAATTACGGGCCACTTGGCCGCGTGATGCATGGCCGGATTGGGCAGGTTGTGACATTGCACGCAATACTTCACCATCAATTGCGCACCGCGCGATTCGGGCTGGGGCAGGCGGCTGACCTCGAAGGTCGGCGGAAGAATGCGCTCGAGCATGGGACCGTGCGGGCTTTGCGCCCAGCGCTGCTTCGCTTCGGCCACCGCCTGCTGCGCATCGGCTGCGGCATGCAGGGGCGAAACAAGCGCGAGCAATGCCAGGACGGCGAGCGGACGGATCATGCGTAAATTATAGGGGCAGAAAGTCGCCGGTTGAAATCGTCCGACAGGGCGTTTAACGGCGGTGGCAATCCACGCTGCTGCTAGAGCGTGTGGCTGCGATCGCCGCGCGAGAATCCGAGCAGCGGCGTGTCCAGACCCTTGCCAAAGGCGATGACCTTGAACAGTTCTCCCATCTCGGCAGGCGAGAGCAGTCGATTGGCGGCGTTGGCAAGTGGCAGGTAGCGCAGGGTATCCTCGGGAGAGGTTGCCGCCAGAACGTCGGTAATGCCGCAATTGATGAGGAACTGTGCCTGGTTGGCATAGCCGGCAAGCGCAAGCCCCTCCTTGGCGGCCACCTTGGCGATGGCACTGAAGTCGACATGGGTGGTGATGTCCTGCAGGCCGGGCAGGTAAAACGGATCGTCATGCGCATGGTGGCGGTAATGGCACATCAAGGTCCCCGCGTTGCGCTGCGGATGGTAGTACTCGTGTGCGGCAAATCCATAGTCGATGAAAATCGCCGCGCCACGGGCAAGTGCCGCGGCAAGGCTGTGCATGAAGGCCTGGGCGACAAGCTGGATTTCTGTGGTCGTGCCCGCTGGCAGGTCCAATGCTTCGGCCTGTGCGCGCAACTCGCCGCCGGCCGGACGATATGCCATGGCAAAGACGCCGTCCCTGGTAGAGACGCCGGCCTCATCAATGCCTTGGCCGCCGCTGCGCACGACATGTGTCGGCATGGCGTCGAGCACTTCGTTTGCAATGAGCACACCCTCCAGTGGTTGCGGCAGCCGGGTGATCCAGGCCACCCGCTCGACCAGATGCGGCACGCGCGCGGTCAACAGGTCGCGCTCGCGCTCGCGCAGGTCCGGGCTCAGTTCCAATATCAAATACTGCCGCGGCAGGCCGCCAAGGACCTCGAGTTCCTCCAGCAGCGCGGCGGCGAGCACGCCCGAACCCGCTCCCAGTTCCAGGATGGTATCCAAGCCAAGGCCGAGCAGCTGTGCCACCTGGCGTGCGAGGGTCTGGCCGAACAGCGGCGATAGTTCCGGCGCCGTGACGAAATCGCCCGCCGCGCCGAGTTTGCGTGCCCCGGCGGTGTAATAGCCCAGGCCGGGTGCATACAGCGCGAGTTCCATGTAGCGCATAAAGGAAATCCAGCCGCCGCAACGGGCGATTTCCTCTTGAATATGCTGCACCAGGCGTTCGCTGTGGGCGCACGCATCGGTGCCGGGTAGGGGGAGGTTCATAGTGGTTCTGCCGGGGGAGATGGTGAGCCAATCCGGTAGAATCCACAACATCATGGAACAGAAACTTGCGGGAAAAGCAGTTATTGTCACCGGTGCGGCACGGCGCGTTGGCGCAGCCATTGCGCGCCGCCTGCATGGCGCCGGCGCGTTGCTGCTGCTGCATTACAAGAACGCCGAGCCCTATGCCAAGGTCTTGCAGGCCGAACTCAACGCCGCGCGCAAGGATTCGGTCGTGCTGGTGCGGGCGGACCTGCTTGATATTGCCGGCCTGGCCGAAATCGTCCGCACTTGCGTGGCGCACTTTGGCCGCCTCGACGCCCTGGTCAACAATGCCTCGAGTTTTTTCCCGACTGCGGTGGGCGACATCACCGAGCAGCACTGGGACGACCTTATCGGCACCAACCTGAAGGCACCGTTGTTCTTGTCCCAGGCGGCGGCACCACACCTTAAAAAATCCGGCGGTTGCATTGTGAATATCACCGATATCCACGCCGAAAGGCCGCTGAAAAATTATGTTGTTTACAGCGTCGCCAAGGCCGGCCTTGCCGGCCTGACACGCTCCCTGGCACGTGAACTGGGCCCCGAGATCCGCGTTAACGGCGTCGCACCCGGCCCGATTTTGTGGCCTGAGGACGATTCCTTCGACGAGGTGTCGCGCCAGCGCATTCTCTCCCACACCCTGCTCAAGCGCGCCGGCGAGCCCGACGACCTGGCGCGTGCGGTGTACTTCCTCATCGCGGAAGCCCCCTACGTGACTGGACAGATCATTGCCGTCGACGGCGGCCGCAGCGTGAACATATGAACGCCCCCGAACCACTCCGCCCGCGCAAGCAACAGTACGAAGCCAACAAGCTGGCCAAGCGCCTGCGCCGGCAGGTGGGCCAGGCGGTCGGCGATTTCAACATGATAGAAGCCGGAGACCGCATCATGGTCTGCCTGTCCGGGGGCAAGGACAGCTACGCGTTGCTCGATGTGCTGATGCAGTTGCGTGAAAAAGCACCGGTGCCCTTTGATCTGATCGCGGTCAACCTCGACCAGCGCCATCCGGGCTTTCCCGAGCATGTGCTGCCCGAATACCTGACATCGCTTGGAATCCCTTTTCATATTGCCGTGCAGGACACCTACGCCACGGTCAAGCGCCTTATTCCCGAGGGCAAGACCATGTGCTCGCTGTGCTCGCGCCTGCGCCGCGGCGTACTCTATCGGGTTGCCGGCGAATTGGGCGCGACCAAGATTGCGCTTGGCCACCACCGCGACGACATCCTCGAAACGCTGTTCCTCAACATGTTTCATGGCGGCAAACTCAAGGCGATGCCGCCCAAACTGGTGTCCGATGACGGCAAGCATGTGGTGATTCGACCACTGGCCTACGTCAAGGAGGAGGATCTCGAGGCCTATGCCGTCGAAAAGCAATTTCCCATCATTCCCTGCGATTTGTGCGGTTCCCAGGCCACTTTGCAGCGAAAACAGGTCAAATCCATGCTGCAGGACTGGGAAAAGCGCCATCCGGGGCGGATTGAGAGCATTTTCCGCAGTATTGCCAATATCCGGCCTTCCCATCTCATGGATTCCGCGCTTTATGATTTTGCTGCTGTCGAGGCGTCTGGTGAGGCTCAGGCCGATGGCGACAAAGCCTTTGATCTGGAAGAGAATTTTCAGGATTCGGCAAGCCAGGTCTTTATGCTGAAGCCAGACAAGGCCTGATTTTCACAATTCCGATGTATCTGGTTTGTCAAACTGAGTTTTACACGTTAAAATTCGGTCCATGAATTGTGCTGAACGTCTCGTCGCTATTTTCGGTAGCCAGGCTGAAGTCGCCCGCCGCTTCCGCCTCGATCGTGCCGTGGTCAATAACTGGGTTAAATGCGGTTATGTCCCCTCGCGTTGGGCCATGGAAGTCGAGCATATGACTGAAGGCCGCGTCGCCGCCGTCGAAGTGCTGAACGAGGCGGCCACCATGAAACCCGTCCGCGTGAAATCGCGCGGCGATAATGACAATCTTTTCGGATCTTCCCTGCAAGGTGACCATATGAACGAATTCGCCCCCGTAAAACGCATTGCTTCCTTCCACCCACCGCAGCGTACCCTGCTCGGCCCCGGCCCCTCGGAAATCAACCCGCGCGTCATGGCGGCGATGAGCCTGCCGGCGATCGGTTACCTCGATCCGATTTTTGTCGAGATGATGGAAGAACTCAAAGGCCTGCTGCGCTACACCTTCCAGACCAAGAACCAGCTGACCTTTCCGGTGTCCGGTCCCGGCTCGGTCGGCATGGAATTTTGCTTCGTCAACATGGTCGCCCCCGGCGACAAGGTGATTGTCTGCCGCAACGGCGTATTCGGCGGCCGCATGATAGAAAACGTCGAGCGTGCCGGTGGCATTCCCATCATCGTCGAAGACACCTGGGGCGAGCCGGTTGACCCGCAAAAGCTCGAGGATGCGCTGAAAAAGAATCCCGACGTGCGCGTCATCGCCTTCATCCACGCCGAAACCTCGACCGGCGTGCAGTCCGATGCCAAGGCCCTGGTCGAGATCGCGCACAAATACAACGCCCTCGCCATCGTCGATTGCGTCACCTCACTTGCCGGCACGCCGGTGCTGGTCGATGAGTGGAAACTGGATGCCGTCTACTCGGCCAGCCAGAAATGCCTGTCTTGTACGCCGGGCCTGTCGCCGGTGACCTTCTCCGACCGCGTGGTCGAGCACGTGAAGGCGCGCAAGGACAAGATCCATTCCTGGTTCATGGACATGAACCTGCTGACCGGCTATTGGGGCAGCACCACCCGTACCTATCACCACACCGCGCCGACCAACAGCCTTTACGCGCTGCACGAAGCCCTGCTCATACTGAAAGAAGAGGGCATAGAGAACTCCTGGGCGCGCCACCAGCGCCATCACCTCGCGCTCAAGGCCGGCCTCGAAGCCATGGGCCTGAAGTTCCTGGTCAAGGAGTCGGCGCGCCTGCCGCAAATGAACGCCATCCATATTCCCGAAAGCGTGATGGCACGCGAAGCCGAAGTCAGGAAAACCCTGCTCAACGAGTTCAATCTGGAAATCGGCGCCGGACTGGGCCCCCTTGCCGGCAAGATCTGGCGCGTCGGCCTGATGGGTTATTCGTGCAAGCCGGAAAACGTCATGCTGTGCCTGTCGGCGCTCGGTTCGGTGCTCGCCGACATGGGCCTGCCGGTCCACGTCGGTGATGCCGAAGGCGCAGCCCACCAGGCCTACGCACAGTTGCACGCCAAGGCGGCGCAATTGAAGCAGGCGGAAAAAAAGCGCGCCGCATAACCTTCTGCCGCGTGGATAGGCTTAAACGGCGGACTGCGGTCCGCCGTTTGCATTTAACCCGGGCCGCAGCCGGCATACACCGTAAAGGGGCGGCGTCATTTGCTATAGTGGCCGACTTGGCTGTCTTGCCGGGTCGATTCAGACTGAAGAAAGCATCCGCATCATGATTACTTGCACGATTAAAGACCTGGTTGCGCTGCGTTTGCGCATGACGCAGGTTTCTCTCGCGGCGCTTGTGGGTGCGACGTTGCTGCTTGCCGGATGCGGCCAGGGCGCGGACAAGGCGGCCCCGCCCCCCGGAACGGCATTGCCGGTGACGGTGTTGCAGGTCGCTTCGCAACGCATCCCCATCCTGATCGAATCGGTAGGCCAAACCGAGGGGTCGCGTGAAGTCGAGGTCCGGGCGCGCGTGTCGGGTATTGTGCAAAAGCGCCTGTATCAGGAGGGCGACGTGGTGCGCGCAGATGCGGTGCTGTTCCAGATTGACCGCGCATCCTACGAAATTGCGCTGGCCCAGGCGAGGGCCGGGCTGGACCAGGAAAAGGCAAGGAATGAACAGTCCCGCCGCGAGTCGGGACGGCTCAAGCAACTGGTCGCCGAAAGGGCAATCAGCCAGAAGGAATTCGACGATGCCACTTCGACGCTCAAGCAGTCGGAAGCGACTGTGGCATCGGCCGAGGCGAAGTTGCGCGAAGCCGAACTCAACCTGTCTTATACGACGGTCACCGCGCCGATCGCAGGGGTGACCGGACGTGCCCAGCGCTCGGAGGGGAGTCTTGTCACCGCCGGCAACGACAGCGCACTGCTAACCACAATTTCGCAGACCGATCCCATCTGGGTGCGATTCTCTTTCTCCGAAGCCGAGTACATACAATTGCGCAAGGGGGCCAAGAAACCCGAAGTCAAGCTGGTTCTCCCCGATGGCAAGATACTGGCGGCGAGCGGACGCCTGAATTTCACCGCATCCACAGTCGACCCCAGGCTTGGCACCGTGCAGTTGCGCGCCGAGTTCGCCAACCCCGGCTTGGCGATCCTGCCCGGGCAGTTTGTGCGTGCCCAGGTGCTCTCCGGTGATGAGGAGGCCGTCCTCGTCCCACAATCCGCTGTCATGCAAAGCGACCAGGGCCGTTTTGTCTGGACCGTCAATTCGGAGGGCAAGGCCACGTCGCGCCCGGTCGAGGCCGCCAACTGGTCTGGTCGTGAATGGGTGATCCGCAAAGGTCTTGCCGCGGGCGACAAGGTCATAGTCGACAATCTGCTCAGGCTGCGCCCGGGCGCACCGGTTACATCGCAGCCACCGGCAGCGCCGGCGCAAGGTACTCCGCCCGGCGCAGCCAAAGCCGGCTGAGCGCAAAGCACATGTCCAGATTTTTCATTGAACGGCCGATTTTCGCCAGCGTCATCGCAATCATCATTGTGATTGCCGGGTTGGTCGCGGCCAAGGTGTTGCCTGTGGCGCAATACCCAGAGATTGCGCCGCCGACCGTGACCATCACCGCCAGCTATCCGGGCGCCAGCGCCGAAACCATCGCCAAGACGGTTGCCGCGCCGATCGAGGAGCAGCTCTCCGGCGTGGAGCGCATGCTGTATTTCAATTCGAGTTCGGCATCCAACGGCACCATGAGCATCACCGCGACCTTCGAGGTCGGCACAAATATCGACCAGGCCACTTTCAACGTCAACAACCGCGTCCAGCTTGCACTGCCGCGCCTGCCCGACGATGTGCGGCGTACCGGCGTTACGGTGCAAAAGCGCTCCAACGACATCCTGCTGTTCGTGGCGGTCAATTCACCCGATGCGAGCGTCGATACGCTCTATTTGTCCAATTACGCATCGATCAACATCGTTGATGACCTCAAGCGCCTGCCCGGGGTTGGTGATGTGAGCATTTTCGGTGTTCGCGACTATTCAATGCGTGTCTGGCTCAAGCCGGACCGTATGGCGCAACTGGGTGTCACACCCACCGATGTCGCCAATGCGATACGCGCGCAAAACGCCCAGTACGCGTCGGGCAAGATCGGCGCCGAGCCTGCGCTGCCCGGACAGAGCCTGGTCTATACCGTTACCGCCCGCGGCCGGTTGATCGATCCGGAGGAATTTGGCCAGATTCTGGTGCGTGCGGGCGGCTCCGCCGGCACGCTCAAACTCAAGGACATCGCCAGGCTTGAGCTCGGCGCCCAGAACTACGACGCTTTTACCACGCTTGATGGCAAACCCACCGTAGGCGTTGCAGTGTTCCTGCAGTCGGGCGCCAACGCGCTCGATGTATCAAATTCCGTCCATGCCAAAATGGCCGAATCGAAGGCGCGTTTTCCCAAGGGTGTCGACTACATCATTCCCTTCGACACTACGCGCTATGTGCGCTCCTCGATAGTGGAGGTTTCCAAAACCATTTTTGAAGCCGCGTTGCTGGTGGTGCTGGTGGTGTACCTGTTCCTGCAGACATGGCGCGCGACGCTGATTCCGATGGTGGCGGTGCCCGTATCGCTGATTGGTTCGTTTGCCGGGCTATGGCTTGCCGGTTTTTCCATCAACACACTCACCCTGTTTGCGATGGTGCTCGCCATCGGCATTGTTGTCGATGACGCCATCGTGGTGCTGGAAAACGTCGAGCGCCTGATGCGCGAAAATGCCATGGACGCGAAGGCAGCCGCCATCGAAGCCATGCGCGAAGTGTCCGGTGCCATCGTCGCCATCGTGCTGGTGCTGTGCGCGGTATTCGTGCCCGTGGCCTTTCTGGGCGGGATCGCCGGCCAGCTCTACAAACAGTTCGCCGTCACCGTTGCCATTGCGGTGGTGATTTCCGGGTTCACCGCGCTCACGCTCACGCCGGCGCTGTGCGCCCTCCTGTTGCACGCCGGGGACCACGGCTCGCGCCTGTTCAAGCCGTTCAACGACGGCTTTGCGCGGCTGACGGCCGGGTTTCTCGGCGGCGTCAATCTTGCGCTCAAGCGCAGGTTCATGTCATTGCTGGTGTTTGCCGGCGTTCTTGCCTTGATCGCATGGATGTTCATGCGCGTGCCGGGCAGTTTCGTGCCGGTTGAGGACCAGGGTTACATCCTCAGCGCGGTGATCCTGCCGGACGGCGCGACGCTCGAGCGCACCGGAAAGAGCGGACAGCAACTGCGCCAGACGATGCAGGATCACCCGGCCATAGACCATATTTTTGTGGTCAACGGTTTTGACCTGATAGGTGGCGGCAACAAGACCAATGCCGCGACCATTTTCGTGCCACTCAAGCCATGGAACGAGCGCACTGTCAGCGCGTCACAGCTTGCCGGTGAATTTTCCAAGGCCGGGTTCGTCCTGAGGGACGGCATCTCGTTTGCCTTCAGCCCGCCGGCGATCCGCGGCCTCGGCACTGCCGGCGGTTTCGAGGTCTATGTTCAGGGTCGCGGTGATGCCGATCCGAAAAAACTTGCCGCAGTGGTGCAGGATTTCGTTGCAGCACTGGGCAAACATCCGGCGCTGACCGGCATCAACACTTTTTTTCGGCCAAGCGTGCCGCAGCTGCTGGTTGAAGTTGATCGTGACAAGGCGCTGGCGCTGGGTGTGCCAATCACCGATGTGTTCGATGCGTTGCAAAGCACCATGGGCTCGCTCTACGTCAATGACTTCAACAAGTTCGGCCGCACTTACCGCGTGCAAGTCCAGGCCGATGCGCGCTATCGTGCCAAACCGGAGGATCTTGGCGGTGTGTATGTGCGTTCGACGACGAGCGGTCAGATGATTCCGCTCAAGGCGCTGATCAGCGTTTCGAGCATCGTCGGACCGGAACAACTTGAACGCTACAACAACTTCATCGCCGCAAAGGTGCTGGGCAACGGCAAACCGGGAATCAGCTCGGGCGATGCGATCAAGGCGGTGGAAGAGGTTGCCAGCACCGTATTGCCCCAGGGCTACGACATCGCCTGGACCGGCCAGGCCTATCAGGAAAAGCGCACCGGCAGCGCGTCCTTGTTCGCTTTCGGTTTCGCGCTGGTCATGGTTTACCTGATCCTCGCCGCACTGTACGAGCGCTGGCGTCTGCCGGTGGCGGTACTGCTGGCGGTGCCGTTTGCGATTGCCGGCGCCCTGGGCTATGTCATGTTGCGCGGCATGGAGAATGATATTTACTTCCAGATCGGCCTGGTGGTGCTGATAGGCCTTGCGGCAAAGAACGCCATCCTGATCGTCGAATTTGCCCAACAGGGCCTTCTCGCCGGCAAGTCCGCCACCGAGGCCGCATTGGACGCGGCACGGCTTCGTTTTCGGCCGATCGTGATGACTTCCCTCGCGTTTGTGCTGGGCGTGTTGCCCCTGGTGTTTGCCACCGGAGCGGGTGCCGCGGCGCGTCGTTCCATGGGAACCGGCGTGTTTGGCGGCATGCTGGCCGCCACTTTTATTGCGGTGATCTTTGTGCCGCTTTTTTTCACGCTGTTTGCGCGCCGTCAGAAAATCGGTGAAGCGGCGGAGAAGCCGCGCACATGAATTGGCGCCATCTTCCAGTACTTTGTGCAACGGTTGCATTCAATTTTGCCGGTTGTGCGCCGGTAGGCCCCGATTACCGGCGCCCTGTAATTGACCTGCCGGCGGCTTATCCGGAGGCCGCGGCGGGCTCCCGGGTGATGCAGAACCTGCCGGCCAAATGGTGGACTCTGTACGGCGATGCGACCTTGAACGAACTGGTTGCCGCGGCGCTGGCGAACAACGTCGATGTGCGCATCGCCGTCGCCAAGCTGGAGGAGGCGGACGCCGCCTTGCGCGAGGCCAATGCGACACTGTTCCCGCAGGTGGATCTTGCCGCCAACTCGTCGCGCGCGCGTTCGAGTGCGCTCAATGCGCAGCCCATTCCCCCGGGTGTCTCGGCGATACAAAACAATCAGAGGGTCGCTGCCCTGACGGCGTACGAGCTCGATTTCTGGGGTCGGCTGCGGCGTGCGGATGAGGCGGCGCGGGCGCAGGCGCTGGGAACACGCTACGCCAAGGATGTCGTTGACCTGACCCTCGTCGGGGCGGTGGCGCAGGCCTATTTCATCACCCGCTCGATTGACGCGCAGATCATTGTCACCAGGGAATCGCTGCTTGCGCGCGAGGAGTCACTCGCGGTGGTCAAAAGCCGCGCGCGCGGCGGACTTGCCTCGGACCTGGATGTCAACCAGGCCGAAGGCGCGCGCGCCGACGCGGCGGTACAACTAAAGGATTTGCAGCGCCTGCGCGTCCTGTTTGAGCATGAGCTGGGTACGCTGACCGGCAAACTCGCCCTTAAGCTGCCCGCCGGTGACCTGCGCACCCTGCCGGTACCGCCGTCCCCGCCTGCGGACCTGCCCTCGAGCCTGCTCGAGCGGCGTCCGGATGTGCGCGTCGCTGAGCAGGCGCTGGTTTCAGCCAATGCGCAGATCGGCGTGGCCAAGGCGGCACAGCTGCCCACTTTCGTCCTTGCTGCATCGGCGGGTGGGCAAAGCGCGGCGCTTGCCAACCTGCTGACGGCCGGCGCGGGCATATGGTCCATCGGTTTGACCGCAGCCATGCCGATAATCGATTTCGGAAAATACGCCGCACGCACGGAACAAGCCGAGGCGCGCCAACGCCAGGCGGTGGCCATCTACCAGAAAAGCGCCGAGACCGCGTTCCGCGAAGTGGCCGATGCACTGAGCAACGTGCAGCAGGCAAGCGAAATGGAAACCGACTTGCAGACGCGCGTCGATGCGGGGCGCAACGCCCTGCGGCTGGCGCAGCGCCGCTACGAGGCGGGCTACTCTGGCTATCTTGATGTCCTTGATTCGCAACGTACCGCCAATGAATCCGAACTTGCCCTGCTAAGGCATCGCCGGCTCAGGCTTTCCTTCAGCCTTGACCTGATGAAATCGCTGGGCGGCGGCTGGTCGCCGGAGCAGGCCACTGCGCAGCGCTGAGCGCTTGTTTGCGGCCCCGATTTCTCGCAGTCGATAGACTGGAAAGCTACGACTGGCAAGAATGGCACTTAATCAATCAAATTCCGTCATTCCGGGGCCGCGCAGCGGAACCCGGAATCCATGGGGTTCGTCGCTCAAGTACAAACCCAACCCCATGGATCCCCGCTTTCGCGGGGATGACGATAATCGGGGGTGAAGGGCTTAAGTACGCGCCATTGGCTACTGCCGCGCCCCGCGCCCAATGTTCGCTCTGCTCACAGTAGCTTTCGCCGCAACAAGCCCTTCGGGCGTGTTGTAAGGCGGTGCCGGGGCTACTGCCGTTCTATTTTCGCCTGCTCGACCACGCGTTTCCACTTGGCGATTTCGGACTCGATGTGTTGTTTGAGTTCGTCCGGCGAGGTGGCGCGCACTTCATTGCCCAGGTCTTCATAGCGTTTGCGCGTCTCCGGCTGCGCCAGGGCACGGCGCACTTGCGCGTTGAGTTGCTCGATGATTTCCGGCGGCGTGCCACGCGGTGCCGCGAGGCCGGTCCATGAGCGTACTTCGTAGCCCTTGATGGTTTCCGCCGCCGCCGGGACACCGGGCAGGGCCGGCCAGGGAACAGGATTGGTCACGGCGAGGGCGCGTACCTTGCCACCCTTGATCTGCGCCGAGGTGAAAGTCACGGTGTCGATCATGATATCGACGTCACCGCGCAGCAAGGCCTCCAGCGGCGCGCCGCCGCCACGATAAGGCACGTGCAGCAACTCCACGCCGGCGCTCGACGCCAGCAGTTCGCCGGCGAGATGCTGGGTCGAGCCTATGCCGACCGAGCTGTACTTGAGTGTGCCCGGCGCTTTTTTAGCCATGGCGATGAAATCGGCAAGGGTGGCGGCCGGATGTTCGGTGCGAACGGAAATCACAAACGGAAAAAACGTCACGGCGGAAATCATCGCCAGATCGTTCACCGGATCAAAGGGCAGCGACTTGTACAGCGCCGCCGAAACCGCGTGCCCGCCGGTGAGCAGCACCAGGGTATATCCGTCGGCCGGTGATTTGACCACCGCTTCGGTGGCGATGTTGCCGCCGGCGCCGGTTTTGGCCTCGACTACAATGGGCTGTCCCAACCCCGGTGTCATGCCTTGGGCGAGGATGCGTGCCGTGGTGTCGCCGTTGCCGCCGGCGCCAAAGCCCTGTATCAGCCGGATGGGCTTTGAGGCATAGCCTTGCGCCAATGCGCCGGGCACCGCGACGGCCAGTGCCAGAAGCGCCAGGAATCCCTTTAACACCAGCGTTGATGTTTGCATGTCTTACTCCCTGTTTCGTGTATTCGTGTGTGATCCCGCACTGTTTCCGCATATGGCCGGCAAACAAAAAAGCGGACCCAAGTCCGCTTTTTTGTCCTTGCGCGATAAGCGGCGCGCCAGCGTCCGTTCGATCGCGCAAATGTAACCCGGCGCGGCGAAGCCGCGCCCGGCGTTACGGCTTGTTGAACTCCTTCCACGGATCCTTGACGTTGGAAACCGTTTCGATTTCCACGTTCATGTTGCGCCCGCCGACCTTGCGCGTTTCGCGGATGTAAATGTTCTGCACGATGTCGCGCGTCGCCGGGTCGATGGAGATCGGGCCGCGCGGGCTGTTGGCGTTCTTGTAGTTGGCGAGGATTTTCATCGTCTGGTCGCCACTGACCTTGCCGCCCTGTTCGCGTATGGCGGTGTAAATCATGTCCATCGCGTCATAGGCGCCAACGGCGATAAAGCCGGGCGGTATGGCCTTGCCGTAGTCACGCTCCCAGGCGGCGACAAAGGCTTTGTTGGCCGGCCGGTCGCCGGCCATGGAGTAATTCCATGCCGAGATGTAGCCCAGCGGCGCATCGCCCATGTTGACCAGTTCCTCTTCGGTGACCGAGTCGCCGGTGCCGATGAAGGGAATGCCGGCCTGGCGCAGGCCGAGGTCGCCATAGGCCTTCTGGATGGCCGTCGAGGGTGCGCCTGCGGTCACCATGTTGAACACCACGTCGGGTTTCACATCCTTGGCCTTTTGCATGAAGGCGACAAAGTCCGGGTTTTTGATCGGCATGCGTACGCTGCCGATGATTTCGCCACCGCCATCCTTGAAACCCTTGATGAATGCGGTTTCAGCATCGTGTCCGGGCGCGAAATCGGTGACCATGGTGTAGGCCTTCTTGTATTTCTTCGCCGCCCACACGCCCATCGGGTAGCCGCTTTGCCACAGCGTCAGCGAAGCGCGCACAAAATAGGGCGAGCGCGTAGTGATGACCGAGGCCGCGGCGTTCATGATGATCAGCGGCGTCTTGGTCTCGGTAATCAAGGGTGCCGCCGCCATGGCATTGGGCGTCCAGATGAAGCCGGTAAGGAAGTCGACCTTGTCGCGCGTCAGCAACTCCTGCGTCAGGCGCTTGGCCGTGTCCGGGTTGGGGCCGCCGTCATCGCGCACCACCAGTTCGATCTTTACGCCGGGCGGCAGCTTGCTGGCATTTTCTTTCATGTACAGCTTGACGCTTTTGTCGATCTGGTCGCCCAGGGTCGCAAACACGCCCGAGGTCGAATTGAGCAGGCCGATCTTGATGGTTTGCGCCGATGCGGCGCCACTGCACAGTGCGAGTGCGCAGGCGAGCAGCCCGGTCAACAGCTTGGGTTTGCGGTGTGACATGGTGTTTCCTCCTTGAATCGTGATGAACGCTTGTGCTGCAGTATTCTATAGACTCCGCCGCGTGGTGTGGCATGTCTGTGCATGCCCTATGCTGCGCCGCAGCGTGGCGATTTTGGTGCTAGCGGGAAAAACGGATTTTCGTCTGCGCTTCCTTCAGCCGCGGCGTCGGTGGTGCCGAAATGCCCCAGTGATCGATGCGACCGGGCAGCCACTTCCAGTCCTCGGGTTTGCCCGCGACATAACTCGCGTCAACCTGCTCGACCTCGGCGGTGTATTCAATCACCACGTCCTCCGGACCGATGAAATAGGCAAACACATTGTGCCCGGGCCCGTGACGGCCGACACCCCACTCGATCGGGTAGCCGGCGTCGCGCAGGCGCCCGCCGCCGGTCATCACCGACTCCCAGTCGGGCAGCATGAAGGCGATGTGATTGAGCGTGGCATCCTTGGCATAGGCGAAGGCAATGCTGTGGTGATCGCTGTTGCAGCGGATGAAATGCATCATGCGCGTGGAGTCCGACAGCGTGAACCCGAGCGTGTCGACAAAAAATTTCATCGCCGCATCGGCGTCGGCTGAATTGAACACGACGTGGGCTAGACGCTCCGGCATGTCGGTTACGAGGGCCGCGTCGGCGTGGCGCGTGTCATCGGCGACGATGCAAAAGCGCCGGCCCTCCGGATCGGCAAAGCCAAAGCCGTAGCCGCCGCCCGGTTCGGTAATGGCGGCGGGCGGCGCATCCAGCGTGCAACCGGCGGCGGCAATCCGCGCGGCCAGGGTGTCGACTGCGCTGTGCGAGGCGGCGGTGAGGGTGACTGCAAGCAGGCCGGCGGTCGGGCGCGGACGCAGCGACAGTACATGATGCGGCGCGCCGGTACCGCGCAAATAGACCGCATCGCCGGCGCGCGCGGCCACGGCGAGGTGCCAGGTGCCGGTGTAAAACGCCTCGCTCGCGGCGACGTCGGTAACGCCCAGTTCGACGCTGCGCAATCCGGTGATCAGTGACAAGGCCATGCTTTTGACTCCAAATGTGTGAAATTATGAATCGCGCATTTATACCGCGCATTTATACCGCGCATTTATACCGTATACGCGGAGAGCCCGCGCCGTGCTATTTTGCGCCTGCGCCCTTGTCCGAACTCAAAGGCAAAGCGCTTGACCGGAGGAGATGTGGTGATCAAAAAATGGATTTGCACGGCATTCCTGCTGCTGCCGGTTCTAGCCGCGCCGGTGCTGGCGCAAGACTATCCGTCCAAGCCGGTGCGCCTGCTGGTGCCCAATGCCCCGGCCAGTTCCATCGATACCATGGCGCGGATTCTTTCAGTACGTCTGGCCGAGTCACTGGGACAGAACATCATCGTCGAGAACCAGGCCGGCGCCGGCGGCACCCTCGGCATGGACATCGGCAAGGCGGCCTCGCCCGACGGCTACACGCTGATCCTTGCCTCCGCCAGTTCCATGTCCAGCGCCCCGCTGCTGCAAAAATCCATACGCTACGACCCGCTGAACGATTTTTCCTTTATCAGCCTGTTTGCGGTGCTGCCCAATGTGCTGGTGGTGAACACTGCGCTGCCGGTAAATTCCGTGAAGGAATTGATCGTCTACGCTCGCGCCAACCAGGGCAAGGTTAACTTCGCCTCGGCCGGGCCCGGTTCGGCCAGCCAGCTCGCCGGTGTGCTGCTCACCTCGCTGGGCGGTTTTGAGTCGCTGCATGTGCCCTACAAGGGCGGCAGCCCGGCCGTGGCCTCGGTGATCGCCGGCGAAACGCAGTGGTATGTGACGCCGGCGCCCAACGCCTTGTCGCTGGTCAAGGGCGGCCGCCTGCGCGCGCTTGCACACAGCCTGCCGCGACGCTCTGCGCTGCTGCCCGACATGCCGGCCATCGCCGAGACCCTGCCCGGTTATGACTACAGCGGCTGGGCCGGTCTCATCGCGCCGCGCGGCACGCCGGCAGCAGTGGTGGATAAAGTGCGTGCCGCGCTGGCGCGGGCATTGGCCCAGCCGGCGGTGCGCGAGGCGCTGGCGGCGCAAGGCGCCGAGGTGACCAGCTCGACACCGGAGGAGTTTCGCGCCTTTTTGCAAAAAGATATCGCCAATACCGCGAAGGTGGTGCAGGCGGCGGGATTGAAGCCCGAATAAGCCGTACCAATAGGACATACCAAACAGGAGGAATAACCATGTTGAACAAAAGAATTTTCGCTACCGCGCTACTGGGTGCGCTGCTCGGCCTTGGCATGTCCCAGGCGTTGGCACAAGGCGCTTTCCCAAACCGTCCGGTGCGCATTATCGTCCCGCTCACCACCGGCGGCTCCAACGACATCCTCGCGCGCGTCATTGCCGACCGGCTGTCACCCGTCCTCGGCCAGCCGGTGGTGGTGGAGAACCGCCCCGGCGCCGGCGGCATTGTCGGCACCGACTATGTCGCCAAGCAGCCGGGCGATGGCTACACCATCCTCATCGCCACCAGCTCCCATGTCTACCAGCAGCACTTTGTCGCCAAGCTGCCCTACGACCCGATCAAGGACTTCGAACCCATCACCTTTGCCGCCATCGTGCCCTTTGTGCTGGCGGTCAACGCCGAGTTGCCGGCCGCCAATGCGAAGGAGTTCATCGCGCTGTCGCGCTCGCGCGCCAAGGGCCTCACCTTTGGCACCGCCGGCGTCAGTTCGCCGCACCAACTGGGCGCCGAGTGGCTCAAGTCGATGACCGGGGCGAATTTTATTCACGTGCCCTACAAGGGCGCCGCCGGCATTGTCCCGGCGCTGCTGGCCGGCGAGATTGATTTCACCATAGGCGCGATCAATTCACTGCTGCCGCACATTCGCAGCGGCAAGGTGCGCGTGCTGGCGGTGGCGAGCGCAAAACGCACCTCGCTGTTGCCCGACGCGCCGACCATCGCCGAGGCGGTGCCGGCACCGGGCTATGGCATGGAAGTCTGGGCGGGTTTTCTCGCGCCCAAGGGCACGCCCAAAGAAATCATCGCCAGGCTGAACACCGAGATCAACCGCATCCTGCGCGATCCGCAAATCGTCGTTGAAAAACTCACGCCACTGGGCATTGAAGTGGTAACCAGCACGCCCGAGCGTTTCGCCGAGCAGATGAAATCCGACCTCGCCTTGTACGAGAAAGTCGTCAAGGACGCAAATATCAAGGCGGAGTAGGCTTTGGATTCTTACAGACTGTCGCCAAATGACATGTCATTCCGAGGCCGCAGGCCAAGGAATCTGCTTTAAATCTGGTTCAACAGCAGATTCCTCACTCCGTTCGGAATGACAACGCCAGGGCCATATGGAAGCCGGCTCCCGGATTCCGCGACACCGGTTTAAATGGCTTCAGGTTTTAGGCGGGTGGTGCACACGATGCTTGCCCGCTTCGCGCTCGACCGGGTCGCGCAGGCGCAGGCTTTTTTCGTGGCGTTTGCCGACCATGCGGTAATGCCTCGCCGCGTCAATCGCCCAGCCGACGTCCCAGCAGCTTTTCTTGTTGGTCACCCACTGTTCCGGTTTCAGGCGCCGCAAATCAAAGCCGGCGGAGTATTCGCGCAGGGTTTTTTGCGCGCGCCGGTTGGCGTATTCGTGAAAATAACTCATCGCCAGCTCGCGTAACGTGCGGTAGACCGGGTCGCGCCAGCGCAGGTAGGGGCCGTTGGTCTTGGAGATCGCGCCCCAGCAGCCGTTGCGCCGGAACAGCGTGACGATGTGGTCGTAGTCGCGCGTTGCGCGCAGGTCCATGATCAGCGGCGCTTCGCCGTTGACCCACAGCGCCGCGGCCGCCACCATCGCGCCCTCGATGCACAAGGCGCGTTTTTCATGCAGCACGGTGCGCACCGACAGGCAGGTTTCGCCGCCCAGTTCCCAGTTGTGCGGGATGGCGTTGACGTAGGCCTGGATTTTTTCCGGGGTGTTGAGCCGGCGCAGGATGGCGAATTCGGCGGGCGTGAGCCCAAGGTCGTCGCGCGTTGCCGCGCGTTTGTGCAACAGCAAGTTTTTGGCCATGCGCTATTGTGCCGCCAGTGTCGACGAGTGGCTACTGTTTTGAGCTAATCGGCTGGAAAGGCACGCCAGTCGTGGCTTTCCAGCCGATTATGGGTATCGGAACCATGCCGTTGGCGGTGACTCTCAATGCTGCTGCTAAAATCAACGCACCGACCGGACCGTCCTGATGAACACCATCACCCGCAGAAAATTTCTCCAGCAGAGTGCGCTCGCCGCGGCTGGCACACTGTTCACGCCATTCGGCCGGGGATTTGCCGCAAGCGGCGCAGCACTCGACGCGCGCCGCCTGCGCAAGTTTGTCGATGAACTGCCGCGTCCGCGCCGCCTGTCCGGTTCCACGCTCGACCTGGCCGTCACCGAGTTCCGGCAAAAGCTGCACGCCGACTTGCCGCCCACGGTGTTATGGGGCTATGACGGCACCTACCCCGGGCCGACCATAGAAGCCGAGCGCGGCAAACCGCTGCGCGCGCGGTTTCGCAATGAATTGCAAAACCAGACCCTGCTTGCGGCATTGCCCATAGACCAGACCCTGCATTGGGCCGATCCGCTGGGGGTGAAGCAGGGCATGCACCAGCACCATGGCAGCGGGCCGCGCGAGCGCTACGCCGGGCCGGCGCCCATCATCACCCATCTTCACGGCGGCGAGGTGCACGCACAAAGCGACGGCCATCCGGACGCCTGGTACACGCCCGGCTTTGAGCGCAAGGGCGCGGCTTTTGCCAGTGAGTGGCACGATTACCCGAACGCCCAGCCGGCGGGCACGCTGTGGTACCACGACCATGTCATGGGCGCCACGCGCATTACCGTCTACGCCGGCCTTGCCGGGTTTTACCTGTTGCGCGAACCCGAACTGGAACGCACGCTCAACCTGCCCTACGGCGATTATGAGCAGGAAATCATCATCCAGGACCGCAGTTTCGATATCAATGGCCAGCTGCGTTACCCGCAGCGCGGCAACGATGCCGCCGTCCACCCGTTCTGGAATCCCGAGTCCTTTGGCGATGCCATTGTCGTCAACGGCAAGGCCTGGCCTTACATGAAGGTGGAGCCGCGCAAATATCGCCTGCGCCTGCTCAATGGCTCGAATGCGCGTTTTTTCCGCCTGCGCCTGTCCGACGGCCGGCCGTTTGTGCAAATCGGTTCGGACGGCGGCTTCATGCCTTCGCCGGTGGAAGTAAGGACGCTGATCCTCTCGCCCGGCGAGCGTGCCGATGTCATTGTCGATTTCTCCGGCCTGGCGCAGGGCAAGACCATTGTGATGAGCAACGATGCCGCGGCGCCCTTTCCCAAGGGTGACAAGGCCGATCCGCGTTCCACCGGCCTGGTAATGCAGTTTCGCGGCGTCCCGCTCACTGCGGCGGACACCAGCGCCATCCCGGCAAAACTGGTCGATGCGCCCGCGCTGGGCGCGCCGACCCTGACCCGCACCCTGACCCTGGACGAACATATCAGTCGCAAAGGGCCGCACATGATGCTGCTTGACGGCCGCGCCTGGTCGGACCCGGTGAGCGAAATACCGCAGCTTGGCAGCACCGAGCTGTGGGAAATCGTCAACCTCACCGAGGACACCCATCCGATTCATTTGCACCTGGTGCAGTTCCAGGCGCTCAATCGCGAAGCCATACGCGTCAAGGCCTTCGGCAAAGCGCCCAAGGCCGAGCGGCAGCTGGCGGCTTATCTTTCGGCAAGCCCAAGCCCCCGGACGCCAACGAGCGCGGCTGGAAAGACACGCTGCGCGCCAACCCCGGCGAGGTGACACGCTTTCTCGCGCGTTTTGCGCCGGCCTCGGGCGGCGCCTTTCCCTTTGATGCCACCGCGGCGCCCGGCTATGTCTGGCACTGCCACCTGCTTGAGCATGAAGACAACGAGATGATGCGGCCTTATGCCCTGCGCGCTTGAGTCCGCGCAGGAGCAGAACCGGTTTGTCAGTCCGGTTTGATATTCGCGCCCTTGATGACGCGCGACCACTTGGTCGCTTCGGATTTCATGAAAGCCCCGAATTCCTCCGGGCTGCTGCCAACCGGGTCGGTGCCTTGGGCGATGAGTTTTTCGCGGATTTCCGGCATCGCCATCACCTTGACGATCTCGCGCTGCAGACGGGCGATGACATCCCGCGGTGTGCCGGCGGGCACCAGCATGCCGTACCAGTTAACCGCTTCAAAACCGGGCAGGGTTTCGTTGGCGGCCGGTATCTCGGGCAGTATGGCCAGGCGCGCGGGCCCGGTTGTCGCCAGCGCGCGCAGTCGGCCGCCCTTGACATGCGGCAGGCCGATGGCGACGGCGTCAAATCCATATTGCACCTGGCCGCCGATCAGGTCGTTCAGGCCCGGCGCGCTGCCTTTGTAGGGAACGTGCACCGTGCTGATACCGGCCATCGCATTGAGTAGTTCACCAGCGAGATGGGGCAAACCGCCGTTGCCACTGGAGTAGAAGTTGACCTTGCCGGGGTTGGCCTTGGCGTAGGCGATCAGCTCGGCGAGGTTTTTCGCCGGCAGCGACGGGTTGACGTAGAGCAGGAACGATACCGACGACACCTGCGTGAGCGGCGTGAGGTCGCGGTCCATGTTGAAGGGCAGGTTGGGAATGAACACCGGATTGATGCTGATGTTGCCGGTGGTACCGAAAAAAATGGTGTGACCGTCCGGCGCAGACTTGGCGACAAAGTCGGTGCCAAGCACGCCGCCAGCTCCGGGCTTGTTCTCGACGATGACCGGCTGGCCGAGTGCCTCCGACAGCTTTGGCGCCATGATGCGCGCGACAATGTCGATGCCACCGCCGGGCGGAAAGCCGATGACAATGCGCACCGGTTTGGTCGGAAATGCCTGCGCCAGTGCGTCGCCGGCGACCGGCAGTAACAGGGCGAGCGCAAGGAGCGCGAGGTTGGAAGTGCGGCGCATGAATTTCCTCCGGAACGGCTGGATTGAATTGACAGTTTTTTCCAAATGGTAGGATAATTTCATGCTTCTTACAACAAGACTAATTTCCCATGAGCGATGAGATTCACGCTTACGCCGGGACGGCGGGCCACTCGGCGTGGTTCAGCGAGGACCGCGGTGAAACCTGGGTGCACCCGAACAGCCACTCGGGCATGTACCTCGAGGCGCGCGTCTGGTCCATCGCCAGTCATCCGGCCACGCCCGGTCACTTGTTCGCCGGCACCGACATGGGCGTGTTTCGCTGGGACGAGGCGCCGGCACGCTGGACGCCCCTGCTTTCGCCCATGCAGGACGTCTGGGCTATTGCACAGGACCCGGAACATCCCGAAGTGCTGATCGCCGGCACGCGCCCGGCCGGGTTTTATCGCTCCGGCGACGCCGGCAAGAGCTGGGGAAAGCTTGAGGCTCCGGGTATCAGCCAGTTCTCCGAGGCCAATATGGGGCCGACGCGGGTCACGCAAATCCTCTTTGACCCGGTGGTGCGCGACTGCGTCTGGGCGACGGTGGAAATCGGTGGCATATATCGGAGCACCGATCGCGGCCGAACCTGGGCCTTGCTCGACAAGGGCCTCGTTTCCGCCGATGTTCACGGCATTGCCGTGGTGCGCAATGACAACGGTTCGTCGACGATTTTCGCCACCACCAACCGCGGCCTGCATCGGAGTACGGACCGGGGCGAAAACTGGCAGTTCCAGGAACTCGACTCGCCCTGGCAGTACACGCGTGCCATCGTGCCGCGGCTGGATAACCCGGCCATCGTATTTCTGACCAATGGCAACGGCCCGCCGGGCAATGACGGCCGCCTGCTGCGCAGCCGCGACCACGGCAGCACCTGGCAACAGGTCGCGCTGCCCGGCGAGTTGAACAGCACGCCCTGGTGCGTGGCGACGCATGTCTCCGACCCACTGCTCATTTTTGTCTGCACCAACCTGGGCCAGTTATTTCGCAGCGAAGACGGTGGCGAAACGTTTATTCGCCTGGACCACGAATTCGGCGAATTGCGCGCGCTGCACTGGCGTGCGCTCGCCGCGGGCGCGCGCCAGGCGCCGCATGCCATTACGCGTCCCATGGTGAAGGCCTCCAAGCTGGCCGGCGCAAGCGTTTGATTTCCGACTTCCCGTTGGCCCTCCTGCCCGCGTCATTCAAAATACGATTCACAGGAGCACAAGAATGACCAGTGCGTTGTTTTCCCCGTTAGCGATGCGAGGCGTAACACTGCCCAACCGCATCGTCCTCTCCCCCATGGCGCAGTACAGTGCGGTCGACGGTGCTTTCACCGACTGGCACATCGCGCACCTTGGCCAGATGTCCTATTCGGGCGCCGGCCTGGTCATGACCGAGTCGGTGGCGGTCGAGCCCATCGGGCGCGGTTCGCACAGCTGCCCCGGTATTTACGGCGATGCGCAGGAACAGTCAATGAAGCGCGTAGTCGAGTTTTGCCGCCGCTATGGCGATGCCCGCACCGGAATCCAGCTTACCCATACAGGCCGCAAGGGCTCGATCCGTCCGCCGTGGGCGGGACGCGGTTCCCTGTCCGCAGCCGAGGGCGGCTGGCAGGTGGTGGCACCTTCGCCGCTGCCCTTTGACGCCGCGAGCCCGGTGCCGGTGCAATTGGATGAGGCCGGGCTTGCGCGCATCAAGGACGGTTTTGTTGCTGCGGCCGCGCGCGCCGTGCGCGCCGGTTTTGATGTCCTTGAGTTGCATGGCGCGCACGGCTATTTGCTGCACCAGTTTCTCTCGCCCCTGTCGAACCAGCGCACCGACGCTTATGGCGGCGACGCGGCCGGGCGCATGCGCTTTCCGCTCGAAGTGGCCGCGGCGGTGCGCAAGGTGATTCCGGATGATCGCGTACTGGGCATGCGCATCAGCGCCAGCGATTGGGCTGAAGGGGGCTTCGGCCTTGAAGACGCCGTTGCCTTTGCCACGGCCCTCAAGGCCCTGGGCTGCGATTACGTCTGCGTATCGAGCGGCGGCCTCGTCGGGACGCAACAGATCAAGGTGTCGCCGGGCTATCAAGTGCCTTTTGCCGCCGAAGTGCGTGCACGCACCGGCATTGCCACCCGCACCGTGGGCCTGATCACGCAGGCACAGCAGGCCGAGGAAATCGTCGCCTCGGGCCAGGCCGACATGGTCGCGCTCGGTCGCGCCCTGCTCGACAATCCGCGCTGGGGCTGGCACGCTGCCGAGTCTCTGGGCGTCAAGCCAAGCTACCCGCCGCAATACGAACGCGCCGGGTCGGCAGTCTGGCCCGGTGCAAAGATTCTTCGACCGCAGCCGGTCGAGGCCTGAGAGGAGAACACGCAATGAGCCATGCCCCGCGCGTCGGCCTGATGGTGCCGATCAACAACACCACGTTTGACAACGAGATTCGCGCCTGGCTGCCGGCCGGATCGACCTGCACTACAGTGCGCATTCCGCGCGGCAAGGGCCTGCTTACCCCGGAAACCCTGCCCGCCTACAAGGCGCAGGCGCTGGCCTTGGCCAGGCAATTCGCCACGCCTGACATTGACGTCGTCGCCTACGGCTGCACCGCGGCCGGTTTCATTTCCGGCCCGGCCGGTGATGCGCAGCTTGCCGCCGAACTGTCTGCGATCACCGGCAAGCCGGTGGTCACGACCGCGCGCTCCATGGTGCTTGCACTGCAGGAGGCCGGCGCGAAAGACATCGCGCTGGTGACCCCTTACATGGACAGCGTCAACGACCAGCTCAAGGCTTTTCTTGACGACGGCGGCATACGCGTGCGGCGTTTCAACAGTTTTTACGCCGCCGATGTCGATGCGCTGGGGCGCATCCAGTCGGCCGAAGTGGACAAGCTCGCCCGACAGACGATAGACGACGGCTGCGACGCACTGTTCATCGCCTGCGCGCAGTTGCCGACACGCGACATCCTCGACGGCCTGCGTCGCGACCTCAAGCGGCCGGTGTTTTCGTCCAATTGGGGCACCACGCGCCAGGCCTTGCGCGCACTTGCCGCGCAGTCCGCGTAGTTCGCGCTACTTCCATGGCGAATGTTTCGCCGGGATCGCCAGGCTCGACTCGATTTCCTCCACCAGCGCGCCCGGTCCCGACATGAAGCGCTGCCAGTGGGGATGGCGCAGCGAACGCCGCAGCCGTTCGTGCACGTCACGATAGGCGCTGATGTGCACCACCTCGTTCAGGTGTCCGGCAAAAGTGGTCCACAGCCCCACCGTTTGCGCATTGAAGCTGTCATCGGGACCCGCGGCCAGTTCGGCTGCGAATTCCGGCGCACGCCCGGCCTTGCAGCGAATGATGCGCACTTCATAGGTGTTTCCTTCGTCCGCGGGCGGACGCAGCGGGATCACCGCCGTCATCAGGCGGATCACCTGCTGCTGCATCAGAGGACGCACCAACGGCAGGTAGTCGGTGCGCCAGGCATCGAGCTTTTCCAGTTCGGCGCGCAGCGCCTGGCGTGTGTTGAGGTCATCGTGCTGCCACAGGTTGAACACGCTGTTGAAGGCGCCGATTTCGCCGTACCAGAAACCGAGCAAGCGCCCGTAGTTGTCGCCGCGAATGGGCACCGCCACATCCTCGGCCAGCCTGAGGTATTCGGCCAGGGCGCCGGGGGCAAGCCGGTAAATGCGCAATTCATCGATCACGTCGGACTCCTGACTGAAATTGGGTCAATATGCGCTTGCGCAAGATTGACAATAGTTTTCAAATGGTAAGATAATTTTTTGCAGAGCGCCTGCCGTACATAATAATTAAACCGTGCGGCAACAATCCCCCCGGAGGAATGAATGAATATCCGATTGCTTGGCCTGGTTGCTGTTTTGCTTTTTTTCGGAATGGCCGCCCCTGCGAGCGCCCAAGACTATCCCAACCGACCGATTCGCCTGATTGTTCCTTACGGTACGGGTGGAGTCACCGACATCACCGCGCGTATCGTCGCACCGCGCATTGCCGACATTCTCGGCCAGAGCATTGTCATTGAAAACCGCCCCGGCGGCGCGTCCATGCCCGGCACCGATTCGGTGGCCAAGGCGCGCCCCGACGGTTATATCTTGCTGCTGACCTCGACCGCGCTTGCCGCCAACCCCATCCTGTTCAAAAAAATCCCGTACGATGCCATCAAGGACCTCGCTCCGGTAAGCCTTCTCGCCACGGTTCCGACCGTGCTGGTAGTGCATCCCTCGGTCGCTGCCAACAACGTAAAAGAACTGATCGCCCTGGCCAAGGCCAAACCCGGCGGCATGAATTACGGCTCGGCCGGCAATGGCAGCGGCAACCACCTCACCACCGAGGTGTTCAAGAACGCTGCTGGCATAGAGGTGCAGCACATACCCTACAAGGGCGGCGGCGCGGTCATGGCCGATCTCGTCGGTGGCCAGGTGTCGTTTGTGTTTGCCGTGCTGCCCACCGCCTATCCGTTTATCAAGGGCGGCAAGCTGCGCGCACTTGGCGTGAGCAGCCCGCAGCGCAATAGCGCCTTGCCCGAGGTGCCGACCATCGCCGAGGCGGCGATACCCGGCTTTAACGTCACCGAGTGGCTGGGCATTTTTGCGCCCGCCGGCACGCCGCCGGCGGTCATCGAGCGCCTCAACGCCGCAGCGAACAAGGCGTTGCAAAGCCCCGACGTGGCGGAAAAGCTCAAAGCCCTTGGCGCTGAAATCGCCGGAGGTGCACCCGCGCAGATGGACAACTATCTTAAGTCCGAAACCGCGCGCTGGGCCAAGCTTGCGCAGGAAGTCAAATTTGAAGTGGCCGAGTGAGCCGGACCATGGCGAACAATCGCAACAAGCGTGCAGTGAGCCCTCCCGCGAAAGCCAGGGTGCGTGAACTGGCGGAATTCTTGTGGGAACAGTCGCCCGGGCATTTCGGCGGCGCATTGTCAAAAGTGCTGGTGAGCGACAAGACCGAGGGGGCGCGCGACCTCGACTTTCGCATTTCCACCTACGAACCGGCCGCATACGTGCAGACCCATGTGCACGAGGCCAAGCAGCAGATTTATTATTTCCTCGCCGGCGAGGGATTGCTCGAGTTTGGCGACAAAAAGCAAATCGTCCGCCCGCAGCAGTTCATTTTCATACCGCCGCGCGTGCCGCACGGCTTGCACAACACCGGGGTGGACAATCTGGTATTCATGGTGATCACCACGCCGGTGCGTGATTAGGGGCGTCTTCAACCCACTGCGCGTGCCGGCAGATCAACCCCGTGCTGGCCCGAGCCGATGTGTTCTGTGGCATCCTGCGCCGCCTTGACTACCGCTTTGGCCAGCGCCGGCATCTCGGCGCGCTTCACCGAGGTGGCGGCCGTGGCGACGCCCAGGCTCCCGAGCACGTTTCCCGCGCCGTTAAAAAGGGGCGCGGCGATGCCGACAATACCCTGCAGGAACTCGCCGGTGGTGATGCAGTAGCCGTCCTGCCTTATCTGGCGCAATGCCTTCCTGAAGCTGTCCCAGTCGGCACCGAGGCCCGCCGCGGCGATGCTTTTGCGGTGCCTGGCGAACAGGCTGCGCAACTGGTGCGCCGGCAGATTGGCCAGAATGACCTTGGAGGCGGCACCGGAAAAAAGCGGACGTTTTTGTCCGCGGCTGAACATGCCCGCAGGCGCATGGGGGACAATTTCCTCGCGCACACACATTACCGTGTCGCTGAAAAGCACGCAAAGCAGCGCGCTATGCCCGGTACGGGCGGCGAGGCGTTTCATCGGCGGGCCGCCCGCGGCATAGACCGGATCGCACAGGCGGACGTGGCGGTCGAGCTCGATGATGCGCGGGCCGAGGATGTAGGAACCCTTGGCGACCGGCGTGACAAAGCCGGCGTCTTGCAGCACCTTGATGTAGCGGTAGCAGGTGGAGCGCGAAGAGCCCGAGTAACGGATCAGGTCCTCGGTCGACCAGACCGGCGCGACTGGCGTAAAAACGTCAAGCAGGCCCAGCATTTTTTCCAGGCTGTTCATGGTGTCATTCTAACCAATGCGCCCGCCGGCCATGAATACGGTGTAATTCTTCTCACGATGATGGACATTATTACGAATGGGCGCTAACATTTCCGGCCCGATTCACGGGGATGCGCGACCGGAAGGCCGACGCACATCCCGACCCCGCGGAGCCAACGTCATCCGAATACCACGAAGCCAGGTTCCGGCACGAAGCGCGCGCGCTGCAGGGGTTTGCCATGTCTGACGCAACGCGCAATATTGACGAATCGAAGGTCGTCGTTTTCTCGGCGGCGTTCAGGCCTTATTGTGAACCCCTTCTTGCCGGCTTTGCCGCATCGCATCCCGGTATCGAGGTCGAGTTTGTCGACGGCATCAGCGGCAGCCTGCACCAGCGCTATCTGGAGGGCCTCGCGCGCGGCCGTGGTGAGGTCGATGTGCTGTGGAGTTCGGCCATGGACCTGCAGATGGGGCTGGTGCAGTCCGGCCACGCGCAAGTGTGCGCCAGTCCCGTCGCAGCCGGCCTTCCGGCCTGGGCCAATTATCGCGACATGGCCTATGCCACGACACTGGAGCCGTTGGTGACCCTGGTCAACCGCAACCAGTTCGAAACAACTACATGCGCGGGTACGCTGACTGAAATCACCGCGGTGCTCAACGCCCGTCCGCGCGACTTGCGCGACAAAATCGCATGCTACGACATCGAGAGCAACGGCCTCGGCTTCCTCGCGCTGCTGCAAAATAGTGTTCGTGAAAGTGATTTCGGTGCGTTCATGCGGGCGCTGGCTGCCGCCCGGCCGCGCATGTTCGGCTCCAATCCGCCGCTGGTCGATGCGGTTGCCAGTGGCCACGCCGCGCTCGCTTATCATGTTCTGGGCGCTTTTGCGCTGCGCGCGCTGCGCGCCAATCCATCACTCGCCGTTGCGCCAACCGCCGGGGCGCGATTGGCTGTGTCGCGCATTGCCTTTGTTCCGGTCAGCGCGCCACATCCGCGCGCCGCGCGCAGGTTTCTCGATTACCTGTTGTCGCCCGAGGGGCAGCGCCGCCTCGCTGAATCCGAATTGTTTCCGCTGCGCGCAGATGACAGCATTGCCGTCGAACTTGGCCGGGCCGCGCTTGCCCCGATCGCAATCGATCAAGGATTGGATGCACTGCTCGATCCTGTGCGGAGGGCGAAATTGCGGGAGCGCTGGCAGGCCGTGGTTGCGGCCGCCGCGGGCGCATGATAATTCTGTGTAACCGGAAGGAGAATTGATATGTTGAAAAGACTGTTGCACGCCGCCCTGCTGGGCCTCGCCTTGTTGCCATCGTTGTCATCGACACAGGTGATGGCGCAGGGCGCATGGCCGTCAAAGCCGTTGAAGATTGTCGTGCCGTTTGGGCCGGGATCCTTCACCGATTTGTCGGCGCGCTCCCTGGCACTTGAACTGACGGAACAACTGGGCCAGCAGGTGATTGTCGAAAACCGCGGTGGCGCCGGCGGCACGCTGGGCGCCGATCTGGTCGCCAAATCGGCGCCCGACGGTTACACCATGGTCCTCACCGACAATTCCTTTGTTATGGCGGCTGGACTGTACGCAAAGCTGCCTTACGATCCGCTCAAGGATTTCACCCAGGTCAGCCAGATCGCCGAGTCGCCGTCCATCATGGTGGCGCGGCTGGAATTGCCGGCCAAATCGGTAAAGCAACTGGTAGACCTGGCCAAGGCCAAGCCCGGCGGGTTGACGTTCGGCTCGGGCGGGCAGGGCTCGTCGGCCCATCTTGCGACCGAGCAATTTCTCTATGTCACCGGAACTAAAATGACCCACGTGCCGTTCAAGGGGGTGGCCGCCGCGATTGCCGAAGTTGTCGCCGGGCGCCTTGATATCTCCATTGCCAGCCTCGCCAGCGGTATGGCGCATGTGCGCAGTGGCCGTGTGCAGGGTTTCGGCGTGACCGGCAAGGAGCGCAGCACTCTTTTGCCCGGAGTGCCCACGTTTGCCGAAGCCGGTGTGCCGGCCTACGACATGTCCTACTGGTGGGGTGTCGCAGTTCCGGCGGGAACACCTGCAGCCGTTGTTGCACGCCTGAATCAGGAGATCATCCGCGCCGCCGACAAGCCCAGGCTCAAGGAGTCCTTCATCGCCCAGGGTGCGCGTGCCGTGACCAGCACACCGGCCGAGCAGGCGCGCCGCGTCGAGGAGGAAATCAAGACCTGGAAAACGGTTATCACCCAAGCCGGCGTCAAAGTGGAGTAAGCGGAATGTCGAATGCATCCGACATCAGGCCTGTCTGGCAGGCGCCGGCCCTGGCCTGTGACAGCCACTTTCATGTCTTCGGCCCGACGGAACGCTATCCCTACGGCGGCGACCTGCGCTACAAGCCGCCCGTTGCGATGCTGCCCGATTACCTGGCCCATGCCAGGGCGGAGGGCTTCGAGCGCTTTGTCTTCGTGCAGCCCAGCGCCTATGCCCGCGACAATAGCTGCATGGTCGACGCGATGCTGGAAATGGGCACCGCGGTGTGTCGCGGAATCGTTGATGTGCATGAAGACGCCCCCGATGCAGAGTTGGCGCGTCTCGACGCCATCGGCGTGCGCGGCGTGCGCGTCAACGTCTCGCCGGTCAAGCCGCTGGAGCCAGGATTCTCCAATACCATGCTGCCGCGCATCCGCCGTCTGGATGCGCGCTGCAAGGAGTTGGGATGGCATCTCGATTTTCTCGGGCCGGGCTGGCTCACCAGCGAGCTGATGCCGGTGATGAAAACGCTCAAGTGCGATTTTTCAATCGCGCACATGGGCATGTACCTTGCCAGGGACGGCATCGGGCAAAAAGGCTTCCAGGATTTTCTCGCCATGCTGCGCAATGGCGACGGCCGTTGCTGGGTCAAGCTTACCGGCGTGTACCGCATGTCGGTGGCGCCGGACTTTGCCGATGCGGCGCCTTTTGCGCGCGCACTGATCGAAACCGCGCCCGACCGGCTGATATGGGGCAGCGACTATCCGCATTTGTCGTTTGCCGACAAGGTCGGCGGGCCGGTGTTGTTCAACCTGCTGGGCGGGTGGGCACCCGACGAAGCGACAAGGCGCAAGATACTCGTCGACAACCCGGCGGAATTATTCGGTTTCAACAAGCAAAAATAAGGGGATCACCATGGCAATCAAGTTCAGGCAATTGGCAGGGGGCGCGGCATGAGCGCGCCGGCACGCATCACCCCGATCGAACCGGGCACGCGCCCGGAACTGGCGCAGCTGGAAAAAAACATCATGGGCGCCCGCGGCCGCATCTCCCTGCTCTACAAGGTGCTGCTCAACAGCCCGCCGGTATGCGACGGCTGGGAGCAGATGATGACGGCGATTCGCAACAAGACCTCGATTGCGCCGCGCCTGCGCGAGCTGATCATCCTGCGCATCGCCGTGCTCAACAAGGCGTCTTACGAATTCGAAGCGCATGTGCCCCATGCGGAAAAGGCCGGCGTCAGTGCCGAGCAAATCGCCGCGGTGCGCGAGACGCCGCCCGGCGCGGCGATTCCAGCCGACGAGCGGCTGGCGCTCGAACTCACCGATGTCATGACGCGCGACATCCAGGTGCCGGACGCCTTGTTCGACAAAGTGCGCGCGCGCTACGACGATCGCGCCCGGGTGGAGCTCGCAGCGACCATCGCTTCCTACAACATGGTGTCGCGTTTCCTGGTCGCGCTGCACATCGAATAGGCCCGGACGTCGACCCCGACTATTGCCGTTGCGCGGTGACGGTCAGCAATTCAAAGCGCTCGGTGCGTGCTACTGCGGCCGTTAGTTCTGTGTGTGCCTGCGAGCCCGGTTCGAGGATTGAAAGCAACTTGCGCCAGTAGAACAGAGCCGCGCGGTAGTCCCCTTGCGCGTAGTCGGCGCTGCCGGCCATCTCCAGCGCCTTGGGATGCTTCGGATTCAGGGTAAGGGCGCGGTCAATCAGTTCGCGCGGCCGGCCGGCAAGCCTGCCGTTTTGCGCCATGCCCAGCGCATCGGCGTATTCACACCATACCGCCGGATCATTCGCCACCTTGGAGGGCAGGCCGAGGGCCTTGTCGTAGGCCTGTGCGGCCTCGGCGAAATGATCCCTGTCGAACTCCAGGCGCGCGAGTATCGCCCATGACCTGGCGTCGCGTGGCTGTTTTTCCAGGTGTGAGCGCAGTTGGCGCACCAGCACAACGGCGCCTTCGGCGCTGTTGGCGGTCTGCAGAATGCCCCTTGGGACGGGCACCGCGGCGTCCGGCGTGTCGGTTCTGCGATCCTGCGCGGGGAGCGGCAGCGCCAGCAGTGCAGCCGCCAGCGCTGCGGCGACAACACCGGCGCCAAGCGCCTTTACCGGAAAACTGATCACAGCTTATTTCCTTTCGGTGGCGGCCGGTGCGGCCGAAACCCGTGCCGCGCCACGTTTTGCAGCGGTGGCCTCTTCGAGCATCTTGATCGCTTCCTGCGCAATCGCCATGGATTTGTTGATCGATTCGGTCGCTGCGTCCGGGTTGTGGAAGGCCGCGCCATTGGAGGCCGTCCACCATTCCCAGTGAATCTGCGCCTCGTAGTGCTTTTCGCGTATCGGGTTGAGCGCGGCATCGTCCACGCCGGCGGCCTTGGCCTCCTCGAACTTGTCCACCATGCGGGTCAGCCAGAACTCGGCCTTGCGCAGCTTGCCCTGTACGCGGCCGTTGAGCGAGTCCATCACGTACAAGGCCTGCTTTTCGCTCCACCCCGCGTGGCAGGTCAGGCAGGTCTGCTTGAGGTAATTGCGCGGGCTGGTCTGCCAGTGCGAGGTATAGGTCTTGCCGGTTTTGGCGTCCTTCATTTTCGGCATATGGCACTGGTGGCACTCAACGCCGGCTTTCTGGTGCTTGGAGTTGTAATAGTTCTCGGTATCCGGGTGCTGGCCTTTCCACAGCAGCGCCCCGGTGATGCCGTGCTTGAAGTCGCGGAACTTGAGGTCGGTGTAATGCTTGGCGATCTGGTTCACGTCCTTGAACGGGAAGTGGTTGGTGCGCTGGTCGGCCATGCCTATCGGCGCGCCGGTGGTCGGGTCGGTGCCCGGATTGCAGTTGTACTCGACGTGGCATTGCCCGCACTGCAGTTTGCTGTCGTAGCGGTCAAGCATGGCAATTTTGCGGGTGTGGCCGCGCACGCCCAGTTCTTTCACGTCGATCTTGGCCGCGTTCGCGTCCTTGTGCCACAAGGTGTCCTTTTCCGGCCGCGTCAGCGCCTGGATCAGGCCGTCGCGCACGATGCGCGGTTTGGCCGAGTGCGGGTCGTGGCAGAAAAAGCAATTGATCGAGTGGTTCACTTCGCGCGCCATCTCCACCACCTTGGAGGTGCGGCTCCACTTGGCCGTGGGCGCCGGATCACCCAGATAGGCCCAGTCGAGGATATGGTCCTGGGTTTTGCACGACAGGCATACCGGATTGGCCGCGGCGGCGGTGCCGGGCTTGAAAGGCTTGTGCTCGCTGTTGTCCGGGTACAGGTCGGTGATCGCATCCTGCAGCTTGAAATTGCCTGCCGGCTTGGTCAGGTATTGCCAGCCGTCCCTGGCGAGAAAGCGGCCGCCAAAAGCGCGGTCCACGAGGAACTGGTCGAGCAACATGAAGGCGTGCGACCGCGGCACATTGTGCTCGCGGGTAAAGCCGTGCGGGGTCATCAGCTTGTCCCAGGCCGGATTGGGCGACGGACCGGTGGCCTGCGATTTTTCCGATCGCGCAAGCTTGTTCCAGTTCATGGTGTACATGGTTTCAAACTGTTTCTGGTGACAGGTGCCGCAGGTGGCCGGATCCATTTTGGTCACGGGCCGCGCCTTGAAGTCTGCGAGGTGCTTGTCGATGCCGTCGTGGCAGGCGTTGCAACCGACGCCCTTGTGCATGCCGTCGGCGTGGAAGGCTTTTATCGGTTCGTGGCAGCCATAGCAGGCGGTCGCATCGAATGCGACCGGCTTGGCGGATTTTTTCGCCACCGTCTGCGCGAGCGCCGGGGAGGCCGCAACGGCGAGGAACACCAGTGCCAAAATCAGATGCAGAGTGTTGCTGAATCGAAGCGACCGCATGGCGTGCCTCCCGCTTGGGTCGGCCGGTTGATTGCCAGGATGGCAAGGGCCAGACGAGCCAGAAGATTCAAGCAGGATTCAAAGCACTGTCTTTTGATCTGGGTCAAATGAGTGCGCCGCCCGTGCGGATGACGCACAACGCAAAGCGCATTTACGGCACCTTAAAGTCAAAGGTATCGACTGGAAAGCCCCGACTGGCGGGGCTTTCCAGCGGGTTGCCTGCGTCAGTCGCGCATTTTTTCCGGCAGCCAGGTGGCCAGTTCCGGGAAAGCCATGAGCAGGCCGGTAAAGAGAATCATGATGATGGCGTAGGGGATCGCGCCCTGGATCACGTCGGACACACTGCCGCGATCAGGCCGGATGCCCTGCACCACGAAGAGGTTCATGCCCACCGGCGGGGTGATGAGGCCCAGTTCGCACATGATGACAATGAATATGCCGAACCAGATCGGGTCAACACCGAGGGTAGTCACCACCGGAT
>Ga0194061_1000195_pt1 | contig 36822 bp, 33 predicted proteins | sample SepL2221m_MetaG_FD_163423 | JGI IMG/M metagenome (GOLD analysis project Ga0194061, IMG submission 163423) | Anoxic zone freshwater microbial communities from boreal shield lake in IISD Experimental Lakes Area, Ontario, Canada - Sep2016-L224-21m | ecosystem: Environmental > Aquatic > Freshwater >... | reverse complement strand
GGCCTCCATCCATGATCACCCCACCGTGGCGCACACCGACGCTATCGCAAAAAACCGGGTGGAAGCCAACGGCTTGTTTGACGCGCTATCGGCGATGTCGAATTTGCCTGAAGAACAGGTCTTGCTGACCGCTGCCAAACAGACCCGAGCAGCATGGCGCGACAAGCTCGATCTTGCAGTCAAAGCCGTGAACGGTGGAGATTTCAGCCCGGCGACAATGGCCGCCTTTTTGCAAGCTGGCAGGACCGAAGGTGAAGCAGCCATCAAGGCGATGGTGGATTTGCGGGACTTCAAAGTCAAGGCGGCTGAGCTGGCTTCGCAACAGGCCGAAAGCCGATACAACATCGCCATGGGTGTATTCCTGACCGCCGCGATCGTAGGCGGCATTCCCGCTACCTTCATGACCGTTCTGTTGATGCGGCGCATGCGTAGCGGGTTTGCACTGGCAGACCAGACAGCCACATCCATTGCTGCCGGTGACCTGTCTCACCCGGTGCCGCACGACGGGCGTGACGAAATTGGCCACTTGCTGACGCAGATGAGCACCATGCGCGACAACCTGCACCATGTGATCAGCCAGGTGCGCAGTGGATCGGACGCCATAGCCAGCGCAGCGGGCGAAGTTGCCTCTGGCACGCTGGACCTCTCCAACCGCACGGAGCAGCAAGCCGGGTCACTCGAAAAAACAGCGTCTGCCAGTGAAGAACTATCCAGCACGGTTCAACACAACGCAGACAGTGCAGCCCAGGCCAATCAACTGGCCAACTCGGCATCGGCTCTGGCAACCCGAGGTGGTGTAGCGGTATCCCAAGTGGTGGAAACCATGGACGCCATCAATACCTCTTCGCGCAAGATTGTGGACATCATCGCGGTCATTGACGGCATCGCCTTTCAGACCAACATCCTGGCACTCAATGCGGCCGTGGAAGCCGCGCGCGCGGGTGAACAAGGCCGGGGCTTTGCCGTGGTTGCCGCAGAAGTGCGCAGCTTGGCCCATCGTTCAGCCACCGCCGCAAAGGAGATCAAGAGCCTGATTGACGATTCCGTCGACAAGGTCGGCCGTGGTACTGAGCAGGTAGCCCAAGCCGGCAACACCATGCAGGAAATCGTGACGGGCATTCAGCGCGTGGCCGATATCGTGGGCGAAATAGCCTCTGCCAGCAAAGAGCAGTCCGCTGGTATTGCCGAAATCAACCAGGCGGTCAGCCAGCTTGACGGGGTAACCCAACAAAACGCAGCATTGGTCGAGGAAACGTCAGCCGCATCCGCTGCCTTGCAGGAGCAGGCCAGCCAGCTTGCTGCACTGGCCGCGTCGTTTCGGTTGGAGGGTGGAGCCCGAGGTCTGCGATTGTCATCGAGCGAATAGGCAACCATTTTGCTATAAAAATAATAGCTGCTTACGCTTATTTCACGGGGCCAAAACCACTATTACTCACGGCAAGTTAACCCATCGCGCGGTTATCTTGCGGGCAATCGGGGCCAGGTAATAAATGACGGGGATGGCAACGACCAGAGCCACAGCGTAGGCCTTGGCCCAAGCCGCCAAAAAATTGGCTTGCCAGCCTACGTTGACCATCGTGATGACAAAGGTCATTAGAAAAACCATCATCACCCCCATCACCACGGAAAACACAAGGTGAAAGCGGCGGGCAGGAAGTTTTGTCATGAAAAATAGGGCACAAGGCTGTGGTGGATAGATGAAATCATGCCAGATTCCACAATTCAACTGGACTTTGCGGACTTGATGGCGGCGCGTGCCTGCTCAATACGCTGGTCCAGATAGGCGCCATAGAAATCAGGAATGTAGCCGCCCTCCATGCGGGCCACGACCTCTTTGCCACTCGGTCCGAAAAATAGCACGGTGGGCGCAATGGTGACCCGCCAGGCTTGCACCAATTGATCGTGGGTCAGGTTGGCTCCGCTGAAGTCCCGAACGGTTTGCGAACTGCGCATGTCGATCTGAAAAACGGGCATACCGTCCTGACGACGCAGTGGCTCCAGATAACTGTCACGCGCCACCCGGCAAAAGGGGCAACCCTCCAGGCTGACCATCACGACCAGCGGGTTGCCTTTTTCCAAGGCCTTGCCCAGTTCATTCGACAGCGACTGTGGTGCCGGTAAAACGGCGCCGGCGGCCCATGCAGGCGTGACACTTGCAGCAACCAGTCCGAGACTTGCGGTTACCAAAAAATGACGCCTGTCGTCGCGAAAGCTTGATTCCATCACGGTGCTTCCCTCTCCATCAGCAAATAGGTGTTGTACGCGTTCATGCGATTGGCCACGCGAAAGAGTGGCAATCCTTCAAACTTCGTCCAGTTGGTGGCCCGGTACGCATCGTCAAAAGGCTCCATATTCTTGGCCGCCTGCCCCATGGTTTCACGCAAATAGGCCAAATAGTCGCGAGTCAGTTCCATATCATGGCGCGCTTGCGATGACAAAGGACCGTGCCCCGGGACAATGGTTGCAGTCTCAAATGCCAACAGCGTTTGCAACGCCTTGATCCAGTGGCCGCTGTCGGCCTGTCCCACATAGGGAACTCGGCCACGAAACACCAGGTCGCCGGCAAACAGCACCTTTTCCTGCGGCAAATAGACCACCAGGTCCTCGGGCGTGTGGGATGGACCGACCGGTTGCAACAGGAACCGTACCCCACCCACAATCAGTTCTTTGGGGCCATCGATCCATTCGTCGGCGGGTATCAACTGGGTCTTGTCATTGATCCAGGGTGCGAGTGTCTGGCGTGATGCCTGAAGGCGGATCGTGGCGGTGTCGGAGTTGATGTATTCCCTTGCGCCGCTGTGTGCAATGATCCTCGCACCTTTCGCCTTGAAGGATTGCAGTCCGTAAATGTGGTCCGCATGGTAGTGCGTCACGATGACATGGGTCACGGGCAGCGGCGTGACTTTGCGGATTTCAGCCAGCAGTCGCTCTGCAAGCGCCGGTGAGCCCAGCGCATCAACGACGACGACGCCCGCAGGCGTCACCACAAAGGCGGCGTTGGAAATAAAATTTTGGTTGGCGCTGCTACCCAGTGAGCCCAAGCCCTCCACATACCAGGATGATTGCGACACCCGCTGCGCCACGACGACGGGCGCCGTGAGCGAAAAATCTGCGTTATCGTCACGCTCTGAAGGCAGCGGAGTTTGTGCGCTTGAAAACGTCCCCAAAACAAGCAATGCTGACGCGAATGCGTGGCGCCAACCCCAGCACGGTGTTGGTATGGAGAAAAATAACATAAGCGATCCTTTAGGGTTTCCCTCAATCGGGAATGCGACACAAAAGCGGCACTTGGCATTAATATAAGCCTTTACTGAATTATTGAGGAATACAGTGGATCTGGCAACTATCCTGGAACGTAACGGTGACAGCACAGTGTTGGCCCTGGGCGGCGCTGTGATCGGTGCACTATTCGGTTTTTTTGCACAACGCTCGCGCTTCTGCCTGCGCGCGGCCGTCATCGAGTTCTGGCACCGCACATTTGGTGAAAAGTTGTCGGTCTGGCTATTTGCATTCTCGGCGGCCGTGGTATCGGTGCAGGTACTGTTGTTGACCCACAACCTGGACATCAGCACCGCCCGTCAGATTGCAATGCGGGGTAGCCTGTCGGGCGCATTGATTGGAGGTTTGGTTTTTGGCGCTGGCATGATCATGACAAGGGGCTGCGCCAGTCGCCTCCTGGTGCTGTCTGCCAATGGCAATCTGCGCGCCCTGCTTTCCGGGTTGATCTTTGCCGTCAGTGCGCAAGCATCCCTATCGGGTGCCCTGGCACCGCTGCGTGCCACCATCAGCGAATGGTGGACGGTGGATGGTGGTGCGTCACGGGACCTGCTGGCGATTACCGGAGTCGGCCCATGGGGCGGTCTTGTAGCTGGTCTGATTTGGCTGGCCGCTGCCTTGTATTTTTCCTGGAGGAGTCCGCGCCATAGTGGCTGGCTGCGGCTTGGCGGCATAGGCGTTGGCGTGGCGGTGGCATCGGGCTGGTGGTTTAACTACCTGGTTTCCACGCAGTCCTTCGAACCCGTCGTCGTTCAAGGCCTTACTTTTAGCGGGCCGTCTGCGGAATGGCTGATGCGGATTCTGTCTTCACCCACACCGCGCATAGGTTTTGAATTTGGATTGCTGCCCGGTGTATTTGCTGGCTCATTTTTGGGCGCATGGTTTGGACATGACCTCAAACTCGAAGGCTTCAAAGATGGATACAGCATGACTCGCTATATTGCTGGCGCCATTTTGATGGGTTTTGGCTCCATGCTGGCAGGTGGGTGTGCCGTTGGAGCCGGCATGACCGGTGGCTCTATCTTTGCACTCACAGCGTGGCTGACCCTTCTGGGCATGTGGGGCGGCGCAGGCTTGACGGACTACTTGCTGGACCGCGATCCGCGCCCGGCGCACGTATCACGCGCCGCACCCGCAGCAACCAAGGCCACTTGACCGCGCCTATCGAGCGGTACCCATGTCGTTCGACCTACTTGCCGCTCAGGTATTCCGAAACCGCAGCCATTTCCAGCGCCGTCATTTTGCTGGCAACGGAATGCATCACCGCGTTGTCGTTAGTGCGTTCACGCTGGTTAAATTGCTTGAGCTGGTTTTCAATGTAAACAGCATACTGCCCTGCCAGACGCGGCAGGTTGTTGGTACCCAACGCGCCCGCACCATGGCAACTGGCACAGGCGGCCACCCCACTGAACTTATTGCCGTTGTGAAAGATATATTTACCCACTGCGGCTAGCGCGACATCTTTGGCAGGCTCAGCTGTAACCGGCTGCTTTTCGAAATAGTGACCCAAGGCAACCATCTCATCTGGGGTTAACTTAGCCGCCATATCGAACATCGCGCTACTTTTACGCTTGCCCGACTTGAAGTTATCCAACTGTTTGGCCACGTATTCCCAGTGTTGCCCAGCCAGTCGAGGGAATACCTCGCTGGAAGACTCACCTTGCGCGCCATGGCAGAGAAAACAAACACCGTTCACAATTTTCATGGCACGCGCTTCGTCTGCTTGCGCTATTGCAGCACCCGCCATCCACAGGCCAACGCCCATCGTCACCAGGCTTTTGCGTAAACCCATTCATCCAACCCCTAAACAGAAACACCGATCAGGCCAACGTGTCGGCCCAAATATTTCGAGCCCATGCAAACGCGTAACGCCCTTCCAGCTCGTTGGCAGCGCTGGAAACACCACCTGCACCAGCCACCGGCAACATCGTTTTCTTGTCTGCATCGTAACGGTGCACACTGGTCACATGCACTACATCGTCGGGACTCACAAAGCTGTAGCAGGCATTGTTATAAACCGGCATATTGTTGGGCTGGCGACCCGTCAATAACGCAACCACCGCCGCCGCACAGGTCTTGCCGTGCTGGTTGGCCATGTGGCCGGACTTTGGCATAGCAGGGGCAATCTGAATGGAGTCGCCCAGCACGTGCACGTTTTTGACCGCAATGGATTCAAAGGTCAGAAAGTCCACCTCGCACCAGCGTTTGTTCGCCGTAGCCAGGCCGGTCTTGACGGCAATGTCGCCAGCACGCATCTCCGGAAGAACATTGAGAACATTGGCCTTCAAGTCATCGTTGAACTCGAACTTGAGCGTGTTGGTCGCAACGTCCACATCCACTAGCTTGTGCTTGGGACGGTACTCAATGATGCCCTCGTAGCGGTCTTTCCAGGCCTTCTTGAACAACGGCCCCTTGGAGGTGACGTCGTCGTTGGCGTCCAGAATCAACACCTTGCTCTTGGGTTTGGCTTGACTGAAATAGCTGGCTACCTGGCAGGCACGCTCATACGGCCCGGGCGGGCAACGGTAGGGAGCCAGCGGGATTGCCAGTGCGTAGACGCCGCCATCAGGCATGGCTTCAAGCTGCTTGCGCAGGGCCTGGGTTTGGGAACCTGCCTTCCATGCATGCAGCACCTTGTCTTTGGCGCCCACGGCGGTCATTCCTGGCAGGGTTTCCCACATGAAGTCAACGCCAGGAGAAAGAATCAACCGGTCATAAGGCAACTCACCGCCCTTGGCGAGCACAACGACCCGCTTGTCGGGGTCAATGCGAACAGCCATGTCCTGCACCCAGCGCACACCGTGGCGCTTGACCAGGTTGTCATAGGGCGTGGTGATGTCGGCCATTGTCTTGCTGCCACCCACCACCAGATTGGACAGCGGGCATGAAATGAATGCACTGCCGGGCTCAACCAGGGTCACATCAATGCCATAGTCGGACCACATGCGCACATACTTGGCCGTGGTTGCTCCACCATAGCCACCGCCTACTACGACTACTTTGGGACCATTGCTACCGGGAGTACTGGCACAGCCAGAGGTCAACGCGATCGCGCCCAAAGAACCGGCAGCCCCAAGGCCTTGTACAAATTGACGACGTTTCATCATGATGAGGTCCTTCCTATTTTTTCAAGGCAGAAAAATAGCCTGCCAGAGCAACCAGTTGCTCATCGGTGTAGCCCTTGGCGAGCTGGTGCATGATGGTTGCAGGCTTCTTCCCGGTCTTGAAATCCATCATCTTCTTGAGTAATTCGTCTTTTTTAACGCCTGCCAATGACTCATTTCCCGGTTCGGCAATACCCGCCGTGCCATGGCAATTGGCGCACGATGCTGCCAGACTGCGTAGCTGCAAAGGGTCCATCGCTTGTGCAAAAGACGATCCCGTGATGGCCGCCAAAGCGCCAACGGCCATGAGTTGATTCCACTTCATTTCACGATCTCCTCGGTTATGAATATCAAAAGTCTGAAACAATTTAGGGACGCAGGTAAACAAACCCTTCTTTGGCTTGCAGCCGTGCAATCTCTGCGACCCCGGAAGGAACTATCTGCGCCTCCATGGCGACTTTGTCTTTGCTGATATTGCGATTCTGAAGCGTATTGTTGCAAACTCTGAACTCCACACCTCGGGCAACCAGATCCGCTATGTCACCAGAAAAAGGCTGGCCCTTTGGGTTGACAGCACCATCAAGTAAAAAATCGATACCAGGGCCGTGCGTAACAACGACGATCTTCACGGTGGGATCGGCCGTCAGGTGGTTGCGCATGTTGGGTAGCGCGCGAGCCGCTTGTGCAGTGCCCTCATTCAAGTGGTAAACCACTTTGACCTGCGCCCACGCTGCAGAGGCAACGATAAAGCCAAGCAAGAGCACCAACATTCTTTTCATCATCTAGTCCTTATATATAAGGACTGAATGCTAGGGCTTTCAGGTGTTCCAGCACTACGGTAGAAACCCTCGAACAACCTCCCGGCAGGCCAAAATCGCGTGGATACCCTCCAAACAAAAAGCACCCCGAGCGGGGTGCTTTTGCATTCAAAAGAAGTGCAGTAACAGTCTACAAAACTTCAAAAATGCCCGCTGCACCCATGCCACCACCGATGCACATGGTGACGCACACACGCTTGGCTCCACGGCGTTTGCCTTCGATCAGAGCGTGGCCGGTCAGTCGTTGGCCGCTCACGCCATAGGGGTGCCCCACGGCAATGGCGCCACCATTGACGTTGAGCTTGTCCGCTGGGATGCCCAGCTTGTCGCGGCAATAGAGCACTTGCACGGCAAAGGCTTCGTTCAGCTCCCACAGGTCGATGTCGCTGACCTTCAGCCCCAGACGCGCGAGCACTTTGGGAATGGCAAACACAGGGCCAATCCCCATTTCGTCCGGCTCGCATCCGGCTACGGCAAAACCGAGGAAACGGCCCAGCGGCTGCAAGCCTTTTTTCTCGGCGATTTTTTCGTGCATGACCACCACGGCACCGCCGCCATCGGAGAACTGGCTGGCGTTACCCGCGGTGATCAGGCCACCGGGAACGGCCGAACGCAAGCCACTGATCCCCTCTTTGGTGGTGCCATCACGGATTCCTTCATCGTTGCTCACCGTGACCTGTTTGGTCATCAACCCCATGACCTTGTCGGCCACACCCATGGTGACGGTAATAGGCGCAATTTCAGCAGCGAACAAACCCGCTGCCAGCGCCGCTGTGGCACGTTGCTGACTGGCGGCACCGTACTCGTCCATTGCGTCCCGGCTAATGTTGTATCGCTTGGCGACGTTTTCAGCGGTCTGCAGCATGTTCCAATAAATCTCAGGCTTGTTCTTGACCAACCACGGGTCAGCCAGCATATGTTGGTTCATCTCCTGCTGCACGCAGGAAATCGCCTCTACGCCGCCGGCCACATAAATGTCGCCTTCGTTCGCAATGATGCGCTGCGAAGCTACAGCAATAGTCTGCAATCCTGATGAGCAGAATCGATTGATGGTCATACCGGACACGGTGACGGGGCACCCGGCGCGCAGTGCTGCCTGGCGTGCAATGTTGGCGCCGGTTGCGCCCTCAGGCGTGGCACACCCCATGATGACGTCGTCCACCTCGGCGGCCTCGATGCCGGCGCGCTTGATGGCATGCTCGACCGCGTGGCCACCCAGAGTGGCACCGTGCGTCATGTTGAACGAACCCTTCCAGCTCTTGGCCAGAGGGGTGCGGGCGGTGGAAACGATTACTGCTGAAGTCATGTTGATTCCTCTTAAAGTGTTGAGAACAGAGTCGGCGGCAGAACCGCTACGGTCTTTCCCGCAAAGTCTCAGATTTAGTTGAAGGTTTTGCCTTCAGCTGCCAATCGGGCCAGCATGGGGGCGGGCTGCCAGAAATTGGCGTCGTCCAAGGGATTCTGGGCAAAGCGGCTCATGGCTTGCACCACATTAAACAGACCAACCTGGTCGGCGTAGTTCATCGGGCCGCCGCGGTGCGCCGGAAAACCATAGCCAAAAATGTAGACGATGTCGATATCACTGGCCTTGTTGGCAATGCCCTCTTCCAAGATGTGTGCGGCCTCGTTCACCAGACTAAAAACCAGACGCTGCACGATTTCTTCGTCCGAAATCTTGCGCGGGGTGATACCCAGCGACTGACGGTGCTCTTCAATCATGGTCACCACTTCAGCGTTGGGAATGGCGTCGCGCTTGCCTGCAACATAGTCGTACCAGCCGGCACCCGTCTTTTGACCATAGCGACCTTTTTCGCACAACAGGTCAGCGGTCTTGCTGTACTTCATGTTGGGCTTTTCCTGATAGCGGCGCTTGCGGATGGCCCAGCCAATGTCGTTACCCGCCAGATCGCCCATACGGAACGGGCCCATGGCCATGCCAAACTTCTCCATCGCCTTGTCAACCTGCGCGGGAGTGCAGCCTTCGTCCAGCAGGAAGCCACCTTGCCGACCATATTGCTCGATCATTCGGTTGCCGATAAAACCATCGCAAACGCCGGACACCACAGCAGTCTTGCGGATTTTTTTCGCCACCGTCATAACTGTGGCCATGACGTCTTTTGCCGTCTTTGCGCCACGCACGACTTCGAGCAACTTCATCACATTGGCAGGGCTGAAGAAGTGCAGGCCCACAACATCTTCGGGGCGCTTGGTGAAAGATGCTATTTTGTCGACGTCCAGCGTGGAAGTGTTGGACGCCAGAATGGCACCGGGCTTCATGACGCGATCCAGTTCCTTGAACACGGCTTCCTTGACTCCGATTTCTTCAAACACGGCTTCAATCACCATGTCTGTGCTGCCCAGGTCGTCATAGCTCAGCGTGGTGGTCAACAGGGCCATGCGCTGGTCGTACTTGTCTTGCTTTAACTTGCCCTTCTTGACCTGGGCTTCGTAGTTCTTGCGAATGGTGGCCACACCGCGGTCTAACGCTTCCTGCTTCATTTCCAGCATCTTGACGGGAATGCCAGCGTTCAGGAAGTTCATGGCAATGCCGCCACCCATGGTGCCGGCTCCGATGACTGCTATGGAGTTGATAGCGCGTTGCGCAGTGTCTGCGGGGACATCCGGTATTTTTGATGCTGCACGCTCAGCCAGGAACAGATGGCGTAGCGCCTTGCTCTCAGGGGTTAGCATCAAATTTATGAAGATTTCACGTTCTGCGACCATGCCGTCGTCAAACTTCTTCTTGGTGGCAATCTCGACGATGTCCACACACTTGGCGGGCGCGGGAAAGTTCTTGGACATGCCCTTAACCATGTTGCGGGCAAACTGAAAGTAGGCGTCGCCCAGAGGATGCTTGCATTTCAGATCCCGCACCAGCGGTAAGGGGCGCACGTCGGCTACGGATCTTGCAAACGCCAGCGCCTCTTCAGCCAGTGACTCGGCCGATGCCGACAGTTTGTCGAACAGCTTTTGACCGGGCAACATGGCCAGCATCTCGCTCTTGACGGGTTCACCACTCACAATCATGTTCAGCGCAGCCTCCACGCCCAGAACACGCGGCAGGCGCTGCGTACCACCCGCGCCAGGAATCAGTCCCAGCTTGACCTCTGGCAACGCAATACCAGCCCCGGGCGCGGCAATTCGGTAATGACAACCCAACGCCAGCTCTAGCCCGCCGCCCATGGCGACCGTATGGATGGCTCCCACCACCGGCTTGGACGAATTCTCCAGTACGCTGATCACACTGAGGAGGTTGGGTTCCTGAACCGCCTTGGGCGAGCCAAACTCCTTGATGTCTGCGCCACCCGAGAACGCCTTGCCAGCACCCGTAATGATGATGGCCTTGACAGCCGCATCTGCGTTGGCCTTGGCCATGCCGTCGGTAATGCCCTGGCGGGTTGCGAGTCCGAGGCCATTCACTGGCGGGTTGTCCAGCGTGATAACGGCGACATCGCCGTGAACTTGGTATTGGGCAGTCATGCTTGCATTCCTTGGAGTGAGAGGGGGAATAACCAAAATAGAACGATCGTTCGTTTTAAATTGTAGGGGGATTTCTGCGGGGTAAAACTCAGTTTGTCACTGTTGGGACAAAGGGGGGGCAGGGAACCACACGCAGTGGGCGACCGTGGGGGCTCATATAGCTACACCTCCAACCATTCCCTACGGATGTCGATGTTGTTGCGCAATTCATCGGGTGTACCTTCAAAGACGATGCTGCCGTGTCCCATGACCAGACAGCGGTCCGAAATCTTCATTGCAATGGTGAGCTTTTGTTCGATCAGGAGCACTGAAATGCCACGCTTGCGCAGTTCTTGCAGGTACTGCGCAACCAGCTCCACAATTTTGGGGGCCAGTCCTTCGGTGGGCTCGTCAATGATGATCAGGTCCGGGTCGCCCATGAGTGTGCGACACAGTGTCAACATTTGCTGCTCGCCACCCGAAAGAACGCCCGCTTCGGTGTGTTCACGTTCTTTCAGCCTAGGAAACATTTTGTACATGTCGTCAAACGACCAGCGCGGATTCTTCTGCCCCCGCTTTTGACCCAGCAGCAGATTCTGATAAACAGTCAATTTTGGGAAAATATCGCGGCTCTCTGGCACATAGCCCACGCCCAGATGGGCGATCTCAAAAGTCTTGAGGCCCAGAGACTCTTTGCCTTTCCACAAGGATGATCCCTGGCAATCAACCAGACCCATGATGGCCTTGGCAGTGGTCGAGCGGCCCGACCCGTTGCGCCCCAATAGCGCCACAATTTCGCCGGCCTTGACGTGCATGTCAACGCCGTGCAGCACATGGCTTTTGCCGTAGTAGGCATGTAGATTGGATACTTTCAAGACCATCAGTGTCCTCCTGCCTGCTCGTCGGCTACCGCAGATCCCAAATAGGCTTCTTGCACCCGCGGGTTGGCGCGCACCGCGTCTGGGGTGTCAAAAGCAATCACCTCGCCATAGACCACCACGGCAATTTTGTCGGCCAGACCGAACACCACGCCCATGTCATGCTCTACCGTCAGCAGGGTCTTTCCCTCGGTCACCTGTTTGATCAGCGCAATGAAGCGCGTGGTCTCGCTCTTGCTCATACCCGCAGTCGGCTCGTCGAGCAAAATTACATTGGCACCACCACCGATCGTGATCCCGATTTCCAGAGCGCGCTGTTCGGCATACGTCAGGTTGACGGCCAATACGTCGTGCTTTTTTTCGAGATTGACCATTTTGAGCAGTTCGTTGGCACGGCCATTGGCATCATCCAGATTCGCCAGAAACTTGAAGAACGTGTATTTGTAGCCCAAGCTCCACAGCACGCTACAGCGCAGATTTTCAAACACGCTTAACTTGGGGAAAATATTGGTGATCTGGAAGCTTCGTGACAGGCCCAGGCGGTTTATCTCATATGGCTTTAAGCCATTGATGACCGTGCCATTTAGCAATACGTCACCGCTACTGGCACCAAAACGGCCACTGATCAAATTGAACAGAGTCGACTTACCGGCACCATTGGGACCAATGATGGCGACCCTCTCGCCGTGCTTGACCGCCAGATTGATACCCCGAATGATCTCGGTCTTACCAAAACTCTTGCGCAGATCCTTGAGCTCCAATGCGAATGAATCCGGTGCAGTCATTGCGCGTCCCCCTGATTCGTCTTCATCTCAATGAAGGCCTGAATTTCTTCCCACTCACGCGCAAACCGGCGGCGAACCATTTCGAACAGACCCATTCCTATGACCATCACCACAGATGCAGCGAGCCAGTGATCCAGACCGGATGTATTGAGCGTAACGCCCATGAACACTATTTCACTGCCCAGAGACGAACTGAGCTGGAGGTGGTAGGTCATTTCCACCAAGGCTGCAGCCCCGGCCAATGCCACCAGACCGGTGACCGCAAGTCCCAGATAACTAACCCCGAGCTGGCGCAACTTTCCAAATGAAGCCACGCGCAGATTCATCATGATCAAGCTTGCAAAACCGCCCGGCGCATACATGACCATGAACAAAAATATCAGGCCCAAATACAGCAACCAGGCTTTCGTGAACTCACTGAACAGAACGAAGGCCAGCACCATCAAAATGGCACCAATAATAGGACCAAAGAAGAAGGTAGCTCCACCCAGGAACGTAAACAACAAATAGGCACCGGACCGCGCCGCGTGCACAACCTCCGCCGTCACAATTTCAAAATTCAACGCACCCAGCCCACCGGAAATGCCGGCAAAAAATCCGGCAATGATGAACGCCGTGTAACGGACACGCTGCGTGTTGTAACCCACGAACTCAACGCGCTCAGGGTTGTCCCGCACGGCATTGAGCATACGGCCCAGCGGCGTGCGGGTAAACGCAAACATCAGGACCACGGCGATGAAGGTATACACCGCAATCAAGTAGTACACCTGAATAGGGGGGCCATAGGTAATGCCCAGGAATGCCTTGCCGATGACCCGGTTACCCGACACCCCGCCCTCACCACCAAAAAACTCCGGAATCATCAGCGACATGGCAAATACCAGCTCCCCCATGCCCATGGTGATCATGGCAAACGTGGTGCCTGCCTTGCGCGTGGTGACATAGCCCAGCAGCGCGGCAAAGCCCATGCCCGCCAAGCCCCCCACAAGCGGAACAGCCGACACAGGAATCGGCAATGCTCCGCTGGACACTGCATTGAGAGCATGTATGGCCAGAAACGCACCCAAACCGGTATATACCGCATGACCAAAGCTGAGCATGCCGCCCTGCCCTAGAAGCATGTTGTAGGAAAGACATGCAATGATGGCGATGCCCATTTGGGACAAAACTGTCAAGCCCAATCCACTGGTGAACACCAATGGCGCCAGCATCAACACCAGGGCGAACAGACTCCACGTCACCCACCGGCCCACATTCAAGGGCTTGCTTTGATTTTCATTGGCCATATTCTTATCCTTCCCTCGTACCCAACAAGCCTTTGGGCCGGAAAATCAGAATCAGTACCAGAAACAAGTACGGCAAGATGGGGGCAACCTGTGACAGCGTCAGTTTCACAAACGTATTGTTGAGTGAGGCCTCGCCCAGGTGCAGGCCCAATTGCTGCGCGACGGTTGCAACCGAGTAGTCAAACGCTATAGCGAAGGTCTGTATAACGCCAATGAGCACCGATGCCAAAAAGGCACCAGAAAGCGACCCCATACCGCCGACAACGACCACCACGAAAATAACGGAGCCCACGGTTGCAGCCATGGCCGGCTCGGTCAGGAATGTGCTCCCACCAATGACACCCGCCAACCCGGCCAAAGCTGCGCCAGCACCAAAGACCAACATAAATATTCGAGGTACGTTGTGGCCCAGCGCCTCAACCGCTTCAGGGTGTGTCAGAGCCGACTGGATAACCAAACCAATGCGCGTGCGCGTCAAAAGCAACCACACGCCCACAAGCATGACCATTGCCACCAGCATCATGAAGCCACGGGTTGCAGGAAACGGCGAACACACTACACGTATCGCAGCATCTGCCGCACTGCACATTTCCGCAGGCGCAACACCCCACTGCATACTTAACCCGTTAACCGTGTGATTGATCAGGGTGAAAGCGGGACCTTGTAGCAACTCCGGGGGGCGGAACTCCAGCGCGATGCGTCCCCAGACCAATTGCACCAGCTCGAGCACGACATACGACAGTCCGAAGGTGATGAGCAACTCGGGCACATGTCCAAACTTATGTACCCGACGCAGACACACGCGCTCAAAGCCTGCACCCATCGCGCCCACCACCAGCGGAGCAATGATCAGCGCTGGCCAGAAGCCCACCCATTGGGACACGGTGTAGCCCACGTAGGCACCCAACATATAGAAGCTGGCATGGGCAAAATTCAGCACACCCATCATGCTGAAAATCAGGGTCAACCCAGAACTCAACATGAACAGCAGCAGGCCGTAACTGAGCCCATTGAGCATCGAGATGATGAAAAACTCCATTGTCTACAGACCTTCCATTTAATCAGTTGGCGACAGAGATTCGCTTCGCTACGGTCTGTCCCGCAATGTTTCCAAGAAGTAAAAGAGCCCGATGCGGAACGCCCGCTCGGGCTCATGTTCTCTATACGCCCACGAAGGGATTAGGGACGCTTCATCTGGCAGCTCGTTGGCGTGCTCGACACATAGTTAGGAAACTCTTTGACCGGCGCCATTGTCATGCCCGTGCCCTCTGGGCTGTAGGGATACTTTTTGTCGGCCTTTTGCCAGACAGACATATACAACGGCTGCTGCAATTGGTGGTCAGCCTTGCGCATTTCGACTTCACCATTGAAGCTATCGAACTTCAGACCTTCCATCGCGGCAGCGACCTTGACAGGGTCGGTGGACTTGGCTTTGGCCATGGCGGCCCCGAGCACCTGATAAATGCGAATGGTAGAGCCGGTGTAGAAGTCGTCGTTGTACTTGGCTTTGAACTCGTTCATCCACTTGTCCATCTGACCACCCATGTTGTAGTGGTTGTAAGCAATCTGGTAGACGCGTCCGGCACCGTTTGTGCCCAGTGCGGTTGGCGTGCCCGTCACACCCGCGTAATACGTGAAGAACTTGCCGGTATATCCGTTCTCATTAGCTGCCTTGATCAGCAACGACAAGTCCGACCCCCAATTGCCGGTAATCACCGTGTCGGCGCCAGACGCCTTGATTTTGGCAATATACGGTGCAAAGTCACGCACCTGAGCCAGAGGATGCAGGTCTTCGCCGACGATCTGGATATCAGGACGCTTGCGTGCCAAAGTTTCTTTAGAGTACTTTGCAACCTGAACACCATGGGAATAGTTTTGACCCAGGATGTACACCTTCTTGATGTCTTTTTGCGTTTCCATGAAGCTGGACATGGCTTCCATCTTCATGGAAGTGTCTGCATCGAAGCGGAAATGCCAGTAGCTGCATTTGCTGTTGGTCAGATCGGGGTCCACTGCCGAGTCGTTCAGATACAGCACTTCTTTGCCAGGGTTGCGTTCGTTGTATTTCGTCACCGCATCCGATAGTGCCAGCGCAACAGATGAGCCATTTCCCTGGATGATGTAACGCGCGCCCTGGTCAATGGCCGCCTTCAGGGCATTCAGACTTTCAGTCGGACTCAACTTGTTGTCAATGCCGGTAATTTCGAACTTGACCCCCGCCGCATTACCGGCACCGCTGAACTTCTCAGCAAAGAACTGATAGCCTTTCAATTGGCTGATGCCGACCGGGCCTAACAGACCCGTCAAAGGGTCGATCCTGACCATCTTGACGGACTCTCCCTTCTGCGCCATTGCCGACGAGGCGCACACCAACGCAACCGAGGCAGCAACGCATTTCAGACCGAACTTCATATGAAAGACTCCTTGAAAAAGACTGACGCAAGCGTACAAGAATTAGCGCGCTACAGCGCGAGGGTTTCCCCTAGACCGTATCACTTAGGCGACTAAAACCCAGACGACACGATCTCGACTGCACTGGCGCTCACACACCAGGCAACTTGTAGTCCTGCAACATTTCACGCAGCTTGACCTTCTGCATTTTTCCGGTACCACCCAGTGGAATGGCTTCGACAAAAATGACGTCGTCCGGAATCTGCCATTTAGCCGTCTTACCCTCGTAAAAAGCAATTAATTCATCACGAGTCAGTTCGGCTCCCGGCTTTTTCACCACCGCAATCACTGGGCGTTCATCCCACTTGGGGTGCTTCATGCCGATGCACGCGGCCATTGCCACCGCTGGATGCGCCATGGCAACGTTTTCTACGTCGATAGAGCTGATCCACTCTCCACCCGACTTGATCACGTCCTTGCTTCGATCGGTAATTTGCATGTAACCATCCGGGTCGATCGTGGCCACATCGCCTGTCGGAAACCAGCCGTCAACCAGCGGCGATCCGCCCTCGCCTTTGAAGTACGCGCTAATGACCCACGGGCCCTTTACCAGCAGATCGCCGTACGCCTTACCGTCCCACGGAAGTTCTTGGCCTTCGTCTCCGACGATCTTCATATCCACGCCAAAGATGCCGCGACCTTGTTTCAGGCGGACCTTCATCTTGTCTGCGGAGTCCATGGGCAAGTGCTTATTCTTGAGCGTACACACTGTGCCCAGCGGCGACATTTCCGTCATGCCCCAGGCATGCAGCACTTCAACACCATAGTCATCGTTGAAAGCCGTAATCATGGCGGGGGGGCACGCCGAGCCGCCAATGACTGTTCGCTTGAGTGTTGAAAACCGCAATTTGCCCGCTTGCATGTGGGCCAACATCATTTGCCAGACGGTAGGAACGCCGGCCGCAAAGCTGACTTTCTCAGTCTCGATCAATTCAAAAATTGACTTGCCATCCATGGCCGGGCCGGGGAACACCAGCTTGGCACCGGTCATGGCGGCCGAGTAAGGCAAGCCCCAAGCGTTGACATGGAACATGGGAACCACGGGCAGCACACAATCTCGGGCGCTCATGCTCAATGCATCGGGCAACGCCCCGGCCAGTGCATGCAGCATGGTCGACCGATGGCTATACAGGGCCGCCTTCGGGTTGCCCGTGGTTCCGCTGGTGTAGCACATGCTGGAGGCCGAGTTTTCGTCGAACTCCGGCCACTTGTATTCCGATGGCTGCAAGCCGATCCATGCCTCGTAGCTGATCAGCCCGGGAATGCCCGTATCCGGCGGCAGCTTGTCTGCATCGCACAATGCAACAAAATGTTTGATCGTCGCACAACGACCGTGCACTGCTTTGACGATGGGCAGGAACGACATATCAAAGCAAAGCACCTGGTCTTCCGCGTGATTGGCAATCCAGACAATCTGGTCTGGGTGAAGACGGGGATTGAGAGTGTGCAGCACGCGACCGGTTCCACTGACCCCGAAATACAGTTCCAGGTGGCGATAGCCATTCCAGGCCAAGGTGGCGACCCTTCCGCTGAACGCGAGGTTCATTTTGTCCAGCGCATTCGCAACCTTGCGTGATCGCTGGGCCACGTCCTTGTAGGTGTAGCGATGGATGTCACCTTCAACGCGACGCGAAACTACCTCTGCCTCACCGTGGTGCCGCTCGGCAAATTCAATCAGCGATGAAATCAACAGTTGCTGGCTTTGCATTAACCCTAACATGGCAAAAACTCCTCTTTTGAATAAATGGCAGTTGCGCGAAGCCTGCCTCTGCGCGAAGTCGCATCCTACCCCCACTAAAGCCCCAAAAACTGTCCGTGTTAGTCATATGCGAGACAATTCCTAATGACCATCGCATCGCCGGGCGCGCCTTATCTGAACCTTGGCTTGCACTGGAGCAATCCATTCGCAGGCATGGGGGATGGCTTCTACGTCCCACTACAGCCGACCCCATTGCCAACGCCCTATTGGGTTGGGCGCAGCACCCAAGTCGCGAAGGACATGTGCTTGTCACTGGAGTGGCTTGAATCCCCGGATCTGCTGCACGCCCTGACAGGAAATCGACCGATAGTGGGAACCCAGCCGCTTGCCAGCGTTTACAGCGGACACCAGTTTGGCGTGTGGGCAGGACAGCTCGGTGATGGGCGGGCAATTTTGCTGGGAGAAACAGCCGGACACGAGGTACAGCTCAAAGGCGCAGGGCTCACGCCTTTTTCCCGCATGGGTGATGGTCGAGCCGTATTGCGCTCCAGCATTCGTGAGTTTTTGTGCAGCGAAGCCATGCACGGTTTGCACATTCCCACCTCCCGCGCACTGTGCGTGACCGGGTCGGACGAACCCGTGCGCCGCGAAGCCATGGAAACCGCCGCCGTGGTGACACGGCTGGCACCGAGCTTCATCCGATTTGGCCATTTCGAGCACTTTTGCCACCATGACCAACATTCGCAGCTCAAGCAATTGGCCGACTATGTGATCGACCGTTACTACCCGGAGTGCCGTACCAGCCCGCAGTTACAAGCCAACGCCTATGCCAACCTGTTACATGCAGTCACCGAACGCACGGCCAAGATGGTGGCGCACTGGCAGGCAGTCGGGTTTTGCCACGGTGTCATGAACACCGACAACATGAGCATTTTGGGCCTCACCATCGACTACGGTCCATTCCAATTTCTGGATGGGTTCGATCCCGGCCATGTTTGCAACCACTCCGACCACCAGGGGCGCTACGCATTCAACAAGCAACCCAACGTAGCCTACTGGAACCTGTATTGCCTGGGGCAGGCGCTGCTGCCTCTGATTGGCGAACAAGAATTGGCTGTGGCCGCATTGGAAACCTACAAGGATGCGTATCCCGCTGCATTTGCCGCCTGTATGTCCGCCAAGCTGGGATTCGCCGAGGTGCAGGATGCGACGCGCGAGCTGGGCGACGAGGCTTTGCGCCTTCTCGCTGCCGAGCGGGTGGACTACACCATTTTTTGGCGCCGTCTGAGCCATTGGGTCAAAGCGCGGGACGAAAACCCTCGTGGCGTGGACGCTTCGGTCAGCGACCTATTTGTGGATCGCTCTGGAATCGACCAGTGGTTGCTACAATATTCAGAGCATCTTGCGCATATTCCACGGGGGCAAACGTCCGAATTGATGTTGAGGACCAACCCAAAGTACGTGCTGCGCAACCATCTCGGCGAATTAGCCATCCAGGCGGCACGGGTCAAGGACTTCACGGTGGTAGCCCATCTGCTCAAAGTGCTGGAGCAGCCGTTTGACGAGCATCCCGAATTTGAGTCCTATGCCGGCTTCCCGCCCGACTGGGCTGGCAGCATTTCCATTAGTTGCAGTTCCTGATCAAACCCAGAAAGAGACCCCCATGCCCTATCCCATCCAGAAGACCGAGCCGCAGTGGAAATCCCTGCTGCAGGTCAAGGGCGCCGAATCTGTCGCCTTTGAGGTAACACGGCATGCCGCAACCGAGCGCCCCTTTACCGGCAAATACGCGGACAACTTCAAGGACGGCACCTACCATTGCATCTGTTGTGACACACCCCTGTTCACATCAAGCACCAAATTCGACGCCGGTTGCGGGTGGCCCAGCTTCGACAAGGCCATTGCCGACGGCGCGGTTCAAACGCGAACCGACCGTGCACACGGCATGGTTCGCACCGAAGCTCTCTGCGCCACCTGTGGCGCCCACTTGGGCCACCTGTTTGATGACGGCCCCACTGACACGGGTCTGCGCTACTGCATGAACTCGGCTTCGTTACACTTCACGCCTGCATGAAAATACTGATTGATTTTTTCCCCATCCTGCTATTTGTAGGCGCGTACAAGTTTTACGATATCTACGTCGGCACTGGCGTTCTTATGGGCGCGACCGTGTTGCAGGTTGCCATCATGTATGCGATCGACCGCAAGGTGCCGGCCATGTACAAGATTACCCTTGCGTTGGTACTGGTGTTTGGCACACTGACGTTGGCGTTGCACGACGACCGTTTTATCAAGTGGAAACCCACCGTTTTGTACGCGGCAATGGCCATCGCTCTGGGAATTGCGGTATGGGTATTGCACAAAAATTTCTTGAAAATGCTGATGGGCCATCAGTTGGAGCTACCTGACTCCGTCTGGCACCGTCTCAATGTGGTTTGGATTGCCTACAACGCGTTCATGTCGATCCTGAACGCCTATGTCGTTCTGAACTACACGACGGAGGAATGGGTCAGCTTCAAGCTGTGGGGCTACATATTCCCGTTGGCGTTCATTATTGGACAGGGCGTCTATATTGCGCCCCACCTGCGGGGTGGGGATGACAAAGAAAAGGAAGCTTCGCCATGAGTAACGGCCCTACTGTCAACGCGCTCGACCAGCGCCTGCGCGAGCGTCTGGCCCCCACCCAACTGGAGGTTCTGGATGAGAGCTACCAGCACAACGGTCATGCCGGATCCAACGGCACCGGATTTGGCACGCATTTCCGTGTCAAAGTCGCTTCACAAAGATTTACAGGGCTGTCCCGGGTTGCCTGCCACCGCCTTGTGTATGATGCGCTGCAAGATTTCATTGACCAGGGGCTGCATGCACTGGCCATAGAGACCGAAGAATCGCCAAGCAAACCTCTGGTTTAAAGCGCCTTATTGGCAATTATTTATTTGTATCCCTGAAGGAAAACGCATGAAGAAGCAAATTTTGACCGTACTCGCAACTGCCACCTTGTTGGCGGCAGCACCTGCGGTGTGGGCTCAAAACGTGGCCATCGTCAATGGCAAGGCCATTCCAAAGTCACGCGTTGAAGCGCTGGCAGAACAGGTCAAGCGCTCGGGACGCCCCGTAACGCCCGAAATGCAAGGCCAACTCAAGGATGAAGTGATCGCCCGCGAAATCTTCATGCAAGAAGCCCAAGTACGCGGCCTGGACGCCACCGAAGACTTCAAGACCCAGATCGAACTGGCTCGCCAGGCCATTCTGATTCGCGAACTGTTTGCGGATTACCAGAAGAAGAACCCCGTCACCGACGAAGAAATCAAGGCTGAATACGACAAGTTTGCCGCTGCAAACTCCGGCAAGGAATACAAGGCGCGCCACATCCTCGTAGAGAAGGAAGACCAAGCCAAGGCCATCATTGCGCAGCTCAAAAAGGGCGGCAAGTTTGATGAAATCGCCAAGAAGTCATCCAAGGACCCTGGCTCCGGTGCCAAGGGTGGGGATCTGGATTGGGCTAACCCCGGCAACTACGTGAAAGAATTCTCGGAGGCACTGACGGCATTGACCAAGGGCAAGATGACCGAGACACCGGTAAAAACCCAGTTCGGCTACCACATCATTCGCCTGGACGACATCCGTGACGCCCAGTTGCCAAAATTTGACGACGTGAAGCCCCAGATTGCCCAGCAACTGCAACAGCAGAAGATTGGCAAATACCAGGAAGAGCTGCGCGGCAAGGCCAAGATCGAATAAGCTGATCGCATAGCTCCAGTTCCCCATGAAACGCGGCTACGGCCGCGTTTTTACATTCAAATTGCCATGAAACTCCTTCGTTTTGGCCCTCCTGGCCATGAAAAGCCCGGTGCACTGGATGCGCAGGGCAATGTACGTGACCTGTCAGGCGTGGTGGACGACATTGGCGGCCCCGTGTTACTCCCCGCCCAGCTCAACCGCCTCCAGAAACTGGACCTGAGCACCCTGCCCCTGGTGGCCGGCCAACCGCAAAAAGAGTTGCGCCTGGGCCCCTGCGTTGCGCATACCGGCAAGCTGATCTGCATTGGCCTGAACTACTCCGACCACGCCGCCGAAGCTGGCATGCAGGTTCCACCCGAACCCGTGGTGTTCAACAAGTGGACCAGTGCCATCGTGGGGCCAGACGATGCGGTGGAGATCCCGCGTGGTTCGGTCAAGACCGACTGGGAAGTGGAGCTCGGCGTGATCATCGGCCAAGGTGGGCGCTATATCACCGAAGCCGACGCCATGAACCATGTGGCGGGCTATTGCATCGTCAACGATGTGTCCGAGCGTGAATACCAAATCGAGCGCAGCGGTACCTGGGACAAGGGCAAGGGTTGCGACACCTTTGGCCCCATGGGCCCCTGGCTGGTCACCGCCGACGAAGTGCCGAACCCGCAGGCCCTGCGACTGTGGCTGGAGGTGGATGGCAAGCGATACCAGCACGGCTCGACCGCAACCATGGTGTACCAGGTGCCGTTTCTGATCAGCTACCTGAGTCGCTTCATGAGCCTGCAAAGCGGCGATGTCATCTCGACCGGCACGCCACCCGGTGTGGGCATGGGCCAAAAGCCGCCGGTGTATTTGCGGGCCGGGCAGACCATGCATTTGGGCATTGACGGCCTGGGCACGCAGACCCAACGGGTTGTTCAAGCCTGAAGAATCGCAACATACGCCATGTCCCTCCTCGATTTTCAGCTGGAACTCTTAGCCCCGGCGCGTGATGCCGACATTGGCATTGAAGCCGTCAACCATGGCGCGGACGCGGTCTATATCGGTGGCCCCTCGTTTGGTGCGCGCTCCAGTGCTGACAACAGCGTAGTGGAAATATCCGGTCTGGTTCACCACGCCCACCGCTTCAACAGCCGCATCTTCGTCACACTCAACACCATCCTGCGTGACGATGAGCTGGACGGTGCACGCAAACTGGCGTGGCAACTTTACGACGCCGGGGTCGATGCCTTGATCATCCAGGACATGGGCTTGCTGGAGCTTGACCTGCCGCCCATTCAGTTACACGCCAGCACCCAGACCGACATCCGCACGCCCGAAAAAGCCCGCTTTCTGCAGGACGTAGGCCTCTCACAAATCGTGCTGGCACGCGAGCTGACGTTGCCGCAAATTGCCGCCATCCGCGCCCAGATCGATCCGAAGCGTTGCACGCTGGAATTCTTTGTGCACGGCGCGCTGTGCGTGGCCTATAGCGGCCAGTGTTACATCAGCCACGCCCACACCGGGCGCAGTGCCAACCGCGGCGAGTGCAGCCAGGCCTGCCGCCTGCCCTACCAGGTGGTGGATGACAAGGGCCGCTTTGTGGCGCACGACAAGCACGTGCTGTCCATGAAGGACAACAACCAGAGCGAAAACCTGTCGGCACTGGTAGATGCGGGCATTCGCAGTTTCAAGATCGAGGGCCGCTACAAAGACATGGGCTATGTGAAAAACATCACGGCCCACTACCGCAAACTGCTGGACGCGTTGATTGACGAGCGCCAGGGCTCTGCCCAACACCGTCACAGTCCTCTCGCGCGTGCATCCAGCGGTACCACCACATTCACATTCACGCCTGACCCCAACCAAAACTTCAACCGCGAATTCACCGACTACTTTATTCAGGGCCGCAAGGACGACATTGGCGCGTTTGACTCGCCCAAGAACCCTGGCCTGGCCATTGGCTACGTGACGCAGGTTGGCCCCAACTGGGTTGAACTGGAAACCACCGATGCCGCTACCGTGCTCCACAACGGCGATGGCCTGTGTTACTACGACCTGCAAAAGGAACTGGTCGGTCTGGCCGTCAACCGCGCAGAGCCAATAGGCAAGCCCAAGTCAGGTGGGACCCAGCGTTGGCGGGTGTTTCCCAAGGACGACGTGGCTGGTCTCAAGGACTTGCGCAAGGGCACCGAGGTCAACCGAAATCGCGATATCGACTGGGTGCGCGTGCTGGACAAGAAATCCAGCGACCGTCGCATTGCCGTGTGGGCAGAACTGTCCCGAACACCCAAGGGCGTCGCGCTGACCCTGACCGACGAAGACGGCAACACGGCCACCACCCATGCCACCCTGCCCCACACCACCGCGAACGACCCAGCCGCCAACGCGACACTGCTGGAGCAGCACATGGGCAAACTAGGCACTACGATTTTTATAGCTACTCACGCACGTTTGACGGGGGCTAGCGACCTGTTTGTGCCTGCATCCACACTCAATGCACTGCGCCGGGATGCTGTTGAAGAACTGGAAACGGTTCGCGCCCTCTCTCTGACACGTTTGCCCCGCGCCGCTGCAGTGGAACCGCCCGTGGGATTCCCAGAGGACACGCTGAGCTACCTGGCCAATGTGCACAACAAGGCTGCCCGCGCGTTCTATGCCAAACACGGTGTCAAGGTCATGGACGCTGCGTACGAGAACAACGAAGAACTGGGCGAAGTCAGCCTGATGATCACGAAGCACTGCGTGCGGTTTTCGCTCAGCCTGTGCCCCAAACAGGCCAAGGGCGTGGTGGGAGTACAGGGCCAGGTCAAAGCCGAGCCACTGCAGTTAATCAACGGCAAAGAAAAATTAACCCTGCGCTTTGACTGCAAGCCGTGTGAGATGCATGTGGTGGGCAAGATGAAAACATCGGTTCTGAACCAGTTCCGAAAAGAGCAGGCAGTTTCTCAAGACTTTGTGCCAGTTACCTTTCACAGGAGTCGGGCAAACTAAGCGGTTTGCTCCGTTGAGTCTGCCAGGGGCGCATCGTGAGTTGGGTTCTGAAGTGGCAACTCAGAAAATTGACTCAAAGGCTTTTCTGGCATCCTATTCAAATTGAGCGGCTCAACCATTCGGTATAAGCTTTTAACCGTTGACTCGACCCTGGCAAGTACAAAATACAAGGCTGTTGCCATCAGCAAGCCAAGCGAGCCACCCACAATGCTTAACACACCAAATAGACTAAATTGCGACTTCAAAACGCGTAACTCTTCTTTGGCGGTTGCGTTCAAAACACGTTGTTGCTCATTTTGTCGGAATTGAATCAAATCCTCGTTCAATTGATCCCAGTGCTTGAGGTGGAAATTGATGACTGCATCAAATAGCTGCACCTCAGAGTTACTCTTTTTATAGGCAATGACCTCAGCTTTGCTCATAACTTCGCAGAAAAACCTTACCGCGTCGGCGACATACAAGATCCCTCGTTGCCCGCGCAAGGAATCCGCCACACCCTGCAACTCGTGTTGAAAAGTTTCGGCCAATTGGGGCGTGAATGCCGATGTATCCAACCCGGACTTGGCGTTAGATTCCTTAGAACACACGACTATTTTTTTTGCTTCATCAAGATACTTGGTTTGTGCGTGAGCTAAAGTTGACTGAGATACCGCAGCATCGTTTGCTTTTTCCGAGGAAAAATCACCGTTTGACGCCATTTGTTTCAAAAAATCGTCAGCTTTGATTGATGCAATTTGAGGTTTATTTTCTGGTTTTTGTACTTCAAGTGGTTGTGAATACTGAAAAACAAGAAAAATAATAGAACCAACAACCGCAATCACGGCTACGAACAAAGTAGCCCAAACAGCCATACGAAGTTTTATTAGCAGGGACTTTTCAGTCTTTTCAGTTAGATCATCCAAGTTGATGCCCAAAAAAGAATAAAACTTTTAAACCAAGGCCAGTTCTCGATGCCGACCAAGTCGTTACTGGCTGTAAACCAAATCACCTACGCTGACACTGTTAGGTGGATTAAGCTTCTGCACTATCTGCAAAACGGAAAACTGCGGATAGATGGATTTTAGGGAAGCACTAGTCCTAAAGTCTTTTTCCACACCCAAATGGGTATTTTCAATATTGCGAACATCCGATTTACGCCAGGCGTGGAGATTAAGCGTATCTCCAGCAGTAAGCCCAGACTCTGCACCCGCATCGATATAAACCAAATCACCTTCCGTCTTGATAACCCTGGCCATAAACGGCAGGCAGGTCACCCTTCCCTCTGTCCAACGCGCAATTTTGTCAAGAACATCGCCCCATACCTTACCAAAATCGCTTTGATAGAAACCTGGACTACCGAGCACGGCTGCATCCGAGAGAACGACCACACCAGCCGCCTCGGACACAAAGGTGCCCCGATCCAATAATGCACCATTTGCTCCGTCATGGAGAAAAGCTTCGACTTCAATGCGCCGAATTTGTCGATTCCAACGGTCAATATGAACACCTATGTCTCGATATACACCTGATAACACATACTGTCCACGGTGACTACGCGCTATTTTTACAAACGGAGTTTCCGTTTCTGCCTTTCTCATAGAGGGTTCTGGAGCCAAGTCAGGCGAAACATATGGAAAATTCATGGCATCGATTTCAGCAAGCAAACGCTTTCCTTTGCGAATGGATCTAGCCACTTCACCAGCTGTCTTATATTTTAACTTTTCTCTTTCCGATCCATATAGTTGCTCCGGAAATTCAAATCTAAAGTCTGTGATTACTACCTTATTGACGTAATTTGACTGGCATACGACAGGGCAAGCCCCGGGTGCTAAAACGCTAACAGCCAGAGTCACAGTCAATTCGTTGTCAGTGACCGTTTCCTTGATCAACTGGGAACTGCCTGTACAGGCTGATGCGCGCAACTGGGTCGACTCAGAAACCAATCCTGGACGAACGACAGAATGCGAGTTAACCGTCGCACTCTCTGACTCGGCCGCTTGTGCCAACGCACGGCGAAACGCCATCTCGCGAGCTTGACCAACATCGTTATTCCGAATAGGAGCGCTGCCGACGGTCACAATTTCTCTCGCTGGGCACACCGTAGCAAAGACACTCAAGGCCCAAAGCAATACCAAACGACCGGTTCGATTCATTACGGTGGCCTAGGCTAATAACTAAAATATGTCGCACTCGAAGCAGAACACCCTACGCCAGCACAACCCGTCAGCAACTGAGGAGCCACGCAATTAGTCAGGCTCAAGACACAGTCAAAGAATCGGTTTGAAAGCTCAAGTTCAACATTGGCCTGATAGTTACCGTCTCCGATCGCATTGATGCCAACCACGCGGGCTCCCCGAATGAATGCATCAACATAGGTGTGAATGGAGTCGTTTTGGAGTGCAAAGGCCGATACGGTCGTCGCGCTCGTGATTCGGAACCCTTGAACCTGTTCCGCCAGGTTGCGATAAGCATCCACCTGCGCAGCGCGCATGGCCATCATTTTCTGTTGACCGGCAGTGTACTGAGGGTAGCTGCCCGCTGATCCGTATCCTGCGGCCAAAAACTTGATTGGCGTGGCAGCAATAACTCGAGCCGGACCGATGCAAGAATTACCTGCCGAAACACAATTTGCCGCCACTTCAGGCCTTACAGAAAGGTCTGACGCCTGATTGATGCAGCATGGGGCCAGGACACATCCAGAGAGCAGGGCTGAAAATAGCACACTTCCGGCGATAAATAAGCGTGAAGTAACGACCATTGGAGCCCCTCGATAAACTTTGATTGTTGATCCTAATAGTATCGACGTAGATCACACCAACTTGAATCAACCCACAATAAAGATACCCGGGGAAAACCTCGCTATTTGGCGCTTAACGTCTGAAGCACGAAGCTATGGTAGTTCAGTTGAAAATTCAAAAATTTGTATGCATAGCTCTATTTCAAATAATAGAAATCTAATTCTATTTATTTACCTGTCGGCCTCTATGTTCATCGCTGATGGGGCGATATCCAATGAATTGACAACGCCAGAAAAGCACCATTCCGTTAACTGCCCGGATTCTGCCGATATGCCATGCATTATGAAAAGGCCTTTCAACTCGATGGACTATACGCTGCTAACAAAAGATGTAAATATTAGCGAAGGCAATGGCGTGTGGATTGTCAATCTCGCAAAAAATCAAGGCAAAACAAGTAAAAAGCAAATAATAAAGGTTATGGATTTTTACGGTGATTTGCACGTCATTGACATCAATGTTGCCGGATCGGCAAAAAATGAAAGCGCGACCAAACTGCCTAAGGCAAACGCCAAAGCCGTCGCAGCGGAGAAAAAAAATACTCCATCCCCAAAGGATCAAAGCGAAAAACCCATTAGCCTGGAAAAATATATTTCCAAGTAACATTCACCGAACCGCAAAAAATCAGCGCAGGTGCTTGAACATCTTGGCCTGAAACCGCTGCGGGATGCTGACATGACGTGGGCCAGGCAGCAGTTCGAACGAATCTCCCTGTTCCAAGGTTCCTGGTTCGTCCACTGACAGATAAAACCCGCAAAAACCGCTCAGAACCATCTCTCTGACGGCCGTATTGAACCCCATGGCGGCATTGAACTTGTAACAGGGTTCACGCGGTTGACTCACCCGCAGCGCGCAATGGGGAAAGCGCAACAAGTCGCCAACCCAAACGTCGGTTTCCAGCAGTCCATTGAGCGTCAGGTTTTCGCCCATGGCGCCGTGGTTGAGTTGCGTATCGATATCCGACACGCCTGCCTTTTGCCGGACCTCACGCCAAAAACCATAGTGTTCAGCCGGGTAGGCGTAGACCGCTTTCTCAAGCCCGCCATGCACTGACAGGTCAGCCTGTTCGTCCCCCTGAAGGCCCAATACAGCGACGGCCACCGGGCCGTGTACTTGCGTCTTGTGGATGGCCGTCAAAATGGACCGCCCGGCAATGAAGACCTTGCGGGCCTGCGCAACCTGGACGCTGGCAAGAGACAGGTTCTTAATCGCCACAATACGATTCCTATAACTGGTGGTACAACAACTCACCTGCCCGGCTTGAATAGCGCACTAGTGCATCGAGCTTCTCAAACTGGACAACGGCGGCTCGCTGGTGGTAAGCGTTATCTTTGAGCCAATCAAACTCTGCTTGCAGGGCTACGCTGTCGCCAACGCGGGTATGCCAGACTTTTTGCTCTGCGCTCCAGCGGTAGCCACGCGCCTTGAGCTTGTCCTTCGCGTCAAACGGCGCATTGGTTGCCATCAGGCGGTAGCTGGGTTTGCGTGCCTGCTCCATCAAATGGGCAAGCCCCGTGTGGGGCAACTGCGGCAAGTTCGCTATCAGCACGGCCAACAGTGCATGGCAGTCCATCTCGGCCCGATGGGCATCGTAAAACCAGCCCATTTCAAGTGCCAGACTCTCCAGTTTGGCCGAACGCTTGCCATGCGCCTTCCATGATATATCCGCAATCGAACAAGCCCATGTCAGATGCCGAAACTGCTCTATCCGTGCTTCACAAAATGGCCTGTCAAAGCCGGCGTTGTGGGCAATCACCAGATCCACTCCGTCCAGCAACACGGCAATGCGCGCGTCATCCAGTCGTTGCCCCTGCACCATTGCGTCGTTGATACCCGTAATCTCCTGAACCTCGCGCGGAATGGGGATTCCAGGGTCTTCCAGCTGGTCATAAACCTGCATGGTCCCAACCGGTAGGCCAGTAACCAGGTCGACGTCGACCCGCAACAACGCCAACTCCATGATCCTGTCTTTGGAGTGGTCTAGGCCCGTCGTTTCAGTGTCCAGCACCACCACGCGGCACACCCCTTGGCCGCTCGATTCTGGCCACTGAAGGCGGGGTTGCAAACGGCGCAGGACCCTGTAATCGGGATGTGCCTCCAGCACAGCTGCCATGGCCTCCACACTTTCCGGGTTGAATTGAGCGGGCGTAGTATTGGACGTATCAATCGCACCAACAGACATCAATGGCTGCAATGGTGCGTTGGGCGCAAGCGGGGTAGCCTGTGCAGCTTTGCGAGAAGGTCGCTTTTTCGGCGCCGTAGCCAAGACGGGGAGCTCGGCTACAAAGGAAAAATCAAGTTGATCGTTGGTCAAAAGGCTACCCTGTACTGGCAATTGGACAGCCATTATCATGGGCCACGAACACAATTTCGCCAACACTCCGACCCATGACCACCCAAAAAGTCCAATCAACTACTCCCAAGCCCTTACTTCCACTCAAGGGAGTTCGCATTCTCAGCTTGGCGCTGAACCTTCCCGGCCCTGCGGCCCTGATGCGCTGCCTGCAAATGGGCGCAACCTGCGTCAAGCTGGAACCACCACCGCACCCCAGCGCGCCCAAGGGAACGTCAGGGGACCCCATGGGTCTTTACAACCGCTCGGCTTACGACACGCTACATGCCGGCATGCGCGTCGCCAACATCGACCTCAAGTCTGAAAAGGGCCAAAAAGCCTTGCACCGCGAACTGACCAAAACCGACGTGTTGCTTACCTCGTTTCGCCCATCTGCCATGCAAAAGCTTGGCCTTGAGTGGAAAACCCTGCACAGGCTCTACCCCATGTTGTCGCTGGTAGCCATATTTGGCGCGCCCGGCGAGCGGGCCGAAGAACCTGGCCATGACCTGACCTACCTGGCTGAGAACAACCTGGTGGGCGGCCTGGATCTGCCACCCACTCTGTACGCCGACATGGGCGGCTCGCTGATGACCTCAGAAGCGGTTTTGAAAGCGTGCCTGCACCAATTGCAAAAAGGCAAAGGTGCACGCTTCGATATTGCACTCTCGGACGCCGCGGCCTACCTGGCCTTGCCGCGCACCTGGGGTCTGACAAAACCCGGCGCTGCAGTCGGTGGTGGCCACGCGGGTTACCGTGTCTATCCGTGCAAGGATGGGCGCGTGGCGGTGGCGGCATTGGAGCCCCACTTTGCAGCGGCGCTCGCAGGCGCCGTGGGGCTGCAAGCCTCCAACATCATGGCCATGTTCGCTCCTGAAACACATAGCGCGATTGCGGGCTTTCTGCTCACGCAAACCCGCAAGCAGCTGGATCAACTTGCGGTGGACGAAGACATACCGCTGCACACGCTGGCCAGCGCCTGAATCAGGCCACAGCCACACCGGCCGTGAGCAACTCTTTGTAGAGCGAAAGGTACTGGGCAGCAGCCACGTCCCATGAGAAATTCTGGGCCATGCCACGCAGCATGAGTTTGCGCCAGAGCGCAGGGTTGCGATAAGCATCCAGCGTGCGTGCCAGTGCCTGGTCCAGCCCCGACGCAGTAGCCGGGCCAAACATAAAGCCCGTGGCCGTATCGGACTGAATGGTCTCGGCGGTCACATCAACCACCGTGTCTGCCAGACCACCCACCTGCCTCACCACCGGCACAGTGCCATAAAGTAGCGCATACAGTTGCGTCAACCCGCAGGGTTCGAACCGTGATGGCACCAGCATTGCATCGGCACCCGCCATCATGCGGTGGGCCAGTGCTTCGTCATAATGCAACCACACGGCTACCCGCCCTGGATAGCGGGCCGCAGCCGCCGCAAATGCGGCTTCCAATGCCGAATCACCATTGCCCTGGACGGCCAATTGGGCGCCACCGTCCGCTGAACCCTGCATGAGTGTGGGCAACGCCGCCAGTACCAGGTCCAATCCCTTTTGCGAAGTCAACCGACTGACCACTGCAAACAACGGTGCTTTCGCATCCACCTGCAACCCAAGCTCCTTTTGCAGGGCTGTCTTGCACAAGGCTTTGCCTTTGAGGTTGCGGGCCGAATAGACGCTGGCAATCGACTCATCCGTGGCCGGGTTCCAGACACTTGCATCTACCCCGTTGAGAATGCCACGCACAGACGCTCCGCGCGCCCGGACAACCCCATCCAGCCCACAGCCAAACTCTTCGGTCGCAATCTCGCGCGCATAGTTTGGGCTGACGGTGGTCACCCTCTGGGAAAACTTCAGCCCAGCCTTCATGAACGACAAGTTACCGTGAAACTCCAGTCCTTGCTGCACCATCAGGCGCGATGGCAAGCCCAACAAATGAAAGTCCTGAACGGGGAACAGTCCCTGATACGCCAGGTTATGGATGGTAAAAACCGTCGCAACATGTTGCCCAGGATGGCTGGCCACGTAGGCACAGGCCATGGCCGCATGCCAGTCATGGGCGTGCAGCACCTCGGGCGTCCAATCCATGTCCAGCTCCCCGGCCGCCAAGTGAGCCGCGACCCACCCCAGCAAGGCAAAGCGCTGGATGTTGTCAGGCCATTCGTTCCCATCGCCATCTTGATAGGGATTGCCCGAGCGCCGGTAAAGGTAGGGCGCATCGATTACATAGGCAGAAACGCCGTTGTGGGCAATGCGCCCCAATCGCAGTGTGACGCGACCTGCACCAAACATGGCACCAAGTTCGCATACCGTTGCCAATCCCTCAACGCCAGCCAAAATGGCGGGCAGGCCCGGCAATACCAAGCGCACTTCAGCACCCGCCGAGATCAAAGCCCCAGGTAACGCACCCACAACATCGGCCAGACCGCCAGTTTTGACGAATGGAAAAATTTCAGCAGCAGCAAGCAGTACCTTCATGCCGCAATGTTAGCAACCATGTAAGCAGTCACCAAAATAATGCCGTTGTCACTGCGATGAAATCGCTTTGCGTCCAGTTCAGTGTCTTCACCAATCACCATGCCGTCAGGAATACTGACGCCGCGGTCCACTACCACGCGGGTCAACCGCACCCCTCGACCCACCACCACATCCGGAAGCAGGACAGACCAGTTGACGGCAGAATAAGAATGCACGCGCACACTGGAAAAAAGAACCGAGCGAAACACATGACCCGATACGATACAGCCGCCCGAGACCATCGACTCAATAGCCATCCCGCGACGATCATTTTGGTTATGAACAAACTTGGCCGGAGGCAGTTGGTCCTGGTAAGTCATGATGGGCCAGCGCCTATCGTACAAATTGAGCTGCGGGTCGGTTGCGGTTAAATCAATATTGGCGTCCCAGTAGGCTTCAATCGTTCCCACATCGCGCCAATAAGGCTCAACACCCTCCTTCGCAGATGGAACACAGCTCAAGGAAAACGGGTGTGCTGCAACATCCCCGTTGCGCACGGCATGGGGAATGATGTCCTTGCCAAAGTCGTGGCTGGAACTCGGATCCGCCATATCCCGCTCAAGTTCCCGGTAGAGATACTGCGCGTTGAAGATGTAGATCCCCATACTGGCAAGCGACATATCAGGTCGCCCCGGCATGGCAGGTGGATTGGCTGGCTTCTCGACAAAGTCCGTGACTATCCGGTTATCGTCAATGGCCATCACGCCAAAGGCACTGGCCTCGCTGCGTGGCACGGCGATGCAACCGACCGTGCACTGGCGCCCCTTGTCCACATGGTCCGCCAACATGAGCGCATAGTTCATCTTGTAAATGTGGTCACCGGCCAGCACGACGATGTAGTCGGCTTCATAGCCTTCCAAAATATCGTGATTCTGATAGACCGCATCAGCGGTTCCTCGGTACCAGTTTTCGTTGTCATTGCGCTGCTGTGCCGGCAGCAGATCGACAAATTCGTTCATCTCCGACTTCAAGAATGCCCAACCCCTTTGCAAATGGCGCAGCAGGCTGTGGGATTTGTACTGGGTGATCACGCCAATTCGGCGAATTCCTGAGTTCAAACAATTAGACAGAGCAAAGTCCACGATACGAAACTTGCCGCCAAAATAAACCGCCGGCTTTGCCCGTCGATCCGTAAGACTCATCAGCCGACTACCGCGACCACCCGCCAGTACCAGCGCCACAGCACGCTTTGGCAAATCAAGGCGTTGCGCCTGTTCGGTCAGTTCCATTTGTGTACTCCCAATTCAAACATTTTCCATAGGCAGCGCCATCTTAATCCTCGCCACTGAAATCAAACTGACTGCGTGCGAGAATAAAACCAGTTTGGAGAGAACTCCCTTCATTGCAGGCGACAAATGCGCCACGTGACCAAAAAGGATTTTGCTGTGGCTTCTACCCCCCTGATTGCAAGACATGCGCTGGCCGCCCAGATTGAACAACACCTGCTGAATACCGTAGGCGTTGCATCTGAAGACGCAACCACTACCGATTTGATGTTGGCCGTTGCCCAGGTTGCGCGTGAGCAACTGTCCCAGCGCTGGGTAGAGACCCAGGCGCAAGAGCGCGCGAACCAGGCACGCCGGGTGGTCTATCTTTCGATGGAGTTTTTGATGGGGCGCACCCTGTCCAACGCCTTGGCCGCACTGCACCTGACCGGTGGCGCTGCACAAGGGCTATCACAACACGCCCACTCGCTCGAAGATGTAGCAAACCGGGAGCACGACGCCGCGTTGGGCAATGGGGGCCTGGGTCGATTGGCAGCCTGCTTTCTGGACTCCATGGCAACTTTGGGACTACCCTCCTTTGGATACGGGATTCGCTACGAATACGGCATGTTTGCGCAGGGCATTCAAAGCGGGTCGCAGGTCGAATATCCCGACCCTTGGCTGCAGGACGGTACGCCCTGGGAATTTCCGCGCGCCGACATTGCCTACCCTGTTCGCTTCGGTGGTTGGGTCGAGCATATGGACGGTGTGGCGCACTGGCGCCACGGCGGAGAAGTTGTCGCAAAAGCCTATGACATGGTGGTACCCGGCCACGGAACCGACCACGTCAGCACCTTGCGGCTGTGGAAAGCAGTAGCGCCTGCGCACATTGATCTGGGAGTTTTCAATGCCGGCGACTACGCCCGCGCTGCCAACCTCAAGAACGAGTTTGAAAACATCTCCTGGGTGTTGTACCCCAACGACAGCACGCCCGCCGGACGCGAACTGCGACTCAAGCAAGAATACTTTTTTGTCGCTGCCTCCATTCAGGACCTGGTCAAACGCCACCTGACCGAATACCCCACACTGGACAATCTGGCAGATAAAGTCGCCATCCACCTCAATGACACCCACCCGGCCATTGGTGTTGCCGAGCTGATGCGTTTGCTGTGCGACGAATACGCAATGGATTGGGACGCCGCCTGGTCACTCTGCGGCAAGACCTTCTCGTATACCAACCACACACTGATGCCTGAGGCGCTGGAAACATGGCCCGTGAGCCTGATCCAACATGTTTTGCCACGGCACCTGGAAATCATTTTCCGGATCAACAAGGAGTTCCTGGAATACGCGGCCAACCAACGCCCCGGTGACAACGGTTTCCTGGAACGCCTGTCGCTCATTGATGAGCATGGCGAACGACGCGTCCGCATGGCGCATCTGTCGGTAGTGGGCAGCCACACCGTCAATGGCGTGTCTGCGCTGCACTCCAACCTTCTGACGCAGACCATTTTTGCCGATTTCGCCGACCTGTGGCCCGAGCGCTTTACCAACATGACCAACGGTGTCACACCGCGCCGTTGGCTGGCCCAAGCCAACCCGGGTTTATCCGATTTACTAGACCAGACGCTGGGTAAGCACTGGCGCCTCCATCTGGAGCAACTCAAGGGTCTGAACGCCCACCAAGCGGATCCGCTTTTTCAGGAAAAATTCCGTGGCGTCAAACGCGCAAACAAAGCACGACTGGCCGACTATATTGTGCGAACTACCGGGATTGTGGTCAGTCCGGACAGCCTGTTTGATGTGCAGGTCAAGCGCATCCACGAATACAAACGCCAACTGCTCAACGTGCTGCATGTGGTTACCCGCTATCTGGCCATCCTGCAGGACCCGCAAGGTAACTGGGTGCCGCGCACAGTCATTTTTTCGGGCAAGGCAGCATCCAGCTACCACACGGCGAAAGCCATTATTCGACTGATTCACGATGTGGGAATGGTCGTCAACAACGATCCGCGCATCGGCGACAAGCTCAAAATCGTGTTTATTCCGAACTATGGCGTCTCGGTAGCCGAAGTGATCATGCCGGGCGCAGATCTCTCGGAACAAATTTCAACCGCAGGCACCGAAGCATCGGGCACAGGCAATATGAAGCTTGCGCTCAACGGAGCGCTGACCATTGGTACCGACGACGGCGCCAATATCGAAATCCGTGAGGCGGTGGGCGATGACAACATCTTCATCTTTGGCCTCAAAACACCCGAAGTGCGGGCATTGCGCCAAAGCGGTTACCAGCCCATGCGCTACTACGAAGAAATTCCCGTCCTGCGGCAGGTGCTTGGCGCCATATCCGACGGCCTGTTCTCTCCCCAGGAGCCAAGCCGCTACCGCGCATTGGTCGAGTCGTTGGCGTGGGGCGGCGACCACTACCTGTTGCTGGCCGACTATCAGTCTTACGTGGCAACACAGCTGCGCGTCGACGCGCTTTACCGACAACCAGACCAATGGTGCGAGAAAGCCATCGCCAATGTGGCCGGCATGGGCATCTTTTCATCGGATCGAACGATCCGCGAGTATGCCGATCAGATCTGGGGTATCAAGGCCGCAACCGAATGAAAGCACGCGCTACACGAGAAGAAGGCGTCGCCAACCTGCGTTCTACGGATATCAAGCTAATTTGTAATGGCGGCCATGGTGACCCGTTTGGCGTGTTGGGACCCCATGTGCAGGCCAGTGGAAAGTTGTCCATCCGCACTTTTTTACCCGGTGCGGCCACGGTACAGATTGTCACCGACGAGGATAAATCGGTCTTGGACACCATGACCTTGCGAAACCCGGCAGGGTTCTTTGAGCAGACCCTGGCTGCAGAACCAAGCACGCCGTACCACTTGAAAGTGCAGTGGGCAGACGGCCAGCAGTCCATCATCGAAGACCCCTACCGTTTTGGCCACGTACTGGGCGACATGGATGTCTGGTTGCTCGGCGAAGGCACTCACTTGCGTCCCTATGAAATACTGGGCGCCAACCCGCGTGAAATGGCTGGCGTGAGTGGCACCAGCTTTGCAGTCTGGGCCCCGAACGCCTCGCGCGTCAGTGTCGTAGGCAACTTCAACTACTGGGACGGTCGCAGGCATCCGATGCGCCTGCGCCGTGAATGCGGTGTGTGGGAAATATTCCTGCCCGGTGTGTCCGCAGGTGCTCTTTACAAATTTGAAATCCGCACAGCAAATGGCCATGTGCTGCCAGCCCGTGCCGACCCCTATGCCCGTCAGGCGGAAATGCGCCCGGCAACCGCCAGCGTGGTGGCCTCAATGCCCCCTATCCAATTGCCGTCGGACCAGCGTCGCAATGCTAATGCCCTGGACGCCCCCATGAGCATCTACGAAGTTCACCTGGGCTCCTGGCGGCGTGTGGCGGATGCACACACTGGCGAGCACCGCTGGCCGACCTGGGACGAGTTGGCTGATTTGCTGGTGCCTTACACGCAGGGCATGGGCTTTACCCACCTGGAGCTGTTGCCCATCAGCGAACACCCGTTTGACGGCTCC
>Ga0194061_1000194_pt1 | contig 36894 bp, 28 predicted proteins | sample SepL2221m_MetaG_FD_163423 | JGI IMG/M metagenome (GOLD analysis project Ga0194061, IMG submission 163423) | Anoxic zone freshwater microbial communities from boreal shield lake in IISD Experimental Lakes Area, Ontario, Canada - Sep2016-L224-21m | ecosystem: Environmental > Aquatic > Freshwater >... | reverse complement strand
TGGCCAGCGGAACCCTTTACCTGGTGCCAACCCTGCTGGGCGACATGCCGGCGGAACAGGCCATTCCGGCCGCCGTGGCGGCAAACATCCGCCGGCTCGATTACTTTGTGGCGGAGAATCCCAAATCCGCCCGCGCCTTCCTCAAACTCATGGCAACCAGCCATGCCTTGCAGGACATCGATATCCGTGAGCTCAGTGTCAATACCCCGGAAGCCGCGCTGGACGGGCTTCTCCAGCCGATTCTTGCCGGCCGCGACGGCGGCCTGATCTCCGAGGCCGGCGTGCCGGCTGTCGCCGATCCGGGCGCCGCCCTGGTTGCGCTCGCGCACCGACAAGGCGTGCGCGTCGCGCCGCTGGTCGGCCCCTCGTCCATCCTGCTGGCCTTGATGGCCTCCGGCCTGGACGGTCAACGCTTTGCCTTTCACGGCTACCTGCCCAAGGACGAAGCGGAGCTGGCGGTAAAACTCAGGGATATCGAGGCGCGTTCGCGCAGCGGTCGCGAAACGCAGATATTCATCGAAACGCCTTACCGCAACGACAGGCTGCTTGGCGCCCTGCTCGCACGTCTGGCGCCATCGACCCGCCTGTGCGTGGCCAGCGACCTGACGCTGGCCGACGAGCGCATCATCACGCGCCCCATCGCCGAATGGAAAAAGCGGCCGCCGGAAATCGGCCGCAAGCCCAGTGTGTTCCTGATCCTGGCGGGCTGATCCCGCCGGTCGGCCCCGCTAGGCTGAAATCAGCGCAGGCTGAAGCGCTCGCTCATCGAAAAACCGGTCAGGCCCTGGGCAACACCGGCGCCAAAGCGCTTGGCAAAGCGCTCGGCGATATTGGCCTTTTGCGTGTAATCGACGATGTCCTTGGCCTTGATGACATCGCGCGCGACCGAGTCGACGGTGCCGTAATCGTCCGCCAACCCCATCTCTATGCTGTGCTGGCCGGTCCAGATCAGTCCGCTGAAGGTGTCCGGATTGTCCTTCAGCCGCTTGCCGCGGCCCTGCTTCACCACGGCGATGAACTGCTGGTGAATTTCATTGATCATCCCCTGGGCGAATTCCTTTTGCCTGGCCTCGACCGGAGAAAACGGATCGAGAAAGCCCTTGTTTTCGCCCGCCGTGATCAAGCGCCGCTCGACCCCGAGCTTGTCCATCACGCCGGTAAAGCCAAAACCGTTCATCAGCACGCCGATGGAACCGACCAGGCTCGCCTTGTTGACGTAGATCTTGTCCGCCGCCGCGGCAACGTAATAACCGCCTGATGCGCAGATGTCCTCGATCACGACGTAAAACGGAATGTTCGGGAATTGTGTGCGCAGTCGGCGGATCTCGTCGTTGATGATGCCCGACTGCACCGGGCTGCCGCCGGGCGAATTGATGCGCATGATCACGCCCTGCGTGTTCTTGTCCTCAAAGGCCGATTGCAGCGCACCGCTGATGCGCTCGGCGCTGGCATCGCCCTTTGCCTCGATGACCCCCTCAAGGTTCACCAGGGCGGTGTGCTTGCTGCCGCCGGTAATGCCGTCCTCGCCACGCCAATCGAGGGCCATCACCAGGATGAAGGTGACATAGGCAAAGGTCAGCAGCTTGAAAAAGATGCCCCAGTAGCGCGCCCGGCGTTGTTCCGTGAGCGCGGCGAAGGCGAGTTTTTCGAGAGTCTGGCGTTCCCAGCTTGGGTCTTTTTCAGTCATGGCTTTTCTGCACTACCTTTCCGTTTTTTTCCTCAACCGGCAGTGCGACCAGCGCAGCGCCTTTGCACGGACCGTGTACGCACAATCCGGACTCGGGCGCGTAGGCCGCCCCGTGTGTCGAGCATATCAAATGCTCACCCTCGGCATCGAAAAATCTCCCCAACTGCCAGTCCAGTTCCACCCCGACGTGGGCGCAGCGGTTGACATAGGCATAGACCCGTCCGCCAAAACGTATGGCAAAGGCGCTCACCTGCCGTCCTTGCACGTCGAGCTCAAAGCGCACGCCCTCGCCGGCATCGACCAGCGCGTCGCTGGCGCAGATTACGCGTTCAGTAACAGCCATTGCTCAAGCTCGGCGGTGCTGTCAACGCAGGCGAGCGGCATCAGGGCGCGCAATTCCTCGGCCGGATGAGCCCCGTGGGTCACGCCCACCGCCGCAACACCGGCGTGCTGCGCCATGAGCAGGTCGTGCGAGGTATCGCCTATCATCAGGGTCTCCTCCGCCCTGGCATCGAGTTCTTCCATGAGTTCGTGCAGCATGTCGGGAGCCGGTTTGGATGCCGTCTTGTCGGCGCAGCGGTAGGCGGCGAAGTAAACCGAGAGCCCGGTTGCCGCGAGCACGCGCTCGAGTCCGGCCGTGCTCTTGCCGGTGGCCACCGCGAGGACGTGGCCGGAGGCCTGTAACCTGGCCAGCATCGCCTCGGTGCCCGGGTAGAGCGGAATCGCCGCATCGCTGGCGAGGTAATGATGGCGATAGCGTTCGACCATCTTGCCGTACACGCTTAGCGGCAGTCCGGGCACCGCGTACTGCAATGCATCGTGCAACCCCAGTCCGATGACGTGGCTGGCGCGCGCATCGTCGGGCACCTCCAGGCCAAGGTCGCGGCAGGCATTCTGTATCGCCAGGACGATGGTCCGCGGCGAATCCATCAGCGTGCCGTCCCAGTCGAACACTATCAATGGAAAGCGTTTCACCTTTGCTTCAATCGTTGCCGGGCTCGTCATGCCGATTCCACCTGTCTGTCGGCAAACTTCTGCAGTTCAGGCGGCAACGGCGCGGCCAGGCGCATGCGCTCACCGGTGAGCGGATGTTCGAAGGCGAGCGATGCGGCGTGCAAAAACATGCGTTTGAGTCCCTTTTTAAGCAGTAATTTGTTCAAGTCAAAATCGCCGTACTTGTCATCACCGGCGATGGGAAAACCCAGGTGGGCAAGATGCACCCGTATCTGATGGGTGCGGCCGGTCTTTAGTTCCGCCTGCAGCAGGCTGTATTCGCCAAGACTGCGCTCCAACCGGAACACCGTCCGCGCTTCCTGCCCCTCCTTGTCCACGCTGACGCGGCGCTCGCCTTCCTTGGTGACGTATTTTTTCAGCGCCAGCGACACGTCGCGCTTGGCCGGCGACTTGGGCCAGACGCCTTTGACCAGCGCCAGATAACACTTCTGGACGGCCCCATCGCGCATCGCCGCGTGCAAGGTGGTCAACGCCGAGCGCTTTTTGGCGAGGATCAGCAACCCCGAGGTTTCGCGGTCAATGCGATGGACCAGCTCGAGGAAGCGCGCCTCCGGCCTGGCGGCGCGCAAGCCCTCGATCACGCCGAAACTCACGCCGCTGCCGCCGTGCACCGCATAGCCCGAGGGCTTGTCCACCACCAGCAGCGCGTCGTCCTCATACACGATGGCCAGTTCGCGCGGCGGCGCCGGCCGGTCGGCGTCCTGCTTCGCGGCGATACGGATGGGCGGAATGCGCACCTTGTCGCCCGATTGCAGGCGGTAGGTGGCGTCCACCCGCCCGCTGTTCACCCTGACTTCGCCGCTCCTGAGGATGCGGTAGACGTGGCTGCGCGGCACCCCTTTACAGTGGCGGATGAGGAAATTGTCGATGCGCTGCCCGGCGGCTTCCTCGCCGACCACATTAATTACCGCAGCGGCTTTACTTAACTCCTTCATTTTGCTTATAATGTCCTCGCAGCTTCGGACAGCGAGACAGCGGCCGCTAAACGGATCATCCGCAAGGACCGCCAACACGTCTCCGTTGGATGTTTTAAGTCGACATCCCGCCGAACCGGCAAGTGGTTAATTTCGCTCACCAAAAGTAGTGATACTACAACAGCGCGCAAGCGACACTGGCAGAATTTCCAGCCCCGATCGACAAAGTTCGGGGTACGAACTGACAAACCAAATTTTTCATGCGTCCTAACCAAATTACGATGACGATGACAAGCTGAAAATTACATTTCGGCCTTGGTTTGTGCTGCCCGCTGCGTGCGGGAGAACAAAACAATGAAGCGCATGTTATTTAACGCGACACAAGCCGAGGAACTCCGTGTCGCAATCGTCGATGGCCAGAAACTGGTTGATCTCGATATTGAATCGGCAGGCAAAGAGCAAAGAAAAAGCAACATCTACAAAGGCGTCATCACCCGCATCGAGCCCAGCCTCGAAGCGGCGTTCATAGATTACGGTACCGATCGTCACGGCTTCCTGCCGTTCAAGGAAGTCGCCCGCGCCTACTTCAGGTCCGACGTCGACGTCGGCCGCGCCACCATCAAGGAGGCGTTGCGCGAAGGCCAGGAGCTGATCGTCCAGGTGGAGAAGGACGAACGCGGCAACAAGGGCGCCGCCCTCACCACCTTCATCAGCCTTGCCGGACGCCACCTCGTCCTGATGCCCAACAACCCGCGCGGCGGCGGTGTTTCGCGGCGCATCGAGGGCGAAGACCGCAACGAGCTGCGCGAAATCATGGACTCGCTGCCGGTGCCCCAGGGCATGAGCATCATCGGCCGCACCGCCGGCATCGGCCGCACCAAGGAAGAACTGGAATGGGACCTCAACTACCTGCTGCAGTTGTGGCACGCGATTGAAGACGCCACCACTTCGCAAAAGGGCGCTTTCCTGATTTACCAGGAAGGCAGCCTGGTCATCCGCGCCATCCGCGATTACTTCCATTCGGAAATCGGCGAGATCCTCATCGACACCGATTCGATTTTCGAGCAGGCGCAGCAATTCATGGCGCATGTGATGCCGGACAACGTCAACCGCGTCAAACGCTACAACGACGACGTGCCGCTGTTCTCGCGCTTCCAGATCGAGCACCAGATCGAAAGCGCCTATTCGCGCCAGGTGTCGCTGCCCTCGGGCGGCGCCATCGTCATCGACCACACCGAGGCGCTGGTTTCGGTCGACGTCAACTCGGCGCGCGCCACCAAGGGCCACGACATCGAGGAGACGGCCTTTCGCACCAACCTCGAAGCGGCCGACGAAACGGCGCGCCAGTTGCGCCTGCGCGACCTTGGCGGCCTCATCGTCATCGACTTCATCGACATGGAGAACCAACGCAACCAGCGCGAGGTGGAAAACCGCCTGCGCGACGCGCTGCATCACGACCGTGCCCGTGTGCAAATGGGCAAGATCTCGCGTTTCGGCCTGATGGAATTGTCACGCCAGCGCCTGCGCCCGGCGCTCGGTGAAGGCAGCACCATCACCTGCCCGCGCTGCACCGGCACCGGCCAGATCCGCGGCACCGAATCGACCGCCCTGCACATCCTGCGCATCATCCAGGAAGAGGCGATGAAGGAGAACAGCGGCGCGGTACACGCCCAGGTCCCGGTCGATGTCGCCACCTATCTGCTCAACGAGAAGCGCTCCGAAATTCACGGCATCGAGGCGCGCCTCAAGGTTAACATCGTGCTGATCCCCAACGTGCACCTGTCCACGCCGCACTACACCATCGAGCGCCTGCGCCACGATGACCTCAACAATGCCGACGTACCGCCGCCCAGCTATAACCTGGTGAAAATGCCGGAAGAAAAAAAGGACGACGCGGCACAGCAGGAAGCCAAACCGGCGCGCGCACAGGCGGCGGTGCAAGGCATTACGCCGTCGCAGCCTGCTCCCGGCGCCGCTCCTGGCACCGTGCCCGGCGCCGCAGCACCCTCCCGTTCAGCGCCCGCCGCAGCGGATTCGCGTCCGGGCATCATCAGCCGCATCCTCGGATGGTTCAGCCGCAGCAGCACACCCGAGACGTCCAAACCCGAAACTTCGCAACGTCCGCCGCGCCGTGAAGGCCGTCCGGAGCGTTCCGAGCGCAACGACCGCGGTGATCGCGGCCGCGGCCGCGGATCGCGTTCCGAGGGCGAGCGTTCCAACGGCCGTGGTCCACGGCCCGAGGGCGAGCGTGGTGAACGCGATTCACGCCGCTCGTCGCCACGCGGCGATCGTGCCGAACGCGGACCGCGTCCGGAACGCGGCGCTGCCGAAGGCGCCGAACGCCAGGAACGCGGCCCGCGGCAAGAGCGTGGCCCGCGCCAGGAACGCGGCGAACGTCCGGGTCCGGAGTCGCGCGAACCGCGCGAAGCCCGCGAGCCACGTGAACCAAGGGAGCAGCGCGAACCGCGTCCCCCGCGTGAGGACCGTGGCGAGCAGCAACAACGCCCGCAAGGCGATGCGCTGACTGCAGGCGATGACAATGCCGGTGGCGGTAACGGTGAAAGCCGGCGCCGGCGCGGCGGTCGCAATCGTGGCGAGCGTGGTGAACGCGGGGATCGTGCCGAGCGCGGAGAGCGCAGCAACGAAAACCTGCCCCCGCAAAGCATGCAGCCTGATGCGTCGCAAGCGCAGCCGTACGAGCAGAACGTCGCCAGCGTTGCGGACACTAGCACCTACGCCGCACCGGTGATCCATGCCGACAGCACGGATGTGCAGGTGACGCCGGCGGCACCGGTGTACACGGCTCCGGTCGTCGAAGCTGCTCCGGCAGCGCCAACGTATAGCGCTCCGGTCGCCGAAGCGGCCCCGGCCGCGCCGACATACAGCGCTCCCGTCGCAGAAGCGGCCCCCGCCCCCATGGCAGCCCATGAACCGCAGCCCGCACCCGTAGCGGCGCCGGTCTACGTTGCCCCGGTGCAGGTGGCAGTCCCCAAGCCCGCGCCGGTGGATCTTGATCGCGCGCTGCAGGACAGCGGCCTGGTGCTCATCCAGACCGACCGCTCGCGGGCAGTTCCGCTAGCAGCCGAACCAGAAGCCCCGGCCGCGCCGCGCCAAAAACGCGAACGCCGTCCGCCGCCCGCAGCCGAGCCGTTAATGCAAGTGGAGACCGGACCGAAACAGTAACCCGAACCCGGTTTTAGCAAGACAAAAGGCTGGAAACCCGCGACTGGCGCGGCTTTCCAGCCTTTTTACATTTGGACGGCATTCAAACCGAGAGGGCCAGGACGCCACTGCATACGCCCCTGCCCACTGCATACGCCCCTGCCCCGTCGTTCCCGCGAAAGCGGGAACCCATTTTGACTTAATGAATTCGGAGTTCTAAGGTCAAGATGGATTCCCGCTTGCGCGGGAATGACGGAATACTTCGGCGCTCACTGAGGCCTTGGCGCGCCGGCATCCGTTCTTTCAGTCCTTGCCCTGCCCGCGCAACGCCGCCAGCAGCCCCCGCGACGCGTCCTCTATCATGTCCAGCACCTGCTCGAAGCCCTGCGCACCGCCGTAGTAGGGATCGGGCACGTCCTCCCCCGTCAACTGCGTGGCGTAGACCATCATCTGCCTGAGCCTATCTGCGCGCGCCGGCGGGCACAGGCGCGCCATGTGGGCGCGGTGGCCATCATCCATGGCCAGGATCAGGTCAAAGCGCTCGAAGTCACTGTGCTGCAACTGCCGCGCCCGCAGCGGCGCGAGGTCGTAACCGCGCTGCGCCGCCGCTGCAATGCTGCGCGGGTCGGGGGCATGGCCGATGTGGTAATCGTGGGTGCCGGCCGAGTCGATGACAATGCTGTCCGCCAGCCCCGCCTCCCGCACCATCTGCAGGAACACCCCCTCGGCAGTGGGCGAACGACATATATTGCCGGTACAAACGAACAGCACACGTGTCATGCACTGGCCCGCTTGCTGTCGAGGTCGATCACATCCGCAACGTCGGCGCCGAAGACGCCGCGGCGCAATGCCGACAACTGGTCGCGCGCCTGCGCGGCTTTTTCGAAGTCGAGGTTCTTGGCGAATTCGAACATGGCTTTTTCCAGCCGCTTGATCTCGCGCGACAACTGCTTTTCGCTCATCGTTTCGTAGCGCGCCTGGTCCTGCGCCGCCTTGAGTTCCATGCGCGCCTGGTCCGGGTCGTAGGCGCCCTCGATGATGTCCTTGATGAGTTTGGTCACGCCCACCGGGGTGATGCCGTGCGCTTCGTTCCAGGCCAGCTGTTTGTTCCGCCGCCGCTCGGTCTCGCCGATGGCGCGTTGCATCGAGTTGGTCATGCGGTCGGCGTACAGGATGGCCCGGCCGTTGAGGTGGCGCGCCGCCCGGCCTATGGTCTGTATGAGCGAGCGCTCCGAACGCAAAAAACCCTCCTTGTCGGCGTCGAGGATCGCCACCAGCGACACCTCGGGCAAGTCGATGCCCTCGCGCAGCAGGTTGATGCCCACCAGCACGTCGAATATGCCGATGCGCAGGTCGCGCAGGATTTCCACCCGCTCCACCGTCTCGATTTCCGAATGCAGGTAGCGCACCTTGATGCCGTGCTCGGCGAGGTACTCGGTCAGGTCTTCGGCCATTTTCTTGGTCAACGTGGTGACCAGCACCCGCTCCTTCTTGGCCGTGCGCAGCCGGATTTCCGACATCAGGTCGTCCACCTGCGTTGTCGCCGGACGCACCTCCAGTTGCGGGTCGACCAGCCCGGTCGGGCGCACCACCTGCTCGACAATGGCGTCGCCCGAGTGCTGGCGCTCGTAGTCGGAGGGCGTGGCCGACACGAATATGGTCTGGCGCATGATTTTCTCGAACTCGTCAAAGCGCAGCGGCCGGTTATCCAGCGCCGAGGGCAGCCGGAAGCCGTAACCGACGAGGTTTTCCTTGCGCGAGCGGTCGCCCTTGTACATGGCGCCCAACTGGCCGATGGTGACATGCGATTCGTCGATGAACATCAGCGCATTGGGCGGCAGGTAATCGATCAGCGTCGGCGGCGGCTCGCCCGGCGCGCGGCCGGACAAGTGGCGCGAATAATTCTCGATGCCCTTGCAAAATCCCATCTCATTGAGCATCTCGAGGTCAAAGCGCGTGCGCTGCTCGATGCGCTGCGCCTCGACCAGCTTGACCTCCTTGTGATAGTAGTCGATGCGATCGGCCAGCTCGAGCTTGATGCCCTCGATGGCGCGCAGCGTGGTGGCGCGCGGCGTGACGTAGTGGCTGGACGGATAGACGGTGAAGCGCTGCACGCTCTGGTGCACGCGGCCGGTGAGCGGGTCAAACAGCTGCAATACTTCGATCTCATCGTCAAACAGCGTGATGCGCAGCGCAGTTTCGGAGTTTTCCGCCGGGAACACGTCGATGACATCGCCGCGCACGCGAAACACCCCGCGCTTGAACTCGATGTCGTTGCGGTCGTATTGCATCGCAATCAGGCGCGCGATGACGTCGCGCTGCGAATATTTTTCGTGCTGCCGCAGGTGCAGGATCATGCCGTGGTAATCAACCGGGTCGCCGATACCGTAAATGCACGACACCGTGGCAACGATGATGCTGTCCTCGCGTTCGAGCAGCGCCTTTGTAGCCGACAGGCGCATCTGCTCGATATGGTCGTTGATCGAGGAGTCCTTCTCGATGAACAAGTCGCGCGAGGGCACATAGGCCTCGGGCTGGTAGTAGTCGTAGTACGAAACGAAATACTCGACCGAGTTCTCCGGGAAAAACTCGCGAAATTCCGAGTAAAGCTGCGCCGCCAGGGTCTTGTTCGGTGCCAGCACCAGCGCCGGACGACCGATGCGGGCGATGACATTGGCCATGGTGTAGGTCTTGCCCGAGCCGGTCACCCCCAGCAAGGTCTGCCAGGCGAGGCCGTCGTTGATGCCTTCGGTCAGTTTTTCGATCGCCTGGGGCTGGTCGCCGGCGGGCAGAAAGGGCTGGTGGAGCTTGAACGGGCTATTGGGGAAAGTGACCGGCACGGGGTAAAATACCAATTGAGCAAACCCTTAATCCTACACGATGAACGCACCCCACCCGCCCTCTCCGCTCGCCGCCGTCGAAATGGCGCCGCGCGACCCCATTCTCGGCCTCACCGAGGTCTATAACGCCGATAAACGCCCGCACAAGATCAACCTCGGCGTGGGCGTCTATTACGACGACAACGGCAAGGTGCCGCTGCTCGAGTGCGTGCGCCGCGCCGAAAAAGACCTCGCCGAACGCGCCGCCCCGCGCGCCTACCTGCCCATAGACGGCATCGCCGCCTACGACAAGGCGGTGCAAACCCTGGTCTTTGGCGCCGACAGCGCCGCGCTCAAGGAAGGCCGCGTCGTCACCGTGCAGGCCCTTGGCGGCACCGGCGGGCTCAAGGTCGGCGCCGACTTCCTGCGCCGCATCTCCCCCAATGCCCAGGTCTGGATCAGCGACCCGAGCTGGGAGAACCACCGCGCCCTGTTCGAGGCGGCCGGCTTCAAGGTCAACGCCTACCCCTATTACGACGCGGCGACGCGCGGCGTTGATTTCACCGCCATGCTCGCGGCGCTCAAGGCCATGCCCGCGGGCTCGGTCGTCGTGCTGCACGCCTGCTGCCACAACCCCACCGGCGTGGACCTCAGCCCGGAGCAGTGGGCCGGCGTGCTCGACGCCGTGGTCAAGCACGACCTCGTGCCCTTCCTCGACATTGCCTACCAGGGCTTTGGCGATGGCATCGAGGCCGATGCCGTAGTGGTGCGCAAGTTTGCCGCCGTCACCAACCCGATATTCGTGTCGAATTCCTTCTCCAAGTCCTTTTCGCTCTACGGCGAGCGCATCGGCGCGCTGTCGGTCGTCACCGCCAGCGCCGAGGAGTCGGCGCGCGTGCTCTCGCAGCTCAAGCGCACGGTGCGTTCCAACTACTCCAACCCGCCCACCCATGGCGGCCAGATCGTCGCCGCCACACTCACCACCCCCGAACTGCGCGCCCTGTGGGAACAGGAACTCGCCGGCATGCGCGAACGCATCCGCGCCATGCGCCAGGCCCTGGTCGACAAGCTGCGCGAAAAGGCGCCGCAGACCGACTTTGGCTTTGTCGTGCGCCAGCGCGGCATGTTTTCCTACTCCGGCCTCAGCAAGGAGCAGGTACTGCGCCTGCGCGAGGAATTCGCCGTGTATGCCCTCGACACCGGGCGAATCTGCGTCGCGGCGCTCAACACCCACAACATCGACAAGGTCGCCGACGCCATCGCCAGGGTCATCCAGAAGAATTAAGGCCTTATTTCAAAACATTAATTGACCCGGTTTGCCCCAGCAATTAAAATCATGGGCTTTCCCGGATGCGGTAAAATTCGCACCCGAAACGCAGCAATTCCTCGATAGCTCAGTTGGTAGAGCGTCGGACTGTTAATCCGCAGGTCCCTGGTTCGAGTCCAGGTCGAGGAGCCACCCGGTTTTTGTAGCAATTCCTGCACTTAGCCCAGCCATCGCGGTTGGGCTTTTTGCATTTTGGGGGACCGGAGGCGACCGCTATTCAGAAAGTCCGGGGGTCGGTATAGGGAGGCAAACGGCGGGATTTCCTGCCGATCAACTGGTACGGCTATAGGGGGCAGGTCACCCTCACTTGTTTCATTACGATCCCTGGCGAGTTTTCATGCGCACGCTCCTCTTTGACTGCTTGTGATGCACGCTTGGCAGTGGCCTGCATTGTCGCGATGCGCTGCTGTTCAGGCGTCTTCGGCTTTGTTGATTTAATCTCGCTTATTAACATTAGGTATTTATATGCGCGGAAAAGAACGTTTCACCCAAGACGACACTTCTGTTTATCGCTTAACCGCCTTCAACTGGATTCGGATTCATCATGTTGCCGAGACTCTTAAATCCTTTCTGACGTGCAATTATTTTCATTTTTTCCGCTTCTTCACAATCTTGATAGATTTCACCCAAGACGACTTTACGCAGAGTAATTCCCATTTCACGAATATAAGGTTTTGAGCTGTCATCAAATTGGATACTGAAATACGCATTGTTTCTTCTCAACATAAGCGGTAACGGCTTATCCAATGGATCAAATGAATGCAAATAGCAAAACTTTTTCCAGTCTCTGTTGTTCATAACCTCTTTAACGTCGCTGTCGCACGATATGCCATCAATCGCTACTGCGCCTTTACTCTTCCCAAATGCACCTTCTCTACACGCGAATTCAATGTTTGCAATTGGCTCCTCAAGCCCGTTAAAGTTATTGCCGCGTCCATCGTAGGATAGGTGTAAGTGATTTTTCGAAAAATAATAAGGACCACCGTCAATTGCAAGCGGTTCCCCATAAAGATGGTTTTTAATTTTCTCACCCAATACTGCCCCGGAAATTGACCGCGAATCGGATTTAATATTCTCAATCGGTGGCGAAGCGACAATTCCTTGAGGTGGCGCAATTATCGATTCACCTACACCGCTACGATTATGGTCCGCGTCCGAACCGGTGACTTGTTTTGCAGGAGCCTGTCTTGTGGGACTTTTCTCCGCCATCTTATTTGCGCATGTCGCTATTCCCGTATAGTAGGACTCGATGTATTTTTGAAATAATGGATCTGCTATACCCCTCTCGTTGCTTGCCACTTTCGATAACTCGCTACTAGATAACTTCTTCCTAACGCTGTCATACACGCACTCACAAAGCTCACCCATCTTGGCTGTGCCCAGTACAAGGACAGCGTTTTTATCTTCCGAGAGGCAACTCTCGATGATTTGTGTTTTAACCGTATCCCCACATCCACCAAAAACGATAAACGCGGCAAATACAAAAAAGCGTTTCACTATTTTTCTCTCCTAATGCTTACTGCGGATCAGCGAATCACGGCATCGTGCCAAAAGCCAGCGTCACTAGATGATTGACTGAATCTGCGTGGCCGCCCCCTGTAAGGAACGAGTTATGACTGTTTTGTGGAGGCCATTACCAGAGCGGCGCCACTTCCCAATTCATCGGTCGTAGGTCTTCCCACCAGTGGATATTTCGTAGAGCCAGGGGCTATACGGAAGACGCAGTAATATCGTAGCGGCTTTCATAACAGCAGCCATAATCATCGCACGACAGAACAGGCTTACACCGCCCTGCAGTCTTTCGCACATTCCGTCCGGACTGTCGATAAACTCTGTTTTGTTGAGACGAGTGATGATGACAGTTCCACCTTCGGGTAGCGCCCCGATAGGCTGCACCACAAAAATAGTAATTTGCGTGTAGATTGCAACCATCAATAAAAACGCGATGATAAGGGCAATTGCATGACTTTTTTTCATTGCGGAAGAACCTAAGTTTTGAAACCCTACAGTCGCTTTTAGCGGTTTAGCTGCAAGCATCGATCCGAAGAAGACCGCTTGGAAGACGTCATCGCCTACCGCCAAGCCGAATTCACTTCACTGCGGGCATTAGTCAGCAACGGTCAGTCGCTAAGCGCTAACGTAATAGCCACCGGTGCTGCGCGGATTCATCGTGCAGCACCGGTGGACTAATGGATTCGGCAACTATTTCTGCCAGAACTCAGCTTTCACTGACATACACAGCAAGATAAGTTGTGGCTCCTTGTCCAATTCCGAGGCAGCCTGGCTGACTAACACTGAAGACTGAATGAAACTTATAACCTTCACTTGCGCGCGAAGAAAATCTATCAGCCAACGCAGAGACTGCTTTATCAGAAAATGAACTACCAATCGGCTCAATTTTGTATTTCAATTTACCCCCCCCGTAAATTTAGAATATTTATGGAACATCAGTACCACCAGAACCTGGTTTGCAACGGTGAAGCCTTTTAAGGGTTGCGATACAACCTTTTACAAAGCCGTTACGCTGAAACGCCAATTCAGAATATCGCGAACAACTTGGATCAAATACACAACGCTGCCCAATGCGAATTGGACGCAAACGACGATACAAGCGAAGTGACCGTACACACAGATTCAACCACCGCGGTTTCTCGGGGATGGGTTGAGCATCTATTTCAAAATCCATGTGCGTGCCTCCACAAAAAGCTCTCAATACACTAGGCGCCAATGAGGCATCCACATTTAACTCAATCTCGGCACTACCTATTGACGTTTTTTCCATTTGGTGACCTGGCGTTATTGATTCGATCGTGTTTGAGCGCATTTTGCGCTGTACGTGCGGGAGTGGTAACTCTCAAACTGGTTTAGTCTTCAAAATGCTTCCTTGCAACCTCATACCCCTTTTCCGACTCCGCCCTTGAAATGACTGTGTCATTTGTGACTCCCAGAAACCCCGTCGGCTTACCAACGCAATTCCCAACATAATTGCCACCGCAGTAGATATAGGTGACCCGCCTTACCTTGGACTCATCCGCCTTATTGATGAACTCGCTTTCACATACGTCCTCGTCACAAGCCACATTTTCCTCAAACTCCGGTTTCCAATTCTTGTTAACTGGGGGACGTATGAGCGGTTCCCACCCACTTTCTAAGATTTCCTTCCGATGAACGGCATACGACGCTTCCGCCACCCTTCTTGAGGGTAACTTATGCTCGGCGACGGATTGTTGTGGAGCCTCCCCTTCTGATTTTAGCCCCGCCTTCGGACCTGTGATAATGGACTGCACACAAAACAGTCCGATATTCATCACCATGAACAATCGATTTGTCGCCTCTCCAGGCTTGCCCGCATAGGCCATTTCAGAAATTTTGGTTTCTAGATTATAGAACCACTGAATATTGAGCCTATCTTCACCTTTCGTAAGCGTGGCCTCAATAACCTTCAATTTTGGATTTTTATTCCCGGGAGGCTGGACTACTCTCCACTCAACATTCCCTGTCGCACCGACACACTGACCGACTTCCTTTGCAAATGGCGTGGATTCTTTGAATTCATTTAACACCCGTGCGTCAGACGAAAGGTAATCGCATGCACTCACAAAAGCACAAATCAGAAACACTAAAAATGAAGTGACTAGCGGCTTAAGAGATTCCAATATGCTTCTCCTCGACTTAAAACGCACAATATCCACCTTCGCAAAATCAAGTGGACAAAAGTGTTTGTGAGACACGCTAGCCAAAAAATTCCCCAGAATACCGACAGACGTCCCAATATTCCAATCGGTAGCGCCACGCTACCGCTTACCGTATCGCCAACCCTAGCCAAGAACGGAGAAGTGGCTCCGTTTGTTTGAACAGATTTCCCCGATTTATAAGTGGAACTCGGGCCGGTTGGTGACGGTGCAGAGTTGTCCACGGCGGCGTGCGTCGCTTGCGACGAACGCAACGCCGCGGTGGGCAACTCGGGGCGCACCGAGGTGCTCATCTTACGCGGTTAGCCTCAGTTTGGGTAAGGTTGCCACGTACCTTTCCTGCGGCGTCAGCCGCTCGAGTTTCGAATGTGGACGATCCTTGTTGTACCAGTCAAAGTAATTGGCAATGTCGGCCCTGGCTGCGCTCACGCTGTCATAAGCCCTCAGGTACACCCGCTCGTACTTGACGCTGCGCCACAGGCGCTCGACGAACACGTTGTCGCGCCAGGCGCCGCGCCCGTCCATCGAGAGCTTGCAGCCCCGAGCGAGGACTACATCGGTGAACTCGGTGGCGGTGAACTGGCTGCCCTGATCGGTGTTGACGATCTCGGGCACGCCGTACCGGGCAAAGGCCTGCTCGATCACTTCCCTGGCGTGGCAGGCCTCAAGACTGATCGCCACCTTGTGCGCAAGCACGCGGCGGCTGGCCACATCCACCACCGCGGTCAGATAGACGAATCCGCGTGCCATGGGAATGTAGGTCGTATCGAGCGCCCAGACCTGGTTGGCTTGGGTGATGGCGAGCTTACGCAGCAAGTACGGGTAGATCTTGTGCCCTGGCGTGGCTTTGCTGGTTCCAGGCTGCGGCGCCAGCGCCTCAATGCCCATGCGAAGCATCAGCGTTCTGACATGACGCCGCCCCACATGGATGCCCTGCCTGTCCAGTTGGTCGCGCAGCATGCGCGCTCCCATGAACGGATGCTCAAGGTGCAACTGGTCAATCCGGCGCATGAGCGCCAGGTCTGCCGGACCGACCGGTTGGGGCAGGTAGTAGACCGTCCCCCGGCTGATCTTGAGCAGGCTCGCTTGGGCTGTAATACTCAGTTTGTGTTCCCGGTCGATCATGGCTTTGCGCTCAGCAATCCCGCCTTGGTGAGCGCGCCCTCTAAAAAATCATTCTCCAGCGCCAGCTGCCCAATCTTGGCGTGCAGCGGCGCAAGGTTCACCGGCTCCTCGCGCCCACCAGCATCAAACACCTCCGCCGCCCGTTCCAGCAACTGCCGTTTCCATTCGCTGATCTGGTTCGGGTGCAACTCGAATTGTTCGCACAATTGGGTCAACGTCTTGTCCTCGCGCAGCGCTGCCAGGGCTACGCGGGCCTTGAACGATGGGTTGTGGGTACGCCGTGTACGCCGGCCAGATGCCTTCTTCTTGACCATAAAATACTCCTTCTCGCCAGACCGTATTCGGCCCAGCATAATGCCCGGAGTTTCCACTTATAGCTCTGTTAAAAAAAGCGGGGCCACTTCTCGGCTCCAGAAAAACTAGTCCTCGCGCAGGTAAAAGCTGACCAAAGTGGTCCGCCAATCACCTCGTACTTCTAAAGGGGCAAGCCCGTTTAATGAACAGTGTTCAGGACCGCCGCAAGTCGTAGCCCCGCCTTCATAAGCTGCTGCCGGACCACAGGAAGTGCACGTGCGTTATATGTCGCATTTAGATACAGTACCGATGTGCCCCCCAAGGTACGACTTTCAGTCCCTAAGAAGTTATAAGCGACATCTCGTCCGGTAGTGAACGTTTCCATAGCCCAACTCCGTGGGGTTCCTTGCGACCACAGCTCTACTTGGGGCGTTGAAAAGTGGGCCGTTAGACGCTGCGCAGTTTCCGCAGCAGTTTCCCTTTTTCCCACTTTTAGAAGTGAAACGAGTTCGGTGTCCCAGTAGGGATGCAAATTCAGGCGAGTAGAAGTCGCTTTCCGTCCCCCAAACAGAATGAGCACATTGTTACCGCCCCTGTCATTGTTGTCTGCAATATGAAGCGGTTGATGTAGATCGCCGACAAGATGAAGCAGAAATTTAAGTGCGAGACGCTTCTCGGAACTTGAAACATTTGAACTCCGAAGCTCTGCAACAAATTGTTCAATTTTACTCACCAAGCAGTCATTCGCTGGCCCATTGCTGGCCAGCGTCCCTGCTGGAAGAAGTGGAAATTGGTTGCATGCACGCGCCAATGATCCATCAACCAATTCGATGTCGGCATAGTGCCATTGGCGGGTCGCCAAATATCGCACTTTCTGTCCGTTCCTATCCGAATCGCGCCACCTGTCTGCCCAGATGGCGCGATCCACAAAACCAGGCGACGTAAGCGAGTCCGAATCAGTCGCTAGTATTCCTTCCAGGGTTTTAAGTGCATCTGGTTGAAGCCTGCCATAAGCTATTTCCGCAATAATTCGGTGGCCCTCGTCGCCCCAGGCGAAAGCGCTAGTTACAGGTCCGCAAAGTAGAATCCCAATTGTCGAGGCAATTACCGATTGCCACGCAAAATGCCAAATTGTTTTGCTTATATGGACACAAGCGCTTGACGAGCTAAAAACTTCCACGAGAAAACCTTCCAACTGAATTAATCAGATGTTCTGCGGTTCCAGTAAATCACTCGTCTGTATGGTCATAGTTCGACACCCGTAGAAGCGACAGATCTATCGATACCTAGGACTTGCCACGCATTATTTCGTACTATAAATAAGAATGCCTCAGAACTCTCATTTATTGAATTCAACGGGCGCTAATCCGCAAATCTACTTCATGCACCAAGACTGACTTTTCAATTCTTCTTTTATATAAACTGACAACGATCCGATCGCACCATTCGGAGGTTCATTTTCGCTGCAGGAGGCACTATTAGAAACTTCGAAGCGAGCGTTTCCGGCTTTAAATAGCCATTCCGTGTGGCGACACGGTCCTGTACCAGAATTTTCCTCAATACCTGCCTTGACCTCCAAGTCAGGTTTCATGTCGATTTTCTTGGGTGAATTCCAAGAGCGATAGCGGTATGCGCCTGTGGTAGATGGCTGATCGATGATCACCTTGTATTTATTAGTGCTACAAGTGAATGCGATTGTTTGAGCCACGACTTGTTGAATGCTGAATATGGAAAATAAGGGCAGAAAAACACAGGGCGCTAGCGTCCCAGCTCTCATGCGCCTAGTTATTTGCATAGCATCATGGCCCGCTGTTTTTCCGTGCAAACAGTGGGTTGTGGGGCCCCGATCGGCCCGCCCTTCCCCGCGGAAACACGACATCCTTGAAGGATTGACTGAGTGCTTTCTGCATACCGCCAGCCCTTCCCCAAGACAGGCATTTGGCCGTCACCAGGCTTCCAAGTTAGATATTTCCATTTGGGATGCCCTTTCTCAAGCAATGACGGAAAGCGGGTACAGAGACTAGCCGCCACTTCTGAAACTACACGATTTCGTTCAACTTTTTGAAAGTTTGCTGTGATAAGGTAATTTTCAACCGTAAAAGTCGGAACCTCTCGTGTATTCCAGACGTAACTAGATTTCTCAATACTGCCAAGTTTGTAGTATGTACTGGTCACGCTCTTTGTTGTTGTATGTCGGGGGTCGACTTCCAAAAGTTTTACGGCCCCGCTAGAAAGGTTTTTTAACGCAGCAGCTGGTTGCCCCGCGTTGAAAAGTACTACATCGACCTTTTTCCCCGGTTCGGAAGTTTTGTCTACGAGACTCATAAAAGCGCTATTTCGGTGCAGGGTTGCGGCATTGTCGCCAACCGCATTTGGCCGAATGAAAGGCTCTACGAGCTGCTCACCACTCTTAGCGTCTTTCCCAAAAAGTGCGCGATATACCGAAAGACCAGTGAGTCGCGTACCACTTCCTATGACATCCATATAAATTTTTGCATCTTTGATCTCATGAATGTATTTCATTGGAGAGTCGGCGGAGACGATAAAATGAAGCTCGTCATTGTGCAGAGGAAGCATTACGCGCAAAGAATTGAGTAGCTTTTTTGTGCGCGCATCCCCTGCGTTTGCGAGGTCAACAAAGTATTGGTACGCATCGGATTGAACTACTCCAAGAGCGACGCCAACTGTTTCACTGACTTCGATCACATTTTGAACAGAACCTTTGGATTCCCTGACCTCCAAAGTCACCCCAACGGGCTTTGCAACGAGACTAGCTAGATCTTCACCCATTGGAAAATAGGTGCCCGCTTTCCCTCCTGTAACTATGGCTTCGGTCGATCGGGAACCGGACGTGCTGGCTTTAGTTTGCGCAAGGGAAGGTGGCGATATCAATGCAAATATCGTAGCGTAGATTGCATACTTCATCTCATATCTCCAAAATTGACTTTGACCACCTAAGAATTGCACTTGTAAAGGCGTTCCCGCCTACATTGATGATATACACGTAGCTTTTTAGGGTAATGGTGGTGGTCCTCCCGCTCCACTAGTTACTTGAGGCGGACCAAACAGAGCAGCACACTCTGGAATTTGAGCTAATGGCAACCAAGCTGGCATGCCTTCACGCCAAGCCATCACGGCCCCATTAAGCACCTTTGCTACAACGAGCTGTTGAATGATCTGAAATGGCATTGGTCCCAACTGCTGACCGTTAAGTTGATAGTAGTAGCTAAGGCCGACTGGCACGGTGCCTGGCAGTATCGGCGGGGGGGTGGCAGACGACGCGATGCCAGAAGGCACGGGTTCGGCGGCGCCATTTGTAAGAAGTTTTTGGAGCCAACCAGATTCAAAGAACTCTTTCCTAACGCGACGTTTAAGACGAACTGGCTCTCCGTCCACATGTTCCGCCACTTCCCAAGGGTAAGCGTCCTGATTTGAATCGCTAATAATCTCCGTCCAGCGATTAATCGTCTGCGGATCGTCCCATTCCTCGAGCTTCAAGGTAATTTTACTTAGATCCGCGACACCAATTCCTTTGCGGCTAGCCTGTTCCTCTAGTTCGCGTGATAGGCTAAGTGCCATGGCGCTTGCAAATCCACGCATAGGATATTGCTCTCCCGTTTCACGTCGTTCGTTTCGTGGAGCGTAAACCTGCTGGGCGTAGTGAAGCGCAAGCACACTCAGTGCCGCGATCTGAGTGCCATCTAGCTCATCTTTTCGATCGTTTACCGCAGCGAGAATTTGATTTCGACTAGTCGAAGGCAGCCCATTCAATCGAAACGCCCTCTCGTTTCCTAAACTACGCCGATCCCCCCGACCAAAATCGAATACGTACAATCCAGGGGGCACCGTGGTACGACTTTCCCGTGTAAGAACCCTAAGCATCACCGCCAGTAAAAAAAGCTTTAGATCGTCGGCACGCTCGGCTAACTCTGATGTTGTCGGTGCTTGCGGATGAACAAATTGCGTCGGATCCTTATGAGTATGTAGCGGAATTTTCTCTGCCTCTTGGCGATAGCTTGTACGCCAAGCCTCCAGCCCTGCAAGTACGGTTAGGGGGACCCCAGAAAGCTCACAATAGCAAGCTGCGCGCCCATCAATTCCCGTGTCCAATAATTGAATTTGGTTTGCGGAGATTCCTGCCGAAACAGGAACCTGTGACTTAAGTTCCTCTTCAAATTGTTTCCAATCAGCTACACGGCTTACGCCAATAAAGCATTTAAACTGATCAGCAGTGACTACGACATCGCCGAAATGCCCCTCAATCCAGGGCATAGCTCGCATCAGAAACTCAGAGAACCGACGGCGACGCTCTTGGGGCGAAAGCGCCGCCAAGGCCTCAACAAGGGGATCTGGAAGATCGTCCCTTGCGGACACAATTAACTCACGACTTGCTTTCCCGCGTAATGCTCGCAAGAGCCTATCCCGCTCCTTTGCGTCCTTCAACATAGGGAATATTGTTTTCGACCCCCCAAAATCCTTAAACGCCTCATCTGCCCACTCTCGAAGCTGGGCTTGGTCTGGTAATGATATTTGCCGCTCTTTGGCAGAAATGAACATATAGGTCGCATGCTCTTTTTTTGCGTCTTCATTCAAGCGGGCTATTAACTTTTCAATCTCCGCATTCATGTCCAATACAGCTTCCCGTCCTGCCTGAAACACTTCTACAATTCCCGTCCAGCGGGGCTGACCATCAGCCCCCACACCGACTTTTTCACCTAACCGCTTTGAGAGGTCACTCAGCATTCCGGCGGCTTCATTGGCGGCAACATACCGAACATGAAATTTTAGGTAATTCCCGATCTCTTGCTTAAGCTGCTCAAGTATCTTCCGCGCTTGTTCTACCTTCCCCCCCCCAATACCTAGGAATCCCTTGCCACATGCCTCTTCAAGATTTTTTAGTAAGCGTTCAATTTCATGCGTCTTCAGCGCATCGCGGATCTCTTGATAACGCCGAGCGTTAAGCTCTAGCGCCGCGCTAATGCCAAGCTCCGCATTGTCGAAGCGGTCCTTAATCAACTCCACTAAGGAAAGAACGTACTGCAGCCCCCCGTACTCCTTGTTATCAAGGTAATCAAATAAGCGATCCTGCAGAGAAATACTCATCTTTTCTAGAAGTACAGCACGGCGTTGACCTATCCGGTCCTCGCTTGTATTTGCAACCGTATCCTGATCGCGAATCGCATCTCGCTCAAATAATCGCAGCGAATCGCGTACCATTTTGGGCCAGCTCTCCTTTTCGGAACTGGATCCAATCTCTTCAAGACGTTGATTCACCTTCTGCTGCAAGCCCGCCTGAACGGCCCCCTGCGGATCAGTAAGTAAATCGTCAGTTATTTGCCAATCCTGAAAGGAACTGGACGAGAGCTTCAAGTCCACTTTTGCCGAAAATTCCGGAAAGTCATCGAACTGATTCATTCCGAGCTTCAAATGATCGATCAGAAAAGCATCTCTCTGCTTATCGTTAGCCTGATGGGCCTCTTTGTCCAGTGCGCCCAAACCAAAAAAGCTTTTCAGCATCGCAGCGGCCCAGCGAAACTCGCGCTCATCCTGCCGAAGAGACTGCTGTGTGTCTAATACGGAGTGACCAAATGCTGAGTATCCTTTGAAATACTTCAGCTTCATGTCGCCATATTTGTTCTCTGGGACTGGAGGATGGTAGGGATTAATCTTGAATTGTTGTTGATTTACAGCAACAGATCGCTTTCTTGTTGCAAACTCTGCGCTCGAAAAATCTTCAAACAGTGCATCTGCCACCATATCGTAGACATCTTTGATTTCTTTTGTGTGCTGATTGGCTAGATTCCCGGAATCAACCAAGTAGATATCGCTGTACGGGGTGCGCGCCAAATCTGGAAGTTCTCCAGGAGCCCACTTAGACACGTATCCGGTATTACCCATCATGCAGGGCTCTAACTCCATAAGCGCCGCATATCCATTCGCTTCAGTCCTGTCCTTGTTATATGCCTGATAGCCGGCCGGCAGGAAAAGCATCAACTGCACATCTGCTTCCATTGGAGATTTGGAAGCCAACCATCTAGCAAGCCATCCCAAGTCCAAGAATGATCCCGAGCCGGTGCCTCCCGCGATAGACGCGATAACAACGATACGAAATTTTGTCGGCTCATGCTCAAGTTCTAGTCGGTCTAGCTGTTCTTTGTGATTTAACCCTGACTTAAGCGATGCAAGCTTATTTCGAATCGAATCGCGGATCGCAGCATATTTATCAAAAAAATATAATCTTGAGATAGCTCGAATCTGGCCTGCGCCTTTAGAAGGATCGATCCCAAGATCACGTATCTTTTTTGGAGTCATGGGGGACCATGCTTCCACATGGGGGAATTTCGCCAAATCGTCATCACTTCTGCTGTACTTCTGAAGGTCAAACGTTTGCGCAATCCGATCTTCGGCCGGCAATTTGACCAATTCAACCAGCGGATCTGTCGTCTGCGCTTTGCCAGAATCCAGTACAGCACCTTGATCAAGATCAATATGCAAAAATTGAGCGACAGGAAATTCAGCTAAAGAATTGAGACGCACCGGTTCGCGCTTCCCCCAAGTTGCATTAAGGATTCGCCGCCGTACCCGCAGCATGACTTCCATTCCAGTACCGCCCAACCCAATAAACAAAGTTGGCCGCGACTTAACATACAGCTCAGGTTTTGGCTTTGTTTCATCCTGTCCAACAAATTCTTTGGGATCCATGTCCAACTCCAAAAGTCGATAGTTATATTGCTATTACTTTTGACGACTTGTAAGAAAAACCAAAATCAAGGCGGCAAAGCTTATAAGTCCCAATGGGGCCATAAATAGTGGAGCAAGAAATTTCACGGGACTCAAGATGGCCATTACAGCTGCCGTTGCAAGCCCCGTTAGAAAAATGAACAACCACCATCCCGCAGCGTTGGCAGAGTTCGGTGACACCTTCTTCCCTACTAGATAATTTGCATAACCACTACGCACGAAAAAGAAAGCGATAAGGAACACACCTAAGATCGTGCCCGCAATGGCATAGTCACGCGGCTCTGGGCCGTCTAATGCGTTCGTGGAAATTGAGGGCAAAATAATCTGATTCGTAGAATCCGATTTAGAAACACTTGATTGCGCTGGCGTGCTTTGTGATGGGGGGGGGAGCGAAAATCCTTTATTACTTGTTTGGTCAGCCATAGCAAGAATCTCCTCGTGGATATTAAGTAACTTCTACCTTCCAACCGACAAAGTATGTCCTTTACTTACTGCCTCTACCTTGGGTCGCCCCAAGCCGCGTTTGACAATTCCAACAAGTTCTTTTCCATCCGATAAAAAGATATTGGCCTTGCCAAAGGCTTTAAGAGTTATTGAGCGAGCCTGACCATTCACAACGATTTGGTACCGCTTTTCAGACTTAACGGCCGCCATTGCAAGCAACGCACCCATTAAGAGTAGTAGGCCAAAGAACATCAAAATAAGTAGCGGGTAGAGTGGATAGTTCACGCGAATAATCATTGGAATCGAAGCGGTCGAGGACTTAATCATCGCCGGAGGCACAAAGACATCTGGCAATGGGTCACCCGGGAATATGCTCGCCAATCGGTCACGAAAACTGCTGTCGACCGCAAGTCGTTGGTCGGCGAGTGTCACTTCAATTACCGCCGGAATGCGGAAACTTCGCCCCATATCGAGAAGAACCTCAGGTGACCAAACGGAAGGTACATTTATTGAGATTGGCAACGAAATGTTTACGTCCGCTTCCTTATTGGGAGCCACTTTTTTGATGGCATTTGGCGTGACCGTCAACATTTCTGAAGAACTTTTTCCAATAATCTGTGCAGATACTGTTGCGTTTTCAATCGTGTATGGAAAAAATTGATTCTCAAAGCTGGCAAGTATTTCAACAACTGGTTGGCGAGACGAAACATCTATATCCAACAATAAAGTAAGACCGTCCTGAGCTAGATTCGCTCGAGTATTCGGCGCATTAACCACATTCTTCGGTACTAGTCGCACCGAATCGCGATCTAGCGGCTTGAGACGAGCAGGAGTGTCTGTGAGAATCTTCCTAAAACGATCAGCTCTAACTAGAGATTGCAAATGTCCGTCTGAGTCATTTCCGTATGCAAGCGCATAGACCATAAGCCCATTGGCTTGATATGCGGTGCCTTTGACTGGCATTGATAGCGGAAACGCCAGGGTTCGAACGATGGACGGTTCCAAGTGGAGTAACTCATAGAACTCGCGATTCCTTGCCGCTGTTTCCACACTATTGTTTGGGCTATTTTTATTGTTAGTAAATATCCAAATGATGCCGGGCTTCCCTTGGAATGCGCCCGTTACAGTCTTAATTACAGCCTCCCTAAAATCCGTGTCTGCCAGAGCTTTACCCCCCCCTTTTCGTGCCAACCCGATTCGATCCACTGCGGCAGAAAATTGCGGGGAGCGGTTTCCACTGAATACTACTAAGGGAGATTCGTTGCCCGCCGTAGATTGGTTGAAGGTAGAAAGCGTAAACGTCTCTTCTGCGGTTGTGACAGCATCAATTACGGCAGTAATCAGCGGCTTAAATTGGGATCTCGAATCAACGTAGAACGGCTCCATCCACCCGGAATTTTGGACAAGAAAAGCCTGCTGAATGGATGCATGCGCATGCCCAATTACTAGAAATGGAAGGAGTACAAAATTTAGGATACGGATTTGATTCATGTTTTAAATACAGAAAAATTAAATAGCAGAATTCAGTTTCCAACCTGGGAGAACGTTCATCGATGGGTGATAGAGGAATAGCGTCCCTTTGAAGACGAAAGACTGCGTCCGCCAAGGTTCATTCAATTTCTTTCTATAGAAACCATTCTCATCATGCTGATCCATAATCTGGAACGTTGTTGAAAGAAGCTCTTCTTTCTTCTCAAAAAACTCCACTAAATTTCCTGAGTTCTGAACACGCATACATAATAAAGTCTTCGAGGTCAGCGACTCCACCAAGGGAACAACTGTCTCATCATTCGAAGCCTCAGGGCCATCCATTAGTTCAGGTTCAATCCATGGGTCGCCAGGTAGCCACGCTTCAAATTTGACGGAGCTCGATCCAGTTAGGGTTCTGGGTGTGGCATTCCGTATTTCCGGCTGGGCGCGAGCGATTTGAATGTATGCAACGCCATCGCCCTCATCGCCCCCAACGTATTCACACAATTGCCAGAATTTACCGTCGCTTGACGCGTGGATACTGCCTAATTCAAAGCGCGGAATCGCTTTACTAGGCCAATTAAAAAAATCCCCCTTATCCCCACGAAGCGCAATCTGCCCGCTCTCTGAAAGCCAAAAAATATCGCGCGCAGTAACGTATGGGGAGCGCCAGTCGCGCCCTTGGGGCGTGGTTGCAAAAATAATCTGCTTAGGATCCTCACTCTTATCGCCATCACCCGCCAAAAAAACGCCAATTTGGTCATTCCGTTCCACTAGGGCGAAAATCTGACCACCAATAGACGCTGGCGCTGTTAAGCATCTCCCCTCGCATATGACACGTGTTGCGTAGGTCATGGAAAGGAGATTTATTCCAACGCGAAAAAGCCCGTGATCCGAAGGCCAAAAAATAACAGCACTGCCGACCAGATCACTGGATCGAATTCCCCAAGCATCCAGCGAACCCGTAAAGCTACCTAGATTTGTATTACCCTCTGCCGGCATCAATTCCACCCACCGGTTGTTTGAAGGCAAAAAGCAAAAGATAAGACCCTGGGCTGGTTCCAACGCTAGGAGGCAGGACGATTTGCCTCCAAACGCGCCGACACAAAATAAAAACTCTCCATGCTGGGGCAGCGTTAATTCGCTATCAGGCCGCGTTTCAACAGAACTCGCCTCAATGCGGAGCGGAACAGTTGTCAGGCGCGCCCCTTTTAGAACGCCGCTCGGAAGCCCTTGATTGCCAAATGGTGGCAACCAAGACTCCAGTTCTCTGTCAGGCAGACTGAGTGGTTTCCCCGTATTGGGGGAATATTTGAAGCTGCGGGGGAACCAAGTCTTCTGCCCTCCCTCAAGGTCGCTGTCAGCGGGATCATTACTGCTGGGGCAACCAATCATTGGTCCAATTTCAGCGACACCTAACTCGGGATGGACAGGTGTACTTTCCACTGATACAACACGGAAAACGCCGGATCGCGGATTCCGCTCCCAAATGACCTCTTTATCAGGCCACAGCTCTTGAGTGATCGAACTATCAGACATTCCGTTATCTACTCCCTGATAAAACAAGCGAAGCACACGTGATCACATCCTCAACAATTCCGAAAAGCGGGGATCGGCCTCTTTGATTTTTTCAGCAACGTTGTCATTTGGGAGAGATACAACTTGCATTTGCAAATTTTTTGATCCTGCTTGTGTGCCATTAAGGAATAGCGCTGTGCGAACAGGATAGACCCCTTGGGGAACTCCTTGGGGCATGGGAATCGAAAAGGAAGTCGTGTAGCCACCCGTCCCTCGAATCGATTCAGCCTTCTTTCTCATTTTCTTTTCCGAACCATCGGGTAGGACCAAAGTAAGCTCTTCCTCAACGGCTGCCATGGGGTTCGCCGTTCCTTGCAAAACGTCAATATTGGAAACAACCGTCAACTTACCTCCCGGGGTAACAGTTGCGGTAGGCTCAAATCGCGCATCGTAACGCTGTAGTGTAGTCTGAGTAGGTAATGGGCCAGCATTCGTGTTTCGATACTCCTGCTGCACTTGGGCAGCTGACTTGGATTGCTTGACGTTGTAGTTCCAGGCGACGCAAGCCAACGACGCCAACCCTGCGCCGATTGCCGCACCTCTAACTCGATTATTCCCATCGCCGAGGAGTGCGCCCAAGAGTGCCCCCGCTGCCAATGCCAACCCGGGATTGCATTCGTCTCCAGCAGAGTCTCCGGCGACTCCAGTTGTCCCGCCGGGGGTAGAACAACCAGTAACACAAAGTGCCACGGCAACTACAGTTGAAATAATTGTTCTCTTTGCAAAACATTCGCTCATCATATTCCCCCGAATTTCAATTAATCGAAATGGACTGCAACGCGCGTTTTTGTTCGGCTTCTGCTCTTTGTTTAACCGACTGGGCACGCGCATTCCCCGGGTCAACTCGAAGCGCTGATTGCGCATTCGTCATAGCACAATCGAATTTCTTGATCGCCATACACGCATCGGCATCATCCAGCATATCCGTAACGATGCTATTGCTAAATTGCTTCGCATTTGGGGTCGATGCCGACGGCTGAGAAATAGCCCGTTCAGGCTCCGTGGGGGGCGGAGTCGATGCAAGTGCGGGTTTGCTATTGTTGTTGGCGGTATTTTGAATGCCAATTCCGGACGAAGCGGCCACACCTTCATCAAGACTTTGCAAAAATCGAGTAAGTGCCGTAATTATTTTTTGATCTGACTGCTCATCGCGCAGCGCGCGAAACTGCTTAGAAACCTTTTCCTTATTCCCCGAAAATCGATATCCGATCTGGAATGCTGCTACAGCATTGCCCTCATCACCCAAAGCTGCAAGCGATTGTCCAAGTGCCGTCCAACTGGAAACTCGCTCGGACGAAAACGCCAAAGCACCGAAAAGAGTTCTCACCGCATCTGCCGAGTTCCTCCCCTTCAGCTGCGCATACCCAAGATTTGCTTGCAATTCAACATCGGCAGGATCGGCTTCGGTACCCAGCTGAAATTGTCGAACGGCAAGCGAATATTCTTTCTGGCTAAGCAACCGCAATCCCTCAGTGTTGAATTCCCGTGCGGCCGCGCGATTCTGATGTTGAGGTTTGCTCAGTGCATCTAGAGTTTTCTTATTCTGAATGAACTCCCCTTCATTCTTGGATGCTTGCGCGGAAAGCATTCCCTTCACCGCTGTCTCTGCCATCGCCACATCTAGCTGTATTTTTGTCTGCCGTGATACGGCCGCCTGTTTGGTCGGCGTTGGCTTTGCCACGACCGCTTGGGGGGGGGCAGTACGGGGCGCTCACTTCTAAAATGCATAAATCCGGCAACAAAAACGAGAACGATGCCAACCGAAAATATCACCGGCATCCCAATATTGCGTGATGGCTTTTCAACTTGACCCTGCGCGGCAATGTTCGAAGCGTCGTTCTCGATTTGAAGAGGACGTCGCGAAATTTCCGGCCTGACTACAACGATAGGCGGGGCTGAAGGAGCGGGAGCGGGAGCGGGAGCGAGAGTTGTGGTGGGAGTACCGTGCGGAAGTCCGTCGACCGATGCAGGCCCCCTCGGACGAATCTCCAAATTTTGAGATTCGAGCGCCTTAGGAAGATTGACTATTGATTGGTCAGATTCCTGAGGCAGCTCCTTTGAGGGCTGAGTGGCAGAGAATTGGCTACAGCCGCACGAAGGACAATAAAGAACCCGCCCATACAACGGCAGCGCGCAATTTTTGTGAACGCAATGAAGTGCGGCCAAGCCCCCCCCCCCGACGACGAGACTTCCAGTGATCCGGTCTAGAAATCTCCTATCCGGCAGACATAGCAATCCTTATCCCAGCCTATTATAGACAGCGCTGGGATTTCCTGCCCATATAGGGACTGACATTCGACTTACGTCGAACCGGGTGCGCGGGCCTGTTTCCTTAGGCCATGCACATTAAACACAGGGAGATGCGTCAATTTCAGCCGCTGTTTCTTCGTCCACTCCTGACCTATTCTGCTGAAAACCCCGGTTTTGGCTCATGCTCGTGTAGCTCGCGCGGATGCTGCAGTTCGTTTTATCGCTATTTCGTCTGATTCTATTGAGTTAGTCCCATCATTGCTTCTACGTGCGCCACCCGCAGCGAAGTATCTAACGCGTATAGTTAAGATCGAATCCACCAAGCGAGTGGCACCAAAGCAAAAATTGGGGAGTCTAAATTGCGGGGCACAACTAAACATACAAACATGCGCAAACTGCATTAAAAGCTGAGTGCGCGCAGCAGCAAGCGACAATGGCACAATAGAGCTTGGCTGCGATACCGCAGGAATGTTCGTTTGGCGTTTAATGCCGTTACGTATAATCTAAAAAAGGGGGCACCATGTATCCTAGGATCGCTATAGTGGCGTTGTTTCTTTGTGCAAACGTGTCAGCACATGCGCAAAACTCCGCTGCTTGTGGCTCAATTAAGAGCGACGATGAACGATACATGTGCCGTGCGCTAGCTGAAAAGAATCCAGCGTTTTGCGGGTCAATAAAGAACGATGACAAGAGATACATGTGCAGGGCTCAAGCCAGCAAGAATCCTTCTTCGTGTGGGTCGATAAAAAGCAATGACCTCAGAGCACAATGTCGTGCATTAGCTGGATGACCTGTAGGCAGGCAAGGGATGCATCAACGCTTTCAGTTTGAGGTACTGTTTAAAACAACACTTTTTGGATACTCTTCTGTTGCATATTGTGTATCATTTGTCCCGTTGAAGTCGTGGTGTCGCAACCGTTCAAAACGCCTTGGCTGGACTGTTAATCCGCAGGTCCCTGGTTCGAGTCGAGGTCGAGGAGCCACCCGGTTTTTGTAGCAATTCCTGCACTTAGCCCAGCCATCGCGGTTGGGCTTTTTGCATTTTGGGGGCTATTTTGGATTCCACCCGTCCCCCGCTCCGACCCGGGCTGCGATCCATTCATTCTCCATGACGGTTGTGTATTTTCCCAGGCAGGCAGCACCATTCAGGCGTGTCCGTTTATGCAGCGCCTCCTGCGCCAATTGCGCTCTCGCCGCTTCACCACGCCACACCCTGAGTACCGGCGCCTGCAAAGCACGTCCGTAAGAGAAACTCAGCGTCCAGGGATGCCTTTGTGCAACGAAGTTCATGGCATTGAGGGTGGCCGTGGCGGTTGCCTCGCTCTGCCCACCGGAAAGGAAATTTATCCCGGGAACCGCGTCTGGCACCGTGCGCCGCAGGCACATGAGGGTCGCCTGTGCCACTTGTTCGGGTGTCAATTGCTCCGGGCACGCACTGCCGGGTATCACCATACTGGGTTTCAGCAGCAGGCACTCAAGCTCGACGCGTTGCTGATGCAGTGCGTTAAACACCGTGTGCAACACCTTTTCGGTGACGTGTGCGCAGGTCGCAAGCGTGTGATCACCATCCATGAGCACTTCAGGCTCAACGATCGGCACCACGTCCTGTCCCTGTTCCTGGCAAATCGCCGCGTAACGTGCCAGTGCGTGCGCATTGGCTTCGATCGCCTCCTGGCGGCAGGACTACAACAAGGTTCGCCCGCACAGCAGTTGCCAACGGATGCCGCCCGCCAAGTTCGCCGCTTTGCATCGACAGAATTCTGTCGTTGCAAAGCAACACACCATGGAAAGAATCCTTTAACCTTGCAACCGGACTTCCTGCCAATCAACTGGTACTGCTAAAGGGGGCAGGTCAGTACAACATGTCGTTCAATGCGGACGCGTTGCGACTTTTGGCGGATGCGCCGCCTCCAGACGAAAATCGCCGGTCAACTTCACGTCAGTCAAGCGGACGGAACTTAAGTTCCAGATTCCGCTGAAACAGTTCGGGGCGATCCGGTTTGGGCAGGGGCGAGGCGTTCACAATCGCGCGCTCGAGCGCCTCGTCGTAGGGCTTGTAGCCCGAGGATTTTTTTAGCCTGACCGGGGAGAGCACTTCCCCGGTGGGCAGTTGCACCACATCGAAAATCGCTTCCGGGTTGCCCGCGGGCATGTCACCGGGCATGACGATGTTGCCTTTGATCTTGCTGCGGATGCGACCGACATAATCGGCGATGGCACGGCTTTGCACCGCCCCCCTGGCCGGGACATCAAAAAATTCCCACATCATGAAATCCTCCAGGCCGGCGTTGTCGGTCGGACGCGCCGACAGCGTGATGGACTTGCGCAGCTTGACCGAATCCCAGGAGAATTCCGCCGGCTCGGTTTCGCGGATGATGGCGATCATTTTGCGCACCACCGCGATGCGGATGTCGGGGTTGTTGCCCTTGCGTACCTCTATGCGCTGCATGGTGTCGCCCTTGATATCCTTGTTCCCGCCAAAGAACAGGAATTCGGCCACGTCATAGCCGACGCTTTCAATCTGGAACACCCCACCCCTTTTGCTCGGTTCATAGCCAACGATGTCGCCCTTGCTCTCGCTGCGAATACCGCCGACGTATTCGGTAATTACACGGCTTTGCACAGCCCCCGTGTCCATGCCGGCCGCGACAAGCGCCTGGCGCGCGGCTTCGGCCTCCGCCTTGGTCTTGTAGGGCCCCCCGCGGACGCGGATCTGTTCGCCGGCCGCAGTCTTGATTGTCTCGGTGCTCGACTTTACGCCCGCCGCCTCAGCCTTAACCTGTAGTTGTTTGACGTTTTCGACATTGGCAAAGGTACCCAAGGGAACCACCCAGGACTCATCACGCAAGACCGCCTGCGCACGCTCTTCCCCAGCCGCCGGCACCGCAGCTATCGACGCCTTGGCGACCGGTTCCTTGATGGGGGCGGCAGTAGACGTTTCTTTCTGGGCGGGTATGTCCACTGGCTTAGAAACTACCTTGCCGGCCGGCGGGACAAGCAGCTGGTCAGTGGATTTGTAGCTTTCACTCTTATCAGCACTAACAGCATCTACTTTCTTTTCAGGCGCAACGTTCTTGTAAGTAGCAAGGAAGCAAGCGGCACCCGCCGACAAGGAAGGCCAAATAAGATTCAATGCAGCCAACGGTTTGGATTTCGGGTCAAGAAACAGTGTCTTTTGCTCACTGGTTAATTCCCTATTTAGCTCTGCCGCGAAACATTTGCACATAGCGGAAGAATATTTCCACTCCTGAATACATCTATCTGCGACCTTAGACTCAAAGCCTGTACGCGCAAAAGTGACCCATAAGGCCACAACAACCCCGCCAAGTACCAAAGCGGCGGTAACGAGCGCCACATTGGATGACGCCGTTTCAGGCGACTCTGCGATTAAGGGAGCATCTGCGACCGCTTGTACAAGACTAGAACCTGCGGCAGCGTCTACTTGCGCCGCTCCACATTTCCTGCAAAACTTCGCGTTATTTACAAGAGCTGCGCCACAACCAGTACAGAACATTTCCGCCCTCTCTGATATAACGGTCGCACGGTTTTCACCCTAAGGTGTCGTTTAAAACGACGCCTTCCCCACGATCATCCTATCGCTTAAACCCCTTTCGCATGGCAGCACCCACTGCCTCAATCTACGCGTCAAGCCCCCCCAGCTTCAACTGCCTTGCGCAGCGTAGTCAGCACGGCAACCAATGCTTTGCTGCTGCCCACCTCCACGGCTGTCTTCCCTTTTGTTAGCTCTATCACCTTAGCACCGTAGTGAACAGACAAGCAAGAGAGACGGCGCCCGGCGAACGCGATGGCCAGACCATCGATCGCGTGCCCATTCCTCTTGCTTCTTAATTAACTCATTCAGCGAAATTTGGCAGTCTCCACACTTGACGTATAACTTTTGCACTCAGCAGACGGTGCTGCTTGTCGGAACGCACCCATCAGAAAATTGCTTCAACGAAGCCTTAAAGTTGGCATATTGCCCTTTGAACTGTTGCAAGGTGGCATCTGATTTGTACTTCATGCCGATCACCCAATGAATGCTGGCATCAGTGGAGAGGAAGTCCTGGTACATGCGGGTATAGCTTTTGTCTTTCGCCGTGATCGTAGTCCACGTGTACGTCCCTTCCACTCCCGAACTCCTCCCCTTTTCTGACTTGCGGCTGATTTCAATTTCCGTTTCTGGATGAATGGAGATGCCTGGCGCGTCTCCGCCCCATTGGGGGGAGAAGATATAGAACTCCATCGCACCATCTGGAGAAGAAAACAACGCGGCACTGGTCTTCATTGACGGAGTGGCGTCCAGCGGACGGACATTGAAGTCTGCCGGGAACGTGATTTCGAAATAAGCGCCTTTGTAGGTTGCCGTCTTAGCTTCTACGGGTGCGCCGCTAGATTGTGGAGCTACCGTTCTCGAAGGTAACTTTTGTTCGGCGACGGGTTGTTGTGGAGCCTCCCCTTCTGATTTTAGCCCCGCCTTCGGACCTGTGATAATGGACTGCACACAAAACAGTCCGATATTCATCACCATGAACAATCGATTTGTCGCCTCTCCAGGCTTGACCGCATAGGCCATTTCAGAAACTTTGGTTTCTAGATTATAGAACCACTGAATATTGAGCCTATCTTCACCTTTCGTAAGCGTGGCCTCAATAACCTTCAATTTTGGATTTTTATTCCCGGGAGGCTGGAATACTCTCCACTCAACATTCCCTGTCGCACCGACACACTGACCGACTTCCTTTGCAAATGGCGTGGATTCTCTGAATTCATTTAACACCTGTGCGTCAGACGAAAGGTAATCGCATGCACTCACAAAAGCACAAATCAGAAACACTAAAAATGAAGTGACTAGCGGCTTAAGAGATTCCAATATCCTTCTCCTCGACTTAAAACACACAATATCCACCCGCACCAAATGAATTGGACAAAAATGGGCTGCGACACGCCAGCCAACGATCGATATTGCGCGTGAATCAACGCAATATCAATTACAAGTTTGTCGCAAGAACCTTCTTGGTGTTTGGCGGAGAAAAATCAACGATTTGTAGCTTGGAGCTCCGATTCATAACCGCCACTCCATCGAGGTAGATTGCTGACTTAACGGAGTATTGCCCCTGCGGTACGCCCGCACCTTAGCGTTCGTTTTACCAAGAAGCTCGACAGCGCGAGGTTGGCCAAGCCGCGCGAGCTAACCAGAATGGCTTGATACAAACCCGAGTCGCCCCACGGGTGGCCCGGAGTAGTGCACACAGGTGGATCAGCGTTGATTTCCATCGAATTCGGAATCCGCAGGTCCCTGGTTCGAGTCCAGGTCGAGGAGCCACCCGGTTTTTGTAGCAATTCTTGCACTTAGCCCAGCCATTGCGGTTGGGCTTTTTGCGTTTTTGGTGGGCGCTATACCGAAAGTCCGGGGGATTCCCTGACGGTCAACTGGTACGGCTAAAGGGGGCAGGTCAATACCGCTAAGCAATCGTCGCCCTGTCCATTCGCAGACGCCTTGCCCGTAGTTTCTTTTGCTTTTCCTCGGATTCCTTCACGCAATCGTGCATACGGTCCAGAAATTCACGGAATCCGGCAATGCGCTCAAGCACTTCCTCGAGGGCGTGCGCTTTTCCATCCCTAAAGATCTCGCGCGAAATGCCCTCATGTAGTAAACGAAAAAGGGGGCTGCCGTGATGCGACATTTCCTTTAGGGCGTCCGTCGCGCGTTGCGCATAGTTCTGTAGTGATGCAACGCGACTTTGTGCGCCACTGGAGAGATACTCGCCCAAAACTCCACCCAGAATTCCTGCCAGAACAATCGCGGCAACAACATCGACGTCAAGACCAAGGTCATGTGCACGATGGAACAAGTCTTTGAACTCCGCTTCTAGGCCGGCCTCCCGTAGCAAACCAAGCACATGACCTGGTGCCATTCGAGAAGGATCTGCCTCGATCAAGGCAACTAACAAGGGCAACGGCTCTTTAGCAACAGGTTTGCGCAAGAAACTCGCGATGTCGATCTGTGGAATCCCGATGTCTTGCGCCAAAGATGATTCCTTCATACAGAAGGCCACAGGCATTGCCGACGTGTCACGCGTCAAGCTGGGTGCGCCCTTGGAAAACATTACCCGTCCCGTCCCACCCCAACCGGCCGCGAGCGTTTGCGGCACCTTACGCAAAGCGGGGATGCCTTGTGACTTTTCTTCCCCGGCCCTCTCGGCAATAACGAGCCAATTGGTCCAAGGGCTCACCAGGCGATATTGAAGCGCCACTTCAAGACCCGCCTTCGCACCCAATGCCTTGAGCCTGAAAGACGCGGCAAGCCTTGAAACCGTTGACGAAGTGCCGTGCGTTTTGTCTGGCAACGCTTTCGAGATCGGTAATTCATGTCGAATCACTTCGCCTTTGTCCCTTTCCACTTCAAGCGTGACGACTCCGGTGATCGATGCGTTGGCAAAGCGCGCCGAGGCGATCATGGTATCTCCTTCGAAAACCGCTCCCATTTTGGCTGGTATGAAGTCGGTGGCACCCTCGGGCCAGTGCACCGAGACCCGCTTGGCACGCGGGGCACGCATACGCTCAAAGTGCCGGACAACCTGGTCTGCCATGCCTTCTTGTGGCGAAACGAGTTCGCACTCCCCCCCTGTGCCTGCCGCCAGTCCGCGCACGAATGCCTCCGACACGGCGCTACCAACCCCGACTGTAAATATGCGGTGCCCGGACTGTGACGCCTCATCGACCACGGGCAACCAGTCCGACACTTCCCCGTCGGTGACCAGAAAAATATCTGCAGCATCAATGCCAGCCACGGTTGCGTAGGCGCATTGCAGTGCTCCGCCAATTTCTGTGCCGCCCATATTCGCTTCGAGCGCCTTCGCGAACCGCTTGGCCTTGACGAGATTGGCCTTGTTACAAGGGAGCAGGGCTTGTGAAAACACCTTGGTAATGTTGCCAAACGCGACCAGCGTCACGCAATCGTTCGCCTGCAACGCATCAAGGATGCCTTCGATCGCCCGCTTAGCCTGCTCCATGGAGTCCCCCGCCATGGAGCCCGAACAATCGATTACGACCGCCAGGTTAAGAGGCCGAGACTGCCTCAGCCCCGGAAAGAACGGCTGGAAACTCGCCACTGCGGCCGTGCCCTCACCGTCCGCACCGAAAAGCGCGAAACTGCGCGTCGCCTGGGGCGCCTTCACGTTCAGAACAAAATCCCGGTCCATGACGACTTTCGCCTGCGCGAAACTGATCACGGCCTTGTCCCCGTCTCGCGCCAGTGTCACCGCGTGTGACGGACAGACAAACTGCGCGTCGCGCAGGCTTCCCAAGACCTCGACCCGGAGCGAGAATTCGTTTTCTACGGTAAGGGAGGATTCGGGCGCCCGATGCGGCGCATGGGGAGAGTCGCCAAAGCGCGGGGCTATCGTTGTGGGCAAAAAGAACCGCAAGCGGTCCCCCGACCAGCGGTAAAGCATCGCGTAACTAAACGTGATCTTTGCCGTCTCTGCGGGCAGAAGGTTGCCGACATTGAGCGTGTAGAGACCGGGCTCGATCAATTCGAGCATCACCGCCGCGTCGCCCGATTCAACTGCGTCCTCGTACTGCTCTTCGGCGGCTTTTTTCTCGACCACCACGCCTTTGAGCAGGCGCCCGCCGATCTCTACCTCGAGTTCGAGTAACACCGCATCAAGGGGCAAAGGGAAGGTGTAGACGGCCTCAATATTGACCTTTTCATCATTGCGGTAGGTCTGGGTAACGGTCACCTCCGACAACAAGTCCTGCAGGACGGCCGATACGGCAACGTCACACAAGGCAATCCGCTCGCCCGCCACCCCCGCCAATGCGCATGCCAGCTTATTCATTCTTTTTCCTCGCTCTCATGTAATTGTTCGTACAACTTGGTCACCCCCCGGAAGAACGCCCTCACCTGCTCAGGGGTCAACCCCGAACGCCCCGGCTCAAGGGTGAGCTCCACGCCATCGGCGACCACCAGGTGGCTCCAGACTTCAACCGTTCCAGCCCGGCGCGGTGTAGGGGGCAAATCCCCGCCGTCCGGCCGCTTCAACACCTCCCCTATCCGCTCGAGCGACAGACCCGCCAACTGCCATTTGCGCACAAGTAGAAGCTGCTCAATGTGCTCCTGCGTGTAATAGGCCCCCTTTCCCACCCCTTGCGGCCGCTCGACAAGGCCCGACTGAATATAAAAACGAACCGTCCGCCTGGGTAACTCCGAAAGTGCGGATATTTCTTCTAACGTGAATGTTTGGGAGGTGCTCATGACAGCCATACTATACACTTTTACTGTAACAATCAACTGTCTCGTAAAATAATCCTTATCCGCGCCCGAACCTCCCGCCTACCGCCCCTCCCTTTTCCTGCAAAGCCACCAGCCCCATAC